>Ga0193965_1000215_pt1 | contig 20144 bp, 17 predicted proteins | sample FB_8_MG_FD_140330 | JGI IMG/M metagenome (GOLD analysis project Ga0193965, IMG submission 140330) | Microbial mat bacterial communities from the Broadkill River, Lewes, Delaware, United States - FB_8_MG | ecosystem: Environmental > Aquatic > Freshwater > River > Microbial mats | place: USA... | reverse complement strand
GCTTGGAAGAATTGTTTAAATGTATGCTCAGCCATACCTTCACCAGCACAAAACATCATAGATGAACGGTTATCTTCCTCCTCTTCTAAAATCTTAGCAAGACCTGGAAATTTATCAGTACCATTTAAGATAGCTTCATAAGCTTCATCCCAAGTAACTCTTTTAAACTCTCCTGAACCTTTTTCACCAACTCTAATCATAGGATATTTTAGTCTATCAGGGTCATATACAGCTTGAATACCTGCATTTCCTCTAGGACATAACATATTTTTTGATTTTGGAAACATTGGATTTGGGTTAAGTTTAGTGATTATTCCACCCTCAACTCTAGCCAATGCAGCACATTTATTTACACACATTTCACATAGAGTTGCTACATCGTGAGCTTCCCCTGTTCCTGTTTTTGTATTTTCATTTGTAACTTCTCCAGGTTTTACTTCACTTTTTCCGTGTTCACTTGAAAAAAGAGATGTAGTAGCAGTAGTACCACCCAAAACGCTAAGAGCAACACTACCTTGAAGAAATTTTCTTCTTGAAACTTCTACTTTCATAAGCATATCTCCTTGATATTTTTTTAACTAATACTGTACTATTATATTTTATAATAATATAGGTTCTTTATTTTAGTTAAATAACTCTTATATCTAAATAAAAATTTTTAAAACTAAATATATATCTTAATACTTGTGAAAGATGTTTCTATTTTACTTTTTTTTCATATCTATATTTAGATGAATTATATCAACTGCACTTGGAGTAACACCACTTATTTGAGATGCATTATAAAGTGTTGGTGGATTAAACTTCTTTAATTTTTCTATAACTTCTGTTGATAATCCAGGTAACTCATCATATACAAAATCTTCTGGAATTTTAAGATTTAACATTTTTTTCATTTTATCTATCTGTTTTTTCTGTTTTGTAACATATCTGTAATATTTTGCTTCTATTATTATTTGCTCTTTTAAAGTTTCTTCTAAATCTTTATAAATAGGTACTAATTTATCAAACTTTTCTACATTCATAGTATTTCTACCTATTAAATCAACTAAAAGTATTCTATCAGATATTTTATCTTCATTTAACTCCTCAAGTAAAGCTAAATTCTCTTTTTTAGATGTAAACCATATATCTTCCATATAAGCAATAGCATCTTTTAAAGTTTTTTGTTTATATTTCATAATATCATAAGTTTCATCATCTATTAAACAAAAATTATGACCATACTCCATTAGTCTTATATCTGCACTCTCTTCTCTTAAAAGAAGTCTATACTCAGCACGACTTGTAAACATTCTATAAGGTTCATTTGTACCTTTTGTAACTAAATCATCTATAAGTACACCTATATAACTTTCATCTCTTCTCAATACAAAAGGCTCTTTTTCATCTATTGATAATACAGCATTAATCCCTGCCATAAGCCCTTGAGCTGCTGCTTCTTCATATCCAGTAGTTGCATTAATTTGACCTGCTAAATATAAGTTTTTTATTTTTTTTGTTTCAAGAGTATGTAGTAACTCTGTTGGGTCTATATAATCATACTCAATAGCATAAGCATATCTTACTATTTTTGCATTTTCAAGACCTTTTATAGACTTAATTTTCTCTTTTTGTACATCTATAGGAAGTGAAGAACTAAGTCCATTTACATAATATTCATTTGCTTTTAAAGTTTGAGGTTCCAAAAATAGTTGATGTCTATTTCTCTCTGCAAACCTACTAACTTTATCTTCAATACTAGGACAATATCTAGGACCTGTTCCCTCTATTTGACCTGTAAAAAGTGGTGCTCTATCAAAATTTGTTCTTATTATATTATGTGTATCTTCATTTGTATAAGTTATAAAACAAGGTAATTGAGTAGGATTAAAAGTAGATTTATTTGTTCTAAAACTAAATGGGTGAGGAGTTTCATCTCCACCGTGAGCTTCCATAACTGAAAAATCTATACTATTTACATTTATTCTAGCAGGTGTACCTGTTTTTAATCTTCCAACATTTAATCCAAACTCTTTTAATTGTGTAGATATTGTAGTAGCTGGTTGCTCCCAAGCTCTACCTGCTGGATATTGAGACTCCCCTATATGGATAAGCCCTTTCATAAAAGTACCTGTAGTTAATATCACTTTTTTAGCTTCAAAAGACTCTCCAAGCTTTGTATTAACTCCATATACAACATTATCTTTTTCAATTAAAGTAGATACCTCATCTTGATACACATCTAAATTTGTAGTATTTAAACATACATCTCTCATATATATTCTATAAGCATCCATATCTATTTGAGCACGACTTCCTTGAACAGCTGCACCTTTACTACTATTTAATATACGAAATTGAATACCTGTAGCATCTGTACAAAGCCCCATCTCTCCACCTAAAGCATCTATCTCTTTTACTAAATGACCTTTTGCAAGTCCACCAATAGCAGGATTACAACTAGCTGCTCCTATTTGTTCTACTAACATTGTTACAAGTAAAGTTTGTTTACCCATACGAGCTGACGCAAGGGCTGCTTCTATACCTGCATGCCCTCCACCTACTACTATTACATCATATTTCAAATTATTATTCCCCTAACTTTTTACTATTTTTTATAATATCTTCTAAATAAGAGTTTTTATCTAATATATAATCAGCTATATCTCTTAAAACTCCATCTCCACCTTTTGAAGGTGTTACTATATCTACACTATTTTTTATATAATATCTTGCATCATTTGGTGTAGCACTTAATCCACATCTTACTAAAACTGATAAATCTATAATATCATCACCTATATATGATATCTCTTTATCTTCTAAATTATATTTTTTTTTAAACTCTTCGTACTCTTTAAGCTTATCTTTTATACCATGTTTATGAAAATCTAATTTTAACTCATTACATCTATTTTTTACTACATCTGACTCTCTTCCTGTAATTGCACCAACTATAAAACCATATTTTTTAAGATGAGATATAATTTGCCCATCTTTTACATTATATCTTTTATATTCAACTCCATTGTCATCATAAATAATTCCACCATCTGTTAAAACTCCATCAACATCAAATAAAATAGCTTTTATATTTTTAGCTTTTTTTTCACAATTTAAATTATTAAAAATCATAACTATAAACCTAAATCATACATCTGTACAATACCTACTAACTCATCTTGCTCTACAACTAATAGTGAATTTATTTTTACTTTGTTCATAAAATCACTAGCTACTATTATTTTCTCATTTTGCCCTATTGTTTTTGGTTCTTTTGACATTATATCTTTTGCTTTTAAACTAAAAAACATACTCTCTTTGGTTTGCATTGTTCTTCTTATATCTCCATCTGTTATAATACCTTTTATTTTACCTTTTTTCATAACCACAACAAGTCCATACTTTCCATTTGTAATTATATTTATAATATCTTTTATTGATGTTTTTGGTTTACAAATAGGAAGATTATCTTTTTTCATAACATCTTGAATAGTTGTAAGTAACCTTTTACCTAAACTTCCACCAGGGTGAAACATAGCAAAATTAGAATCTTTAAAATTTCTAAGTTTCATTAAACAAGCAGCCATAGCATCACCCATAACCAAAGTTGAAGTTGTAGATGACATAGGTGCTAAACTCAAAGGACACCCCTCATTATCAATAGATATATCTATATGGTAATTTGTATTTGTAGCTAAAGTTGATTTTGGATTTCCACTCATAGATATAGTGATATTTCCTTGAACTTTTAGAAATGGTATTAATTTTAATACCTCATCAGTTTCACCTGATGAAGATATAAGAAGTAAAGTATCATCTTTCTCAATCATACCTAAATCACCATGATAAGCTTCACCAGGGTGTAAGAAAAAACTAGGAGTACCAGTACTTGCAAAAGTTGCTGCCATTTTTTTTGCAATCAATCCTGATTTTCCCATACCTGATAATATTAATTTTCCTTTAGAACCATATATAACTTTTATTGACTTTATAAAATCATCTGTTAATTTATTTGATAAATTTTTTATCTCATTTGCTTCTATATCTATTAACTCTTTTGCAGTATTTAAAATATCCATTATATATCTCCTATTTTCTTTTTATCATATCTATTATCTCATTTTTAACAAATGTCAAATTTTTATAAATATCTTTTAAATCTTCTATTTTTGTACTATCAAAATTACTACTTATATAATATTGATATTTATCTTTTCCTAATTTTTCTAATATTACAAAGTTCCAAATAGCTCCAACTATGTAAGCACCTTTTATAGTTGTCCAATTATTTAACTCAATAGCACTTATAAGCTCTGCTATTAGTTGTGGTTCAGGGTCCGAACCTTGAATACTTTTTTTAAACTCTTTTATAAAAAAGTATGGTTTTTCTGCCTTTCTAATACCTTCTGAAAAAATAAAATCTACTTCACCATTCAAAATAAACTTATCTGTTTTATAAGTTAATTTTTCATTTGTAAAGCTTCTAATATTATCTTCTAATAAAAAGAAATCAATATTATTTAATAATGGTATAATAAAATTAACTTTTAAATCCTCTTCATTATAAAGTTTCATTAAATTAATATTTCTATTAATTAAATAGTTTAAAAACTGAATATTCTCTTTTGATAATTTTATATCATTACAAAACCATTTATTAAATATATTAATATTTCTAATATTTTGTTTAATATCAAATATATTTTCTAAATCATTAAAAGTAATTTTACTAAAACTATAAGTTGGTATTTTATTTAACTCTAACTCTTTTAACTTTTTAAGTTGCTCTATCTCTTCTAATGTGATATTTTCTAAGAATTGCTCTATACTCATATTTTACCTTTACTTAACTATTTTCTTACCATATCTATTATCTCATTTTTAATAAACATCAAATTTTTATAAATATCTTTTAAATATTCTATCTTTGTACTATCAAAATTAACACTTATATAATATTGATAGCTATCTTTTCCTAATTTTTCTAATATTACAAAATTCCAAATAGCTCCAACTATATAAGCACCTTTTATAGTTGTCCAATTATTTAACTCAACAGCACTTATAAGCTCTGCTAATAATTGAGGCCTTGGATTACTAAACTCTTCTGCTCTTTTAAACTCTTGAATAAAAAAATATGGTTTTTTAGCAAATCTTAATCCATCTGATATAGTAAAATCAACCTCTCCACTAAAAATAAATTTTTCATTTTTATAGATTATTTTTTCATCATAAAAATCTCTAAAATCTTTTGTTTTAAAATTAATTTTTCGTAAAATTGGACTTAAAAATCTCATCTTTAAATCCTCTTCATCATATAAACAAATATAATCAACCTCTTCATATAACAGCTCTTTTAAAAATTCAATATCACTATCACTAAGTATAATATTATTATTAAACCATTTATCAAATATTTTTTTATCTATATTTTGTTTTATAGAAACTAAGCTTTCTAATTCTCTATCTCTTATTTTACTAAAACTATAAGTTGGTATTTTATTTAATTCTAACTCTTTTAACTTTTTAAGTTGCTCTATCTCTTCTAATGTTATATTTGCTAAAAACTGCTCTATACTCATATATTACCCTCTAATACCATATCTTTTGCACCCTTAAAATTAATTTTACATGTACCTAATATTGGTACTTCATCAACAACTTTTATATCAGATGGTATCCATAAAGGTATCATACCAAAATCTAAAAGTTTTTGTTTTAAGTTATCTATCTCTTTATCGATTATTAATATAATTTTTTCACCTTTTTTATCACACGGTATATTTACACATACAAGTTTTATATCTTCATTACTTTGCTTATTGCTTTGTAAATATTCATATATTTTATTCTCAACAGCAGTTAAACTAACCATCTCTCCAGCTAATTTTGCAAATCTTGAGTATCTATCTACAATAGTGATAAAACCATCTTCATCTTTATGACCTTTATCTCCTGTTTTATACCATCTTCTACCATCAATCTCTACAAAAACCTCTTTTGTTTTTTCTAGATTATTAAGATACCCATCCATAACATTTTCACCATTTACAATAATAAGTCCATCTTCATCTGCTTTTAATTCTTCTAGTGTTAATGGGTCTATTATTTTTACAGCACAACCCAACAGTGGCATACCAACAGTTCCAAATTTTGTACCAATTTGAGTTTGCCAATATTTAGTATCTAAAGCAGATGGTATATTTGCAGATATCAAAGGGGTACACTCAGTTGCTCCATAACCTTCAAGTATATCTATTCCAAATTTTTGTTTAAACTCATCTGCTATATTTTTATTTAGTTTTTCAGCCCCTGAAAATATCATCTCTAAACTTTTAAACATCAAAGGTGTTACTCTTCTATTTTTTAGATAAAGTCTTATAAATGTAGCAGTTGCAACCATAAAAGTTGCTTTGTTTCTAGCAACGCTTTTTCCAATACCAACAGCATCAGTTGGGTCAGGATAACAAACTAGTTTAATCCCCTCAACCATAGGTAAAAAAGTTGTAACAGTTAGTCCAAAAGCGTGAAAAATAGGTAAACTCCCCAAAAATACCTCTTTGGTTGTTATATTTAACATTTCAGATATTTGTCTTATATTTGCTAATATATTTTTATGTGTTAAAACTACCCCTTTTGGAGCACCTTCACTTCCACTACTAAATAATATTGCAGCTGGTGTATTTAAGCTATTATTAGTTTTAAAGATACTTTGTAATATAAATCTAGGTGAAAATCTTATAAATAAATAAGTAGATATAAAATCTAATTTTGATATTTCGTTTTTTGTATCTTCTAAATATATTAGTTTTATAGAATCATCAAAAATAGATGATATATCTACCCCTTTTGCTTTGAGTTTAATTAAAAACTTTTTTGATGTAAATATTGTTTTTACTTCTGATTGTATAACTGAAGATAAAATAGACTCTTTTGAAGATGTATAATTGATATTTACAACTGTTTTTCCAGATAAAATAACTGCCATATTCATAATAGCACCAATTGGTGTAGTTGGTAGAAGTAGCCCTATATTTTGCTCATTATATTTTGAGATAATATTTTTAAATAAAATATTTAATGTAAACATTTTATAATAAGAGAACTCATCTTCTGTTGTAGCATCTACTAAAGCTATTTTACTACCTTGTTGTTTTATTGTATTTATATATTTTGTTTCTATGTTGTTTATCTGTTTTATATAAAATCCTAAACTATCTACAGATAACTCTGAAACTTTTTGTTTTACTGTTATTGTGTTAGAATTTATATCTATAGCTTTTCCAAATGATACTATTACATCTTTTGTAAATTTAACCTCATTTATATCTCTAAAATTGATATTAGACCTTGAAAATCTAGTCCCCCACATACCACCTATATAAAAAGGAATAATAACAGCATCAGTATCTTTTGCAGCTATCTGAAAACCTTTTTTAAATTCACCTAAATGACCTGTTCTACTAATAGTACCTTCAGGAAAAATACAAACAACATCACCATTATTAAGTGCATCTGATATATCTTTTAAAGTAGTTTTAGAACTTTTAGAAGATATTGGTAATACATTAAAAAAATCTAAAACTGGTTTTATAGCTTTTTTCTCATAAATAGATTTTTCCATAACAAATCTTATAGGTCTAGGGGTTGAAAGTTGAATAAAAGCCCAATCTAACCAACTTATATGATTTCCAAGTAATAATACTCCATTAGTTTGTGGAAGATTTTCTATCCCTTGAACTATAAGGTTGTATTTTAGGGATAAAACTCTTGATATAAATATTTTTATAAGTGATTGAGGAAGTTTTGCAATAGTATATAACATACCTAAAAAAGCTATAAATGATAAAATATAAAATAAAGATACTACATTTATTGTAGCTAATGTTATAAATACAGTAGCTACCAAAAATAAAAACATTGTTATATTTTGAATAAAGTTATTTCCAGCTAATACAAGCCCAAGTCTTGTTTTTGAAGCATTAAACTGTATTAAAGAGTTTAAAGGTACAATAATTAAACCACCAAAAATACCAAATAATAAAAAATTTATACCACTAAATAATACACTATCTAAAAAAGGTATGATTAATATAGTTAAAAATATACCTATAGAACCAACTGGAATAAGTCCAACTTCAATATAATTTTTTGATATTTTACTAGCTATTATAGAACCAATTACAATACCAATAGCACTTAATCCCATAAGACCTTGAACTATAACTACATTATTTATATCTAAATAATTTTTAGCAAAAGTTGGAAATATTGCTAAAATAACTTGAGACAATCCCCAAAATACAGATAATCCAACTATAGATAACCATATAGTTTGATTTGTAAAAATAAGTTTTATATTTCTTTTTAGATAATTTCCTTTAAGAAGTTTAGAGTAGTTAAACTCTTTATTTTTACTAATAGGACTTTTATCTGTTAGTTTATATGCTAGTTTTAACTCTATTAATGAACCAACTACCAAAAACCACCCCATAGGTGCAATTTGTTTTAATATATCAGTTCCATTATAATTATCACTTGAGATTAAAAAATATTCAAATCCAACAGAATAAAAAAATATCCCAAATAGTATGGCAAAAATTGTAACAGATTGTACAGCTCCGTTTCCTGAAGCTATATTATTATTACCAACTAACTCTTTTAGATATCCATATTTTGCAGGGGAATATATGGCACTTTGAACAGCAAGAGCCAAAGTAAGCCCAAAAGCTATCCAAAATAAACCCAAATAGTAACAAAGTGTTATAAGTAATGTTATAACAACAGCAACAATAGCAGATACCCTCATAACTTTATGTTTAGGATATTTATCACTTATAAATCCAGATGAACTAAAAAGTAATATAAAAGGTAGAAGCATAAGTCCATTTATAATAGCAGTTAAAATTATCTGTTCACTTCCATCATATATCTTAAATATACTATTTTGTATAATTATTTTATGTCCTAAATCTGTAAAAGCATTTAGAAACACAACTAATATATATGGCAAAAAGCCATTAAATGAAAGTAATTTTTTCATATTTTATCCCTATTATTTTTTAATATTAACCTACAGTAGTACCTCTAGCTTTTTCTTCCATAGCAGCTAATTGAGATTGAAGCTCTATAACTTTTGATTGTAAAAGATTATTTTCTCTTGACATCTCTTTAGCTTTTTGTGCCATCTCTACTCTTTTATTTTTCTCATTTGCTACTATTGTATCTTTTTGTTTTGTTACAATAGATAAATCTTTTTCATAATGTGCAATTTGAGCATTTAAAGATAATACTTTTTGTTTCTCTTTATTTAGAGCTTCCATTATAAAATCTGTATCTTGACTATTTTTACTACTTTGATTTAGTCTCATAACTTCAGCTTCAAGCTCTTTTATTCTTTTAGCAAGAACAACCTCTTTGCCTCTTTGGTCCATTATATTTTTTCTAACTCTTTGCATAGTTTGTTGCTTTTCTAGCTCTGAACTTGTTTGGTCAAGTCCTATATATATACAATGTTTAAGCTCTGAAGTAGAATCATCAAAATCTGGAATTACTGTAAGGTTTAGATAAAAAGGGCTATCTGATTTTGATTTAAATTTAATTTTTCCTTTATATGATTTTTTATCTTGAATAGATTTCTTTATATCATTATATCCAACAGCGATTGTATCTGAGTGTAATATAGTTTCAATAGGTTGTCCAACTAATTCATCTTTTTCATAAGCAGATAAATCTAATATTTGTTTATTAGCTTCTATAATATTACCATCATTACTAACTTTGAATATAGATGTTATTTCGTTCATAATATCCATATATTGAGAAATCTCTCTCTCTTTTTTCTCAACTAATAATTTGTTATGCTCTATCATACAAAACTTTGATACATTTTGTAAAAGTTCTGTTGTATTAATAGGTTTCAAGGCATAATAAGCAATTCTTAATTTAATTGCATCCATTAGATAATTTGACTCTCCATGTGCTGTTGTAAAAATAACAGGCACCTCTTCATCGAGTTTTCTTATCTCTGTTACCATCTCTATACCATTCATATTTGGCATATTTATATCACTAATAACGGTATGAATTTTAGCTTTTCGCTCTTGTGTATAGTATTTAAATTGATTTATACCATCATTACCATCATTACAGATTATAACTTCACCAAATATTTTTTTCAAGATAGTACTTAGTGAACCTCGGATGCTATCATCATCTTCTACATACATTATTGTTAGGGTTTTTAAAAATTCTTTATCAAACATATCATATTATAGTAGAAAAATGATAAATTTCTGATTTATTTATTCGCTATTAAAAATTTTTACAAAGATTTTGTATAATTAATTGGTACTCATCATCTGTAATTTTAGCTATTTTTGAAGTTACTCTTTTTTTAGATATACTTCGTATATGATTAATAAGTATATCTGAATCTTTTTTTAAGTTATCTCTTCTTACTAACCTTAACCTGTAAGGTAGCATATCATCTATTAATTGAGTAGATAATGGTATTACAATAATAGTATCTAAAATTTTATTTTCATCATCATTAGAAATAATAATACAAGGTCTTACTTTTCCTATCTCATCACCTTTTTTAGGGTTTAAATTTATACCAACTATATCGCATCTATTTAAGTCCATCATCTACTCCAACTTCTAAAAAATCTAAATCTTGATGCTCTTTTAATTTATTTAGTTTTGTTATTTTCTCTTGATGTTCAATTTTTGATATTACATCAGAAATTATATCCTCATATTTTGAAGATATAAAGTAACCAATATTTATATGTTTTCTTTTGTCTACTATTTTAGATATTGTCATCTCTTTAAATAATGATGGTTTAGATTGTAAAGTAGTTATACCATATTCTATCATATATAATCCTTATATTTTAATATATATAGATTATAATATAAAGTTTATAATAATTTAATAAAAAAAAGGTTGGACAAAAGCCCAACCTTTTAAATAAATCTAAGTTTATACTAGAAAGTGTATTTAACTTCAATTCTTGATTCAGCGAAATCAGCAGCATCTGTATCTTCACCCATTCCGTATATTACAGAAGCACCAAAGTTTTTAGACATTTTATATCCAACTTTTAAATCAAGTTCATTAAAATCTGCATGAGCATCAGATGAACCATCTAAATAAGTAAGAGAAGCACATATTTGCTCAGTTGCTTGGATTTTTCCACTTACTGCAAATGCTGTAGCATCTATTGTTTTTTGCATATTTAATACATGAAGACCTAAGTCAGAGATAGCATCAGAATCACCATCTAAAGTTGTTCTACCACCATCTTCATTAGTTTGTGCATAAGCAGCCATATAAGATATTGTATCAGCTTTACCAGTTACAACTAATTTAGTAAGACCTGTATCTTTAGTATTTTTAGTACTTACTTGTGTTGTCATAAGTTGAATATTTGCAGGACCAGCTTTTACACTTAAATCTAAACTATATGCAGAAGCATCTTCTATTAAATCAGCATGTGCATTTAATGCAGCAGCATTAGAACCACCATTTGCTAATTCAGAACCATCTTCAACAGCCGCATACCAAGCTTTTACACTAACAGCTCCAAAATCTCCTAATACCCCGATAGCACCAACATCATTTGTCATAGCACCTTTAGCATCACCTGTTGCATTTGCTGAAGATAATTTTGCTAATCCACCAGCAGTTGTTGTCATATAGTATGCACCAGCTAAAGTAACAGGACCAGCAGGTACTAAAGCAGTAATACCGTGAGATCTTGTATCACCGTTGTTAGCGAAGAATGGTGATTGAGATGTTTGTAAACCAGCAATTACAGTTGCACCAGCAGCTTTAATTACAAAATTTGCTTCATTAACATTAAGGTCAGCTTTTGTATCAACATTTTGTGTTTCAGATTCACCAGCTACAACTTTAACATTAGCTGTTACCATATCATTTACAGGTGTAGATACTTTTACAACTGCTTTTGCTTTCTCATTTACATCAGTTTCATTTTCGTGGTCTGTTTCAAGTCTATATCTAACATATCCAGAAACTGTTGTTCCTTTGATTGCTTCCTCTAAGTTTGCAGCACTTGCAGTTGTGTTTAACCCAGCAACTGCAACTGCAGCAACAAGACTCATTTTAATCATTTTCTTCATTTTAATCCCTTATAGTTTTATAAAATTAACGATTGTGTAATAATAAAATCTTACAAATACCCATTTATAAGTCTTTACTACAATGTTATGAACTAATTTTACATAGAGTATAATTAAATTTAACTTAATTTAATATATTTTGTAATCTAAATGTTACAATTCTAATATAAGTTTACTTTATGTAAAAATTATTTTTTAATATTTTCATCTTTTTTTAATAGAAAAAGATAAGTTAATATTCTTAAATCAAATGATAAATCTGAAACAAAATTCTTAACATCATTAATAATAAACTTCTAAAACAATATGAGATAATCTAATTTTTTTAGATTACCTTATTTTTAATATTTCTAAACTATTTTTACATCTATCCTCTTTGATATAATATCACTACTTAATATTTTTACTTTTACTTTTGAGAATAACTTACTTGAGAAATCATTTTTTTCATTGTTTATAAAAGCTCTTGCACCCTCTAGACGACTATCTTCTATTTTAACAGTTGGAGTTTCTACATCTATTATTTTTGCATCAAATATATCTCCTATATAATTAGAAAAATATCTAGCATATTTTCTATCTTCATAATCCCATACAAGTGTTGCTATATCTCTCTCTTTTATACTTATATCTTCACAAATATCTTCTATATTTTTTGGTATTTTATGAGTTTTTAACATTCTATGTAAAACTAAATCTGAATATCTTCGTATAGGTGATGTAAAATGAGAATAATCATCAAAACCTAATCCAAAATGTTGATTCTTAACACTACTATATTTTGCTTGTTGTTGAGACTGTATAATTAACTCGTCTACCTCTTGCTCTAATCCGTAATTTTTTGCTTTTTGTTGAATATCTAAAATTGTACTATGAACATCAGCTTTTAATTTTACTTTTAACCCTAATGCAGTTACATCATCTAAAAGCTTTTTTATTTTTGATTGAGATGGTTCATCGTGTGTTCTATATATCCCTAGTAGTTTTAATCTTTTTGCACCCTCTTTATTTGCTAAAAGCATACACTCTTCAACCAAAGAGTGTGAAGGTGATGATGTTTCAGTCCTAAAATCTTTTAACTCCTCTTTATGGTCAAGAATAAGCCTTATCTCATCATTTCTAAAATCAAAACCTTTTTTAAGTCTTTTTTCCCTAAACTTTTTTGTAATATTATATAAATTTACATATTCATTATCTGGATTATTTTCCTTTAATACCTCATCTATATACTCATAACTAAATTTATTTTTTGATTCTATTGTAGCTTCAAAAAGTTCTGATTTTATAACTGTAAAACTTTTTAAATCTAATTTTAATTTAAATACATAAGCATATCTTTTTTGATTTGGTACTAAAGAGCAAAGATTTGTACTTAACTCAAAAGGTAACATAGGCAATACCTTATGGGGAAGATATATAGAAAAACCTCTTTTTAATGCTTCTTTGTCTAGTTCACTATTATCTTGTACAAAAGCACTTACATCTGCTATAGCTATGTATAGTTCTGAATTTTCTTTATCAAAATATATAGCATCATCGTGGTCTTTTGCACTTACAGGGTCAATAGTACAAAAATCAAGATGTGTTAAATCTACTCTTTGTGTATCTGTAGCTTTATAGCTATATTTCTTAAACTCATCTAATCTATAACTTTGATGATAAAGATAAAAAGATATTATTTCATCTATTTTTGGGTATTTTATATTTCCAACTACTTTTACTATATCTTTATTTTTAGCTATTACTATATCTTCATTTGATAATTTTTCTTTTGTATCTATAGATATTTGAATATTCTCTTTTATAGTGTAAAAACTATTATCTTTATAATATAATAGTATCTCATTATCTGAACTTTCTAATATATCTACAACTTTTGCTTTTGTTTTCCCTTTTGGATTAAAAAGTACCTGAACTAAAACTATATCATTTTGATATGCTCCATTTAGTTTATCTAATTCTATAAAAATCTTTTGGTTTTTATTTTCCCCTAAATCTAGTAGAGCTATCTTATTTGATAAATTAACTTTACCTATTTTATATTTACTATTAAGTATATATTTTTCATCTATATATTTTACTATATTTTGTTTTTGTTTTTTGAAAATCTCTTCTAAATATTTCATATCTTTTGATGCTTTAATTATATAAAATGCATCACTCCTTTTATAATTTAATTAAATTATAACTAAAATATAGTTTAAAAGTGTTTGGAAATTAAGGTGAATATTATATATATTTAAATTAAAATAGGTATAATGCGATATAAATTAAACTCTAGAAGGTAAAATATGTTAAAAGTTGGGATTTTAGGAAGTACAGGAAGAGTTGGGTCACTACTTATAGATGACTTAGCAAATGATGAATCAGCATGTGTGTCAAGTGTACATGTTTTTGATGATTTAAAAAAAACAATACCAGATGAAGTAGTAGTAACAAATGATATGCAAACTATGATTAATGCATCTGATGTAATTATAGACTTCTCTGCACCTAAAGCGACTGAAGAGTTATTAAATACAGTTATAAATGCAAATAGTGGTAAACCATTAGTTATAGCAACAACTGGTTTTTCAGAACATCAAAAAAATCTTTTAATTGAAGCTAGTAAAATTGTACCTATATTATATGCTACAAATATGAGTTTAGGGGTAGCTGTGTTAAATAAACTTGTATCAATTGCTTCTAAAACATTAGAAGATTTTGATTGCGAAATTGTAGAACAACATCATCACCATAAAGTAGATGCTCCAAGTGGAACTGCTCTAACACTAGCAGAACACGCAGCAAATGCTAGAGATTTAGACCTAGATAAAGTAAGAGTATCTGGAAGAGATGGTATAATAGGAGCTAGAACAAAAGATGAGATTGGTGTTATGAGTTTACGAGGTGGTGATATTGTTGGTCGTCACACTGTTGGATTTTATAATGATGGTGAATTTATAGAGTTAAACCATACAGCAACATCAAGAAATACTTTTAGTAAAGGTGCTATCAAAGCATCTAAATGGCTTGTAACTCAAAAACCTGATTTATACAGTATTAACGATTGTTTAGGATTATAATATGTGTGCTATAGTTGGAATTTTTGGAAATAGTGATGCTGCAAAATTAGCATCTGCATCTTTATTTGCTATGCAACATAGAGGTCACGAAGCTACAGGTATTAGTACAGGTGGTGATGACCAAAAAATAGTAACTGTAAAAGATAGAGGATTTGTAAGAGATGTTTTTGATAAAGAAGCATTTGATGTTCTAAAAGGTGATATAGCAATAGGTCACAATAGATACTCAACAGCAGGTGGAGATTCTATTTTTGATGCTCAACCTATCCAAGCAAAATATAAATTGGGTGAAATATCTATTGTTCATAATGGTAACTTAATAAATAAAGATGAAGTTAGACAAAGATTAATAGATGAAGGTTCTATATTTCAAACAGGTATGGATACTGAAAACCTAATTCATCTTATTGCAAAATCAAATCAAGATAGATTAAGAGATAGAATTACAAAATCACTAACTAAAATAAAAGGTGCTTATAATTTTATTATACAAAGTAGAAGTAAACTTTTTGTTGTAAGAGACCCACATGGAATTAGACCTTTGAGTATAGGTAAATTAAGAGCTGGAGGTTGGATAATAGCTAGTGAAACTTGTTGTTTTGACCTTGTTGATGCACAATTTGTTAGAGATGTAAAACCTGGTGAGATGTTGATTTTTTCAAAAGAAACAAAAGAGCCTGAATCTATTATGTTAGATGATACAAAAGAGTTTAGACCTTGTGCTTTTGAGTATATATATTTTGCAAGACCAGATAGTGATATAGATGGTAAAAATGTATATTCTATGAGAGAGAATATGGGTAAAATTTTAGCTACTAACGATAAACTAAATGATGTAAAAGCTGATATGGTTATACCTGTTCCTGATAGTGGTGTTCCTTCTGCTTTAGGTTACTCAAAAGAGAGTGGAATACCATTTGAATTAGGTATTATTAGAAATCATTATGTTGGAAGAACTTTTATAGAACCAACTCAAGCTATGAGAAATATGAAAGTAAAAATGAAATTAAGTCCTATGAGGTCTTTAATTGAGGGTAAAGTTTTAATAGTAATAGATGATTCTATTGTAAGAGGGACTACTAGTAAAAGAATAGTAAGAATGCTTAAAGATGCAGGGGCTAAAGAGGTTCATTTTAGAGTTGCATCACCTATGATTGCTCACCCTTGTTTTTATGGTATTGATACCCCTACAAAAGAGGAACTTATAAACGCAGTAAAAACAAAAGATGAAGTAGAAGAGTATATTGAAGCTGATAGTTTAGAATACCTTTCACTAGAAAACCTAAAAGATGCTTTAGGGAGAGATAGAAAATACTCTTTAGTTAGCTTTGATGGCGATTATTTTGTAACATAGGCTTATAGTTTGAAGCACTTAAATACAATAGGAAGATACTGGAAAAATAAATATGGTGAAAAAGTATATAAAATACCTATAAACATTTCTGGATTTACTTGTCCAAATATTGATGGTACAATCACAAAAGGTGGTTGTACCTTTTGTGAAAATGAATCTTTTTCACCAAATATGACAGATAAATCAAAATTTAAATTAAATTTAAATAGTAAAGATAATCCATATTTAGAAAAACAACTAAAACAACTGCATACTCAATTTAAAGAAACAAAAGAAAAACTACAAAACAAACATAATGCTCAAAAGTTTATAGTTTATTTTCAATCATTTACAAATACATATGCACCTTTAGATACTTTAAAAACACTTTATAGTGAAGCTTTAAGTTTTGATGATGTAATTGGTCTTAGTATCGGAACTAGGTCAGATTCTATTACAGATGAAACTTTAGATTATTTAGAGCAGTTAAACCAAACAAAAGAGATATGGATAGAGTATGGAATTCAATCAATTTATGATGAAACTTTAGATAAAATAAATCGTGGTCATAATTTTGAAAATGTTGTAGAGTGGATAAAGAAAACAAAAGATAAAGGTATTTTAGTTTGTGGACATATGATATTTGGTTTACCTTGTGAAACTCAAGAGATGATGCTAAATGGTGTAAAAGAGGTGTCAAAACTTGGTATTGATTCTATAAAATTCCACCCTTTATATGTAGTAAAAAATACAAGTTTAACAGCTACTTATCTAAATGGAAATTTCACCCCAATAACAGAAGAGTTATATATAGATACTTTAGTAAAATCTATTAAGTTATTACCTGAAAACATATCTATATCAAGAATAACAGCAGGTATAAGTGATGATACTTTATTAGCTCCATTATGGTGTAATAATAAACATAATCAAATATATAAAATAAAACAAGCACTTCTAAAAGAGGGATTAATCTATTAATGAGATATGATAGATGTAAAAAAATATTTAAAGATAATTTTTCAAAATTACAAAACTCTAAAATAATTATTTTAGGTGTTGGTGGTGTTGGTGGTTATGCTTTAGATTGTTTATATAGAAGTGGTATTACAGATATAACTATTGTTGATTTTGATGTTTTTGATGAAACAAATCAAAATAGACAAATAGGAAGCGATGCTATTGGTATATCTAAAGTAGAACACTTAAAAACACTATATCCAAATATTACAGCTATAAATCAAAAAATCACTTTAGAGTGGCTAAAAGAGTTTGATATGAGTGAGTTTGATTTAATTTTAGATGCAATAGATGATATCAAGCCAAAAATAGAGATAATAAGAAGATATTATAAAAAACTCATCTCTACAACGGGAAGTGCAAAAAGATTAGATGCTACTAAAATAGAGTATATAAATATTTTTAAAACTTATAATGACCCATTCGCAAAAAAGATAAGGGAAGAGTTAAAAAAAATTAAATTTAATAAAAATTTCAAAGTTATATTTAGTGGAGAATTAGCAGTTTGTAAAGATATGGGTAGCTTTGTAGGAGTTACAGGTAGTTTTGGATTGTTTATGTGTAGTATTACAATTCAAAAACTATTAAGTGAAAAATAGGTAGAATACTACAAAATAGATAAGTTTAAATTAAAAGAGATAAAGGAAAATTATATGAGTGAAATTAGCGATAGTGTAGAACAGTTAACCCAAGCACACCTTCGAAATGTTCAGCAATTAGCAGTTTTTTATACTGGACACGGTGATATTTACGCAATTAATATTGCAAAAATTAAAGCTTTTATAATAACAGAAGAGATAACTATTACAGATACACCAACAGAAACAAATGTTATAGAGGGGATTGGTACAATTAGAGGAGAACCTGTAACACTTATCAATCTTGATGTATGGCTAGGGTATGAGTCTTTACCAATTAATGAATATAAATTAATTATTTTTTGTGAATTCAACCATAAACAAGTTGGATTTTTAGTAAAAAATATGTTAAATATTATTGAAAAAACAACAGCTGAACTTATTAATTCAGAAAATCAAAACTCTAAAATCACATATACTACATATATTGAAGTTAATGGAAAAGACCAACTTTGTACAGTATTTAATGCAGAACAGTTACTTTCAGATATTGGTTGGACAGATATTAATGCAACAGATTTAAATAGATATGTAACAAAACCTGTAAAAACTGATAAAGTTATTTTAGTAGCAGAAGATAGTGCAGTTGCTAGAGAAGTTATGGTACAATTCCTTAAAAAAGCAAAAGCAAAATATTTAATAGCTATTGATGGTGGAGATTTATTAGAAAGAATAGATGAATATGACCCAAGTGAAATTGGTTTAATTATTACAGATATTGAGATGCCAGGAACTGATGGTTATCAAGTTGCTAAATTTATTAAAGAGAGTCCTACTTATAATCATATTCCAGTTGTTGTAAACTCAAGTATGACTACAGATGCGGTTAAAGATAAAATGAATAGAATTGGTATTGATGGATTTGTTGGAAAAACAGATATACCTGCTTTATATGCAGTTGTTACTAAATTTATAGGTCTTCAAGATTAAAAATTTAAAGTATATGTTCTTTATTATTTAGAACATATACATCTGAAAACTCTATAAAAAAATCAAATGTATCTTGAAATGATATGATTTTATCATTTTTTCCAAGATAAACTTCAACTTTTATATTATTATATACTAACTGTTTTAGTTTCTCTCTATCCCACTCATAATATAATAACTCTTCTAATTCCTCTTTTGAACCTAAATTAAAATATTTATCCATATTAGTTTTATCAAAACCACAATTTTTTAAAAAATTTTGAGAGTATAAATTAGCATCTTTTCCAAAATATAAAAGTTGCAATCTTTTATATTTTTTATCTTTATCATTAAAATATGCAGGTGAAAAGAGTTGAACTAAATCAATTCTTTTATTTTTATCTAACATATCCAAAGCATTTTCAAATGCTTTTATAGCACCATAACTAAAACCTTGAATGGTATAATCATTTTCTATTATATACTCTTTAAAAAGCTCTTTTTCACCTTTTAGACAAAATCCATTATAATACATTTTTTTATCCTTTTACCTTTATTTAAGATATAACCTCTTCACAAACTTTTATCTCCCAACCGTGAAAAATAAGCACAACTTTTTTAAGTTCTAATCCTTTATTTGTATGTTCTGTTACAAGTGTATCTTTTTCATATTTATTAAGTTGTTCTATAGCTTCTGATTTTAAGGATTTGATAGTTTTATCATCTGCTTTATCTGTAATTTTAATATATTTAAATTCTAACAGTCCAACATATTTAACATAAGGATTAAATGGTTTGATTAATATATCTGCAAAGCCTTTATTTAGTTCTAGTTCTGATTTAATTACAAAATATGGAGTAAGAGATAAATAAGCCATATACATAGATTTTACATTTTGTTCTTTATATATATAATCCCTTATGCCAGTATTTTCTTTTATCATATCTGCTAAATATTTAAATATATCCAAGCTACCATCTAGTGCAAAAGTTTTTAAATACTCTTCAAGCTTATTAAAATTTAGTTTGAAAACTTGCTCTAAT
>Ga0193965_1000214_pt1 | contig 20194 bp, 20 predicted proteins | sample FB_8_MG_FD_140330 | JGI IMG/M metagenome (GOLD analysis project Ga0193965, IMG submission 140330) | Microbial mat bacterial communities from the Broadkill River, Lewes, Delaware, United States - FB_8_MG | ecosystem: Environmental > Aquatic > Freshwater > River > Microbial mats | place: USA... | reverse complement strand
GACTCTATGCTTATATTTAATTCATCACCTTCTATATCTGTAGCATTTAGTTCATAACTAGTAGTTCCATTATCTTCATTCATAACTAAATCTATTAAATTTGTAGTAAATGTTGGTTTATCATTTACATTAGTTATTTCTAGTACAAAACTTTGTGTAGATGTTTGTCCATTTGCTGTTGCATTTACCTCTACAGTTATAGTTCCAGAGGCATTAGCTATTGGAGATATTACTAGTTTATTATCCACTATATCTACTGTTGCTATAGAAGAATCAGTATTACTTATAGTATAAGATATAATATCTCCTTCTACATCACTTGAAGTCAATGTTACATTAAAATCATCTGTATCTTCTTGTTTTGTAATATTTAAAACACCTTCTAATATTGGTGCATCATCGATAGCTGTTATATAAAATGTAGCTATTTTAATATCTGTCCAATCCTCTCCATCATAAGCTTTCCAAGTAAAGTTTATATCTGTGTTGTTATTCTCTTGTGGTCTATATGTTAATAATCCAAGATTTTCTATAGATATATTTTCATCTATATTTAATGGAGTGCTTGAGTCATTTAAATCTAATTGTCCGTGTTGTGGTAGAGTTACTATAGTAAGAATATCAGGATATTGTTCATTATTATCATACATACTATCATTTGTATCTGAATATCCTGTTGTTGATGTATTAAAAATATAATTAGTATCTTCATCGATAGTTTTCTCAAAACTTAATGCATAAGGGATATCATTAATACTATTTATTCTTAATATAAATGATTTAGTTCCATTTTTATCCCCATCATAAGCACCTAAAGTGATATTTACATCTCCATATACATTTGCTTTTGGAGTTATTATTACAGATACATTATTATCTGATATTCTAGTGATATTAAAATCACCGTCATTTAAAGATACTTTTGAAGAATCATTAGAATCAATTACACCTATTAGAAATACATCTGGTGTATAGTCATCATTAAAAGTAATATAAATAGGATTAGTTTTACCATCTTCATCTATAGTTACTATAGTATTATTTATATCAATTCCATTTGAAGTTATATTTACATCAGGAGCAAAGTTATCACTTGAATCTATTATAGTTACAATACCTATTGCACTATTTGACCATAACTCTGTAGTTCTAATAGACCAGTTTACATCTGTACTAAGTCCACTATTATCTCCTGCATTAAATCTATATTTCGATAAATCCATCATAGATACTTCAAATGGTACAGATGTAATTTGAGTCCAATTTCCATCACCACTTGTATATTCAAATGTACCTACAGTTGGTAAAGTTTCTATTTTTAATCTATTTGGCATATCTCCATCTACATCCATAAAGTTAGGAGTAAAAGTATCAAAAGTATTAGCAGAATTTGGTCCTACAATTGCAGCCATACCTAAAGCTATTGGGTTATCATCTATTGGATTTACTGTTATTGTAAATATTTCAGAATACTTTGCTCCACTTGGATCTTCAACTGTTAAGTTTAACTCTGTTGTACCATATCTGTTTGCTATTGCTGTTATTGGTAAAGATAACCCACTAGTGTAATTAGAATTTGGTATCCAATCTGTTGAGTTACTTGGAATAGATATGATTGTTGAATCATTTGTATCTACTGTTAGTTTTAAATTATCTGTATCTATATCTGCTGGAGTTATAGTTACATTAAATGTTGTGAAATCTTCATCTTTTGTAATATTTGATATAGTTCCTAGAGTTGGTGCATCATTTATATCTATAACTTCTATATTAAAACTTGTAAGATTTACACTCTCTATTCCATCACTTACACTTATAACTATATTACTTGTTATCCCAACATCACTATTTGTAGGTGTTCCTGTTAATGCACCTGTAGCTGTATTAAAACTAGCCCATGTAGGTTTATTTGTAATAGAGTAAGTTAATGTTTGAGATATATCTGCATCATATCCTATTGGTGTAAAGTTATAATTTTCATCTTGATTTATAGTTGTATTTGGTGTTCCTGTTATAGTGGGAGGAGTATTTAACTCTTGAATAGTCCAACTAACAGGTCCTCCTGGCCAATCATCAATAGCCTGTCCACCACTAGTAGAAGGATGGGATATTGTCGCAGTATATGTTCCTGTGCTAATCTTATTATTAATATCTTTTAGTATAACTTCAACAAATGAACCAGCAGAAACAAGCTGATTTATTTGAATTTGTAAAGTTGTTGAATTCCATGACCTTACCTTATAACATGGAATAGTTGTATTATTAATTTTAATAGACTGAACAACTTCACTACAAGAAACTTCGTAATTATTTTCTGAAGTTCCAATAGTATGAGAACCACTAAAACCACTAGGAAGAATAAAATATAAAAGTGAACTACCATCTGTTGAAACACTTGGTATATCTGTTTGTGTTGTATAATTAAAAGTATATGTAGTCTTAGCTCCTGGAGAAGGGTCTCCAAGAGTCAATGAAGCATTTTGTAATGTTCCAGCTGTCAAACTAGATACAATAGTAAAGAGACCAAAAAAAAATGTTCTTAATTTAAAAATATTTATAAACTCTTTCATAATTAACCTTTTTGATAATATTATTGTACTATTATATCAAACTGCTGACGGTTTTATAAAGATAAATTAAAAATTATAATTCAAGATTTAATCTGATTTAAATCGTCATAAAAGACTTTATACAACATTTTATACTTTTATCTATATCTTTACCCTCTTTATCCATAAAATCAATTTGTACTTTATATATAACTAAATTCTTTTCATTTTTAATCTCTAACCAAACATAACCTGCATAAAGTTTACTTTTTTCTGTTTTTTTACCTGGGTCTTTTATATCGTTTTCATATATATTATATTTTAATTGTATTTTTGTATCTTGATTATTTTCTTTTACTATATAAGTTTTTAACTCATTTTCAAATATTTTATCTGTTTGCTCTTGTGAGATATAATTAAATAATTTAGATTGAGCATATTTAGATTTTTCTATAGTTGATGAAAAACTATAATTTCCATTTTTTATTTTTTCTTGAGCAGTTTTTATATCATTTAGATTATAAGCTTTTTCAAAAGTAGTTACATTTTTTTGACACTCTAACCTTTTTGCTTTTCCTGGAGTTTTATCTTTTGTTGCCTCATTATATATCTCCATACCTAAAAAATAACTAATAAATACTAAACCTGATATAACCAAATACTTTTTCATATTAAACCTTTTTTATAAATTACTATAAGTTATAATAATATTTAATATAACTTATAGTTTATTTAGAATAATACCATTATAAGTATTAGTAAGCCATTAAACCTTTAGGTAATTGATTTGTTATATTTTCAATAGAACTACTTATAATTTTATCTATAAACTTATCTACTTTATCCTCTTTTTGCCAAAGTGGTTTTTTTACTTTACTTAATTTCTCTACCATCTCTTTTGCTTTTGATATTGTAGCAACGGTATCAATTAAACCAACTTTTTTAGCTTGTGTAGCTGTAAAGATATGAGCATCTGCAAACTCTTTATGTTTCTCTTTTTTTAATCCTCTTGCATTTGCAACATCTGCTACAAACATATCGTAAGTATCTTTTATAACTTTATTAAGCTCCTCTTTTTCTATCTCTGACCATTGCCTTGTTGGAGTTCCTGCCTCTTTATAAGTACCTATTTTTATATTTTGTGTTTTAATTCCTATATTAGACATCAACTCACTAGCATCAACACTCTCCATAATAACACCAATAGAACCTATCATACTTCCTGGATTTGATACTATTTTTGAAGCCCAAATAGAAGCATAATAACTACCACTTGCCATAGTTCCACTTGCATATGCAACTACTGGTTTTATCTTATTTAGCTCTTTTATTGCATAAGCTAACTCTATAGATGGAGCTACTGCTCCACCTGGAGAGTTTACTTTGAATAATACACCTTTTATATTTTTATCTGTTTTTGCATTATTTATTGCTTCAAGTGTTTTATCTACATTCATAATAGGACCACTTAAAGTTATAGTTTGTAAATTTGGTTGCTCTAAATCCTCAACATTTGAAGTAAATACCATATATCCAATAATAGCTAACACAAACATTGTTATAAAATTTCTTTGTATAAAAACTATAGGACCCGTAATAGGCCATAATGTATCACTAACAAACTCTTTCATCTTTTCCCCTTATATATGTTCTTTTTACATCTTTTGTATGTAATATTATAGCAGTTGCTAAATCCTCTTTATTCTCTACTTTATCAGGTATATCAAAATATATTATATCTGCATCATAATCTTTTTTTAAAATACCTTTTTTTAAACCTAATGCTTTTGCTCCACCTTGTGTAGCTGATTTTAGAAGTAAATAAGATAATTCATTTAAATTATAATCATTATTTATAAACATAGCATTTCTAACCTCATCAAACATACTCAAAGAGTAGTTAGAACTTAATCCATCTGTACCCATAGCAAGATTAATATTATTTAGATATTTAAGATTTAAACTACTATTTGTAAGAAGTCTATTTGAGTTTGGACAATGTATAATAGTAGCATTTAGCTCTTTTATTTTTTCTAACTCATCTTTATTTGCTTCAACACAATGTGTAAAAGATAGATGTTCTATATTTTCAAATTGATTTAAAAAATCCATAGGTGTTGATACAGATTTGTTTTGATTTAATAGTTTTGTAAAAAACTCTTTAAACTCCCCATCTGAACCATTTAGCCAATCATTTTCAGCTTTACTCTCTTGAAAATGTGAAGATACTACCATATTATTATCTTTTGCAATATTTAAAACCTCTCGTATCATAAAAGGGTGTGTTGAATATGCTGAGTGTATAGCAACAGCTGGTATAAACTTTTCACTTTTATGAGATATAGCTGATTTTAATTTCTCTTTAAAATCAAGAAATAAAGTATCTATCATATCTGGTTTACTACCTAAAGCTTCTGTAAAATAAACTGTATTAATAGGTGATTTTAAACAAGAATTCATATCAAAACCATAAGAGCTAATAGCCCCTATTGTAGTAGTTCCTGTATTTATCATATCTTGTAAAACTTTATCAATTAACTCTTCATCTGCTTTTTCTATTAACTCTTCCCTATTTGTAATAACTGAAAATAACCATTTTACAAAATTTCCATATTGTAATGTTGTTTTATTTCCACTAAATTCTAAATGAACATGAGAATTTATAAGACCTGGCATTAAAACAGAATTTTCCCCTAAATTTTCTATCTCTTGGTTTGGATATTTTTGTTCAATATTTTCTATACTATCTACATCTATGATTTTTTCATCAAATACAACTGCACCGTTTTCTATAATTTGATAATTCTCTTCACAACCAACTATCCAATTTGCACTTAATATTTTAGGCACTTTTTCCCCTTTGTTTATAAAAATCTTTTTTAAACTCTTCCCATCTATCTTCTAATATAGATTCTCTTGCATCTCTCATTAATTGTAAATAATAGTGTAAATTATGCAAAGATGCTAATCTGAAATATGTCATCTCACCACTTCTATAAAGATGATTTAAATATGCTCTACTATAATTTTGACAAGTATAACACTGACACTTTTCATCTATAGGTGATGAATCCTCTTTAAATTTAGCTCCTCTTATATTTAATTTACCAAAAGTTGTAAATAATGTACCATTTCTTGCATTTCTTGTAGGCATAACACAATCAAACATATCTATACCTCTATCTATATTTTCAATTAAATCTTCAGGAGTCCCAACACCCATAAGATATCTTGGTTTATCTTCAGGCATAAATTGAGTTGTATATTCTACTGTGTCATACATCTCATTATTTAACTCTCCAACACTTAATCCTCCAATAGCAAAACCATCATAATCACTTAATGCACAAAGCTCAAGAGCCGATTTTTTTCTAAACTCTTTATCTATACCACCTTGAATAATAGCAAATATATTTTGATTTACCCCTATCCCTTTTGCTTTTTGACTCATATGGTATTCTATTGCTTCTTTTGCCCATTGTGTTGTTCTTTCAATACTTAGATTTATCCTCTCTTTTGTATTAGGAAGTGCTACAAGGTCATCTAATATCATCATAATATCGCTATTAAAATCATATTGAGCATCAAGAACTGATTTAGGTGTAAAATAGTGTAAACTACCATCTATATGTGATTTAAAAGTTATCCCTTTTGGGTCTGGTTTTACATTTTTTCCATCAAGTTTCTTTAAACTAAAAGCTTGAAACCCTCCACTATCTGTCAAAAAATTATTTGGAAATTTAGAAAAACCGTGAAGACCTCCTAAATTTTTGATAGTTTTAGACCCAGGTCTTAAATACATATGGTAAGTATTTCCCAAAATTATTTTTGCCCCTAAACTCATCATATCATTATGATCTAATGCTTTTACAGTTGCTTGTGTACCTACGGGCATAAAAACAGGTGTTTGTACTATTCCATGAGCCATTTTCAATGTTGCTGCTCTTGCTTTTCCACTTACAGAATCTAATTTAAAATCCATTTTACCTCTTTATAATTATAATTAATGTATTATATCTGAATATATATTATACTTTTTATAAGGTTAGTTATGAGTAAAAATAAATTTATTGGTATTGTTATTATTTTTATACTGGTATTTCTAGGATTAACTGGTTTTTACTATAAAGAAACAAGAAATATGGCAGTTGATAATGCCTATTTAAAAATAAATGATATGCTACTAAATTATAAAGCTGTTAGAAAGTATGTAAGTAAAGAACAAAAAAAAGAGGTATATAACCTCCAAGAACAAAAAATTATAGATATAGAGTATTTTCACCCTACTTTATTATCATCTTCATTCTCAGCTAAGCAAGTTAATAAATATTATAATAGTTTTAGAAAAGAGGAAAATAAAAAACCAATAATTATAAGATTTGCAAGTGATAACCCAAGAGATCCTAATAATCAAGGTGATAAAAAAGAGTTAGAACTTTTAAAAAAATTTAATAATAAAGAGATAAAAAGCTATAGTGAATTAATTACTACAGATGATGGTGTAAAACTTTATTATGTATTACCAACAGAACCAAGTGTAGAAAAATGTATGAGATGCCACTCTAATCCAAAAAGTTCACCTAAAGATTTAGTTAAATTATATGGAGATAAAAATGGTTTTTATGAAGAGGTAGGAAAAATAAGAGCTATTTTAACTACAACATACCCTATGGATGAAGAGTTAAAAAATGCAAATAGTTTTTTTATATCTTTAACTATAATCACTTTTATTGTTTTTTTAATTATTATTATTTTATTAAGACTATTTCTAAACCAAGTTGATAAAAAAAATAAAATATTAGAAACTTTAAATTCAGAACTAGATAAAAAAATAAAACAAAGAACAAAAGAGTTGGAGGAAGAAAAAAGTTATATAAAAGGTATTTTAGACTCAAATCCAGATATTATAATAGTAACAAATGGTAAAAGAATTATAACTGCAAATAAAACATTTTATAAGTTTTTTGATATTGATACATTAGATGAATTTAAAAAAGAACACGATTGTATTTGTGATTATATTACAAAAATAGACGATAAAGATATGTCAGATGATAATAAGATTGATGGAAAAGATTGGATGGTATATTTAGATGAAAGTGATATTGAGATACATATAGTTCAATTAAAAAAAGAAGATAATATATATACATTTAATCTAAATTATGTTTCATTAAAAAATAATAAACTTTTAACACTGCAAAATACAACAGAGATGAGAAAAAAAGAAAAAATGTTATTTGAGCAATCTAAAATGTCTGCTATGGGTGAGATGATAGGTAATATCGCACATCAATGGAGGCAACCTTTATCTGTAATATCAACTGTTTCTACAGGTATGGAGATAGAGCAACAATATGATATTCTTGATAAAGAAAAAATATTAAAAAATTGTAAAATAATAGACAAAAATGCACAATATCTTTCTAAAACAATTGATGATTTTAGAGATTTTTTAAAAAGTGATTCATCTCAAAAAGAGGAGTTTACTATAAAAGAAAACTTAGATAGTTTTTACTCTTTGGTTGAAGCTTCAAGTAAAACACATAATATTAAAATGGATATTAATATAAAAGATAATATCAAACTATACTCATATCCAAATCAATTATTACAAGTATATATAAATCTTTTTCATAACTCAAAAGATGCTTTTAGTAAAGAGTCTAATAATAGATTAATAACTATAGATGTATATTCTAAAAATAATATGATGATAATCTCGTATAAAGATAATGCAGGTGGGATACCTGAAGATATTTTACATAAAATTTTTGAACCATATTTTACTACAAAACATAAAAGTCAAGGTACAGGGTTAGGATTACATATGACATATAAAATTATTAAAAATCTTCAAGGTTCAATAGAATCTTATAATACAGACTTTGTTTATAATAAACAAAATTATAAAGGGGCTAATTTTATTATAAAAGTTCCCATTATAGAAAACAACAAAATAGGATAGCCTTTGGAAATTTCAACAAATATAGCAACTTTTGATGAAACTCTTCATTTAGAAAGTGGTAGAAGATTAGAGTCTTATCAAATAGCTTACGAGACTTATGGTAAAATAAATAAAGATAAATCAAATATAATAGTAATTACTCATGCATTAAGTGGTTCAGCACATGCAGCAGGAACTTATAAAGGTGATAGAAAAGCTGGGTATTGGGACGGTTTAATAGGTGATGGAAAAGCTATAGATACAAAAAAATATTTTGTAATTGCTTCAAATAATATTGGAAGTTGTTTTGGTTCTACTGGACCTATGAGTAAGATGCCAAATAGTGATGAACCTTATAGGTTTAAATTTCCCGTTTTAACTATAAGTGATATTGTAAAAGCTCAAAAAGTTTTATTATCATCTTTGGGTATAGAGCATGTAAAAGCTGTTATAGGTGGTTCTATGGGTGGTATGCAAGCTTTATGTTATGCAATTGAGTATCCTGATTTTGCAGATATTATTATTCCCCTTGCTACAACACCTTATACAAAACCTTGGGCTATAGCTTTTAATAAAGTTGCTATGGAAGCTATTAGAAATGACCCTGATTTTAAAGATGGATATTATAAAAGTGAAGATATTAAAAAAAATGGTTTAAAAGGTTTAGGGGTAGGTAGAATTGCTGGACATATATCATATCTTTCAAAAGATAGTATGAATAGAAAATTTGGATTAAACTATACTGAACAAGATGGACTTTATGAACTATTTGGAAGATTTGAGATTGAGAGATATCTTGAATATAATGGTTATAACTTTCCACACCATTTTGACCCATTAAGTTATCTTTATATAATAAAAACGATAAATATTTTTAATGCAGCTAGAGGTGAAGATAAACTAGAAGACTCTTTGGCTAAAATCAAATCAAAACTTCATCTATTATCATTTAAAGGTGATATGTTATTTTTTCCTGAAGAGATGGAGGAGATAAAAATAATAATGGATAAAATAGGAAATGGGCAAAATTGTACTTATGAGATGATTGATAGTGATTATGGTCACGATGCATTTTTGGTTGAGATTGATAAGTTTGAAGATAAAATAGTATCTATGCTGGAGGGAAACTATGAGTAAAGAAGAGAATATAAATTTTGAAGATAAAATAGAGGAAGCGAAAGAACTTTTAGATAAATTATTGGACCCAGAGATTACACTTAGTCAAAGTGTTGAAGTTTATAAAGAGGGGTTAGAGAAATTAAATATAGCTCAAAAACTATTAGAAGATGCAAAACTTCAATTTGAAGAGTTAGCTGTAACTTAATAGTTTTGAAGCTATCTTATATCCTATAGCTACACTTATTATAGTACCTATAGCATTTGCAAATATATTTAATACTCCATAATAAAAATGGTTTTGAAGAAGTGTATAGCTCTCTATTGCAAAAGTTGAGTATGTAGTTAAAGCACCTAAAAAACCAATAGTTAAAAATCCTTTTAAAGTATCTGATGGTGTAAAGTGCAAAAAAATAGCTACAAAAATACCCATTATAAAACTTCCTGTGATATTAATAAAAAGTGTACTTAATGGAATACTATGTGGATATAATCTTGATATCTCAATAGAGATATAAAATCTTAAAATAGCACCTAAAAATCCACCTATTCCAACCGCGATTGCAGTTGAAAAATTAAATGTCATTTTTACTTAACTCTTTATTTAATATCTCATTCATTTTTTCTTCAGTATCTTTATACCAATGAGTTTTTCTTTCTGCTTTTACTGTAGGTAAAAAGACTATTTTTACAGTACCAGGTTTATGTTTCATTTTTTGAGAATCCAATATCTCTCTTGAGCCAATTATAACAATAGGTTGAACTGTTAAATTATTTTTTTCAGCTATTAACTTTGCACCTACTTTAAATTTTCTAAGTTTTTTCCCATCTGTTCTTGTACCTTCTGGAAAAATAGAGATAACTCTATTATGATTTAATTGCTCTTTTACATCTTTTAATAATTTTACTAAACTTGTTTTACTCTCTCGCTCAACTGCTATCATTTTTGGAGCTTTTACAACGTGACCAAACCAAAATAGATTAAATATCTCTTTTTTTGCAACCCAAACTAAATCTTTTTTATGAAGATATTCTAATATTACTATATCTAAAAGAGATTGATGATTCATAATAAGCATATCTGCTTCATTATCTAGTTCACCTTCAATATCTAAAGTTATACCAATTAGTTTCATCTGATATTTTGACCATATTTGTCTTATTTTTTTACTATTATTTTTTCTAAAGATATACATAAGTATTATAATAAAACTTACACTTATCATCATCTGAACAATAGTAAATATTGCCCTTATTTTATCTATCATTTTTTATCCACCCTACATTTTCATTATTAAATAGTACTTTTTTATAATTTTCTGTTTCATTAATAACCTCTACTAACTCTTTTTTATCCAAAATTTTATATACAATAGAGTTACTCGTTGGTAATATATATATTTTTTGCCCTTCATTTAATAATATCTTTTTATTTGGTATAAAAAGATATGCTAATATAAATATAAAAACAACCATAAAAAAGATATATTTCTCTTCTCTTGAAAAAATATAAGCTAATATAGTTATAATAATAAGAGCAGTAACGAAAAGTTGATAATATATAATAATATTATTTTTATTTGGATTTAAATCAGTTTGAGTACTAACTAATTCATTTTCTAAATTTATAGGTAATGTAATTGGTACAAAATCTTTAAAAATAGTATTATAATAGTTAAAACGGATATATTTTGTATGAATAGGTATCATTACATAATAAAATAAATTTTGTCCATTCTCTTTAGAAGTAAGACTTTTTATACCTTGTGATTTATATCTCCCAATATGTGTCTCTTCTAAATTACTATTTTTACCTTTTATATTAAGTGTTGTAAGTAAAGTTTTATTATCGTATTGTTTTGTTTTTACAGTTATAATTTCAATATTAGTTGCAATAATATTTGAAAAAAGCTCTTGATTTATAGCAATCTCTTCAAATTTTATATCAGGAGGATTAATTGAAATTTGACTTTGTATTGTATTATTCTTTTCAAGAGAGAGAGAAATTTTTGGTAATACAAATTGTGTATCTTCTGTTTTAAAAGTTAAATCTAACGAATAAACTTTTTCACTTTGTTGTATCCAACTAGGATTTGTTAATCTTCTTATATTTTTATCACCTGTAAAAGTGGTATTTATTTTATCATATTTATCTTGATTTGTAAGAATAGTTGCTTTTAATTTTATTGTAAAATTTTGTTTTGTAAAAACTCTTTTTGGATAATATGTATATTCTAAATATATATCTTTTGGTGAGATTTTTTCCTCACCAAAAGAGTAAGTTAGAAATAAAATAATAAATATTAGAGGCAATATAAAATATCTCAAAATTTATTTAGAAAAAAAACCTTCTAACATTTTTACACCATCACTACCACCTAAAAGCTCTTCCATAGCTCTTTCTGGGTGAGGCATAAGACCAAATACATTTTTTTCTTTATTACAAATACCTGCAATATGTTCTACACTTCCATTTAAAGATGCTGTTGTTCCATCTTTTTGGCAATATTGAAGAAGTATTTGTCCATTTGCTTTAAGCTCTTTTAATCCAACAGGGTCAATATAGTAATTACCATCGTGATGTGCTACAGGTATATCTAAAATATCTTCTTTATCTAATCTATTTAAAAAAGCATTATCATTATTAACAACTTTCATAGTATGATATTTAGATATAAAATGAAGATTATTATTTCTTTTTAAAGCACCTGGAAGAAGTCCTGATTCTGTAAGAATTTGAAATCCATTACATATACCTAAAACTTTTCCACCATTTGAAGCATACTCTTTAACAGCACTCATAATAGGTGAAATTTTAGCTAATGCTCCACTTCTTAGATAATCTCCATAAGAAAAACCACCTGGTAAAACAACAAGGTCTGTATTTGGAGCTATAGATGTATCTTTATACCATGCAATTGATACAGATGCACCTAATTTTTCAAATGCATATTTTGCATCATATTCACAGTTTGTCCCAGGAAATTGTAAAACAACAACATTCATAATTAAAGCTCTATAATAATTTCGTAATCTTCAATTACAGTATTTGCTAAAAGTTGTTCACACATCTTTGTAACTTCAGTTTTTGCTTCCTCTTCTGTTTCACAGTTTAACTCTATAACTATCTGTTTTTTTACTCTTATATCTTTTACAATCTCTTTAAATCCAATTGTATCTAATGTATGATGTGTAGCTTTACCTTGGTCATCTAATACACCTTGTTTTAATCCTATATTTACTATTGCTCTCATATTTATTCCTTTTTTATTTATTTAATATTCTATTTAGAACTTCTTCATAAGCTACTTTTAGTCCACCCATACCTTCTCTAAATCTATCTTTATCCATTTTTTCACCTGTTTCCATATCCCAAAATCTACAATTATCTGGAGATATTTCATCAATTAAAATAATATTATTATCTTTATCTTTTCCAAACTCAAGTTTAAAATCAACAAGATTTAATCCAAGCTTTGCAAAGTATGGTTTTAATATATCATTTATTTGTCTAGCCATTCTTCTTAATTTATCTAGCTCATCTTGATAATCTACAAGACCTAAAATAAGAGCGTGTTGGTCATTTAGTTTAGGGTCACCTAAATCATCATCTTTATAATCAAATTCAACTAAAGTAAAAGGTAAAACCTTACCATCTTCAATACCAAGTGTTCTTGTTAAACTTCCTGTTGCTATATTTCTTACAATAACTTCAATTAAAATAACATCTGCTTTTTTATGAAGCATATGGTTATCATCTAACATCTCTTTAAAGTGTGTAGGGATACCATTTTCTTCAAGAAGTTTAAAAAGTTCTGTTGATATTTTATTATTTAATGCACCTTTTCCAGATTCACTCGATTTTTTTTCACCATTAAATGCTGTTAAAGAATCTTTAAACTCTGATATAACTAAATTTTCATCTTCTGTTTGCCAAATCTTTTTTGCTTTACCTTCATACAATAACTCTGTTTTTTCCATATTTTATCCTTTGTTTTAGTTTTTATCCATTAAAATTAATGATTTTAGTACATTTACTGCACTATTTAATTGATTATCATTAAGTAATTTCTCTTTTGTAATAATTGTTTTATTTTCATCTTTAGATATATCTTTTAATTGTGAAGTATTTGTTTCATTTGAATCAACTTTTGATAATTCACCTTTTAAATGTTTTAACATATTTGATTCTTTGATTGCAAATTCTGATTTCTTTTCAGATATAACTTTTCCTGAATAAACTTCAATATCTGGAGTAATACCTTTTGCTTGTATTGTTCTTCCACTTGGAAGATAATATTTAGCAATAGTTAATTTTATAGCTTCACTTCCATCATTTTTAATAGGTATAATTCTTTGAACTGAACCTTTTCCAAAAGTTTTTCTACCTATAACTACTGCTCTTTTTAAATCTTGTAAACCACCGCTTACAATTTCACTTGCACTTGCACTTCCTTGATTTACAAGAACTACTAATGGAACATCTGTTATAGTATTTCTTTTTGAAAGTTTATATACTTGATTTTCAGATTCAACTCTACCTTTTTGAGATACAGCAATTCCTTCATCTACAAATAAATCAATAGTATCTATAGCTTCACCTAAAAGTCCACCAGGGTTATTTCGAAGGTCAAGAACAATAGCTTTTGTTGTATCTTTGTGTTCTAATATAGCTTTTTTTAAATCTTTTGTCATATTCATATTCATAAAAGATGCTACTCTTAGATATAATATATCTTTATCGATAGTTTTTGCATAAACAGATTGTATTTTAATAATATCTCTTATGATTTTTATTTTAATAGGCTCTCTTTCACCCTCTCTTACAATAGTTATCTCAATAGGAGTTCCAACTTTTCCCCTCATAATATCAACTGCATCAGATAAACTCATATTTATAGTTGAAAGTTCATTAATTTTAAGAATAATATCACCCGATTGAACCCCAGCTTCGTATGCAGGTGTGTCATCTATTGGAGATATAACAGTTAATGCACCATCTCTTTGACCAACAACAATACCAAGTCCACCAAATTCACCTTTTGTTTCAACTTTCATATCTTTGTAGCTATCTTGATTTAACATAGAAGAGTGTGCATCTAATTCGTGTAAAAGACCATTTATTGATTTATCAACAATTGTTGAAAGGTTAATATCATCTACATAAAGTAACTCCACAGCTGATATCACTTTTTGAAGTTTTGAAAATGATTCATACCTTGAAGGCTCTTTTGGCTCAACTTTTGGAACAACTGAATTTGCAAAAGAGATACTAGATGTTGTTAGAGCTAAAAATAGCAAAAATGATTTATTCATATTTGATTGACCTTTTATTTTTTTGTTATTATATCTAAAAGTTTATATAATATTTATAAATTTTTTTAATTTCTATTTTTATAATGTATATTTTTATCTCTTTCAACAGATAGTTTCCAAAAAAAGTTTACTAAAAAATAACTCCCTGTAGATAAAACTATAGAGTAGAAAAATGCTCCAAAATAAAGAGGTATAAAAATATTTGATATATTATTAGAAAACCACTCAAGTGTCATCTCAACATTTTCTATAGGTATGTTTAATATAAAACTCCCTGTCATATACTCTACATAATATATAATTGGCATAGTAAAAGGATTCGTTACCCAACACATAGCTAAAGCAAGAGGTACATTAAATTTAATAAAAGGGATAAAAAATATAATAGCAACCATCTGCATAGGCATAGGTATAAAAGCTATAAAAAGACCTAAAAAAATAGCTCTTGTTATCATTTTTCTATTTGTAGCTAAATACTCTTTTGGTATTTTATAGTTACTCATAAAATTTCTTATTTTTTCATTTTTACTAATGTTTTTTAATCTTTTTCTCATAATTTATACCAATATTTTTGAAGCTATGGTTATACTAGCTGTTTCACTTCTTAAAATTATATTTGAATCTATCCCTACTATTTTATTTTGTTCAAATTTAGATACCTCATTTTGGGAGAAACCACCTTCGCAACCTAGTAAAATAGTATTAATATTTTGTTTATTATCATCTATATTATTTTTTGAAAAATTAAATAGATATGTATCTTTATTTTCTTCTATAAATTCATCTATACTATCACAACTACTTAACTCTATTATACTACTTCTACCACATTGTTGACTAGAATTTATAAGTAGTTTATTAAGTTTGTCATAGTTAATTTTATAATCTTGGGAATATTCACAAAAGATAAATGTTATTTTACTAACACCTAATTCATTTAAACTTGCTATACTTTTTTCTATAGATTTAAAATCTATAACACACCAACCTATATGAAGTTGTTTTGAAGGCTCTATTATTAACTCTTCAAAATCTATAAGCTCTAGTGTAGTTTTTCTTCTATCTATAGATAAAACTTTATATTTATAGATATTTTTATCTTCTAAATTTCTAAAATATAACTCTTTATCTATATTATGTCTTCTTACTTTAAAAATATATTTATGAAGCTCTGCTTCAATAGTTAAAATATCATTTTTTGCATCTGTATGAAATATAAACTGCATCTAAATTCTTTTATTAAAATATTTTTGATATTACAAAAGTAATTATAAGTGCCGATATCTCCAAAATATATATTTTTTTAGCAAATGCACGAAACTCATTTTGTTTTTCAATCTCTGCTAATTTTATAACTCTCATTTTTTTATATCTTTTAATCTCTAAAACCATAACAAATATAGTTGTAATACTCATTAATATAACTGTGATACTTAAATCATGAGAAAAAGCAGCTACAATAGCCCCTGTATAAGCAACAACTAAATTTAAAGTATGAAAAATTGGAGTCATAAGCCTTAATCTTTTACTAAGTTCTAAAAAATTTTCAATCTTTACGACAGAGTAAAAATTAAATAAAATCACACCTAGTAAAAGAAAAATACCACCCACATGCCACTGTATTGATGTTGAAACTAATTCCATATATTAAAATCCCTTTTTATTTTATTAGGGATATTATATACTAAGACAACTTAATCAATAATTTTTTCATCACTCCTAATTTCTTTTTTAAAGATTCTCTTTTTTTATCAGTTTTTGCTGTTTTGAGTTTTTCTTTAGTTTTTTCTATCTTTTTCTCAAGCTCTTTTTTAATCTCTGTTGTTTTATCATTTTTTTTATTATTATCAAAAAAATCATTTACCTTTATATATATATCTTTTAATTTCATATCTCTTCTCCTGTTAATTCTCTTACATCTTTATCTTCTATCCATAATGTTATAGCTATCTCTATAAGCCTTTTTGATATATCATATGCAAATGATGAATCATTAATTAAAGATGTTGCCATTTTTGTAGTAATAGAACCTTCCCTTATAAGTTTATCTATTACACCATTTTCAACCATATCGATATCTTTTATATCTGCTTTTAATAACTCTATTTTAGTTAAAGCTTCTAAGTCATCTGTTTGATTTCTAATATTATTTATTTTATTTAAAAGGTTTGCTATTTTTCCTCTTAAAAAATTATACTCTTTTTTTATAGCTTCATTTTTACTATTTATATATAAATTAATATTTTTTTGTAACTCTTTTGCCTCTTTTATAGCTTCTACAATATCTTTAGATGCAACTTTATAGTAATAAACTCTTCTCATATCCTCATCACTCATATTTTCTTGAGATAAAGTTGCATATTTAACTATGTCACCATAAAGCTCTTTTATTGATGTTTTATATTTTTCATCAATATTAATATCAACAATTTTATCAGATTTTTGTACTATGCTTATAATATCATCTTTTCCATAAAAATCATCTCTATGTAAAGATAATGAGTGTACTAGTATTTCAGATGCATTATCATATAGATGCTCCATCTCTTTTTGTAAAGATATAATAGCAGTTTGGGGAACATTAATAACTATATCATCAAGATATTTTGCTCTATCAATTTTTTCCTCATTTTCTATAAATAGAGTTTTTAAGAATTTTACAAGTTTATGTGTAAATGGTGAAACTGCAAGTACTCCAATTAGGTTAAATATAGTATGAAATAAAGCAAGTTTCATAGCATAATCTTCTGCTCCTATCCCCATAGATGCCGACATTGTATCAACTAATGTAGCTAATGGATATAAGAAAATAATAGCAATTGCTCCTGTTATCATATTAAAAATAAAATGAGCTACAGCTAACCTTTTTCCATTTGAATTAGATGTCATTGCACCAATTACAGCAGTTACAGTTGTACCTATATTAGCTCCAATTGCAAGCTCTAAACCATTTATATAATCTATTTGACCAGTAGCAAGAGCAGTAATAATAAGAGCAACAGTAGCACTACTTGATTGTATAACAATAGTAGCAATAGCACCTAGTAAAATATATACTAAAACTCCTAAATATCCATCAATTGCATAAGCAGCTAAATCAAGGCCCTCTTTTAGAGTTTCAAACCCCTCTTTCATATAACCAATACCTAAAAATACAAATCCAAGACCAACTAAAATATTTCCTAGTCCTTGTAAACTCTTTTTATTTGAAAATCTAAATACTACTCCAAATATAAGCATAGGCATAGCATAATGTGCTATTTTTATTTTTACACCAAATGCAGATACTATCCAAGCAGTTGTAGTTGTACCAATATTAGAACCAAATACAACTCCAACAGCACCTGCTAAACTAATAAGTTCTGCACTTAAAAAAGATATAACAATAATGCTAATTAAAGAGGAACTTTGAACAATTGCAGTTGCTACAAAACCTGTTCCAATTGCTTTTGGAACATTTGAGGTACTTTTAGCTAAAACTTTTTCAAGTAAACCACCACTAAATAATTTAAATCCATCTTCCATAAAGACCATACCAATTAAAAATATAGCGATACCAGCTACAATTGTTTTAGCATCGTTATTTATTAATAATAGATAACCAAGGGCCAATAAAAAAAGTGGATAGAATATTTTTCTATACATATTTAAACTCCTTTATTTTAATAGATATAAGTATAGTAAAAATCAGCTTAAAAGTTATATTTTATTGTAAATAGTCTTTTTTTATTACTAGGTTTAGTTTTTTATCATATGACTATATAGCCATCTATTATTTAGTTTATAAAATTGACTTTTTTCAATAAATGAGATATCTTCACCATTTGAAAAAATATTTGCTTTAAATGTAACAGTAGCTTCTGTATCTGAATATGGATTTGATTCTAATATCTCTAATGATATAAAGTCACAATTTGTTGAAAACTCAACAATATCTTTTGTCCATTGTTTTATATCATTAGAAAAATCTGGATTATTTGGGTGTGTTGTTTTAATTATATATTTTGGTAAGTTTAAATAAAAAGCACTATATCGTGATTTCATTAATTCTAATGCAGTTTTTGGATTAGAACCTTTATGGTAAGGTTGGCAACATTTTTTATATTTATTTCCACTGCCACAAGGGCAAGTGGAATTTACTGAGATTTTTATGCTAAATCTTTCTTTTGTTTTTCTAATCTTCTTCTTTTTGTTGGGTCTAGCTCTCTTTTTCTAATTCTAATATTTTCTGGAGTAACCTCAACAAGCTCATCATCTTCAATCCACTCTAAAGCATGCTCTAAAGACATCTCTTTTGCTGGAATAATTTTAATAGCTTCATCAGCTCCTGAACTTCTTACATTTGATTGTTGTTTTGCTTTTACTGGATTAACATCAAGGTCATTTCCTCTTGAATGCTCACCAATAATCATACCACCATATACTTTATCTTGAGGAGATACAAACATAATACCTCTATCTTGAAGATTAAATATAGAAAATGCAACAGCTTCACCATTTTCCATAGATACTAAAGCACCATTCATTCTTGATGTTACAGTTCCTGAATATGGTCTAAACTCTAAAAATGAGTGGTTCATAACACCCTCACCTTTTGTATCTGTTAAAAATTGACCTCTATATCCAATTAATCCTCGTGCAGGAATTTCAAACTCAACTCTAGTTTGTCCATCACCCATTGGAACCATATTTGACATTACAGCTTTTCTTTTACCAAGTGTTTCTATAACTGCACCTGAAAACTCATCAGGAACATCACAAACTAAATGCTCAAATGGCTCACACTTAACACCATCAATCATTTTTACAATAACTTCTGGTCTTGAGATTGAAAATTCAAAACCTTCTCTTCTCATATTTTCAGCTAAAATAGTGATTTGTAACTCACCTCTTCCTCTTACTTCAAAAGCAGCTTCACCTTTTGCCTCATATTGCATAGCGATATTTGTATTCATCTCAGCATCAAGTCTCTCTTGAATTTTATTAGATGTTACAAACTTACCTTCAGTTCCTGCAATTGGAGAGTTGTTAACTGCAAATGTTACAGATAAAGTTGGCTCTTCAATATGTAATGGGTCTAATGGCATTGGATTTTTAGGGTCACATAAACTATCACCTACATCAACAGTTTCAAAACCAGCAATTGCTACAATATCACCGTGACCAGCTTTATCGATATCCATTCTCTCTAAACCTTTAAATCCAATAAGTTTAGTAATTCTTCCATTTATTTTTTCACCATCAGCTTTAACTAAAGTTACAGTTT
>Ga0193965_1000211_pt1 | contig 20342 bp, 21 predicted proteins | sample FB_8_MG_FD_140330 | JGI IMG/M metagenome (GOLD analysis project Ga0193965, IMG submission 140330) | Microbial mat bacterial communities from the Broadkill River, Lewes, Delaware, United States - FB_8_MG | ecosystem: Environmental > Aquatic > Freshwater > River > Microbial mats | place: USA... | reverse complement strand
TCATCTCTTCTCAAAGATTCAAGCTGAGCTATGGTTGTCTCTAACTGTGAAGTTATAATAACCTGTGAAGAGAGTCTCATAAATCTAAATCAAGTTCGCTAAAGAGTGCTGCATCTATGGTGAGATTAAAGAGCTTATAGAGCTGTAAAAGCTTCACATCCAAAAGAGGGTCACTGCTACGAAGCATAAAGCTATTGGGCATCTGTTCATCTATTACCCACATAAAATTCTCCTCATTACGAAATACTAATTTTGTAAATTGATGGTCACCTCTGCCGATATACCAAATAAAATAACCATTAGGGTAAGAGATATCAAGCATATCTTCTAAAAGCTCTATATCTTGTGTGGTATTAAGTGTAGAGAGGTTGGGAAATACTGATAATAAAGAGTAGCATGAGAGCAGTGGTCTTCCACTCTTTAGGGAGTTGATGCGTGTTGAGACATATCTGCTAAACCACCTACTCTCTTCATCTGTAACCATAAGTATAGTCTGCCCATCAAGAACCTTAGAGACTGCACTCTTAACAAGCGGAGTCCAATCATAACGATGCTCCTCCATCCAACTAAAACATGACTCTTCTAATCGAATGGTCTCTAGTGTCCAGTTGAGAAGTTGGTGCATAGGGTCTACTTATCTAGTTCATAAGTATCATGGAGAGTACGCACGGCTAGTTCACCATACTTTTCATCAATCACCATAGAGACTTTTATCTCGCTTGTACTAATCATTTCTATATTAATATTGCTACTTGCCATAGCCGAAAATGCTTTTGCTGCAACACCAGAGTGAGACTTCATACCCACACCTACTACAGAGACTTTGCAGACATTTTTATCAAAATCCATACCACCTATATCATGGTTAAATGCAGAGATAACCTCTTTGGCTCTCTCTACTTCACTCGCAGGTACAGTAAAGCCTAGATTTGTTGTTCCATCAGTACTAGCATTTTGAATAATCATATCTATATTAATCTGCTCATTCGCCAAAAGTGTGAATATCTCTGCTGCAATTCCAGGACGGTCAGATACCTCTCGCACAGTTACTCTTGCTTGGTTTCTATCAAGGGCAATGCCACTTACTAATACTGCTTCCATCTCTTTTATCTCCTTTTCTATAATCGTACCTGATGCATTAGAAAAACTACTCTTTGCTACGATTCGTACATTTAATTTTTTGGCTAACTCTACAGACCTATTTTGCAATACTTTTGCTCCAAGACTTGCTAACTCTAGCATCTCATCATACGAGATATAATCCATTTTTCTTGCTTTGGGTTCTATGCGTGGGTCGGTTGTATAGATGCCATCTACATCACTATATATCTCACATGCATTGGCTTTTAATGCACCTGCAATAGCTACAGCAGAGAGGTCAGAACCTCCACGACCTAGAGTTGTCACTTGTCCTTTTTGGCTAATTCCTTGAAATCCTGCTACAACAACAACTTTTCCTTCTCCTAAAGCACTCTTCATAGCTGTAGTATCTATGGACTCTATACGAGCAAATGTATGATTGCAATCTGTCTTGATACCTGCTTGACGACCTGTCATAGCAGTAGCATCTATCCCCATCTCTTGGAGTGCAATAGCAAGAAGAGCTGCCGTAACTCTCTCGCCAGAACTTAAAAGCATATCCATCTCTGATTTGGGTGGATTTTTGCTAAAGTGATTAGCATATTCTACAAGTTTATTTGTCTCTCCACTCATAGCAGAGACAACAACAACAAGAGAGTTTCCATCTCTTTTGGATTTAGCTACACGCTTAGCAACATTCTCTATACGGTCAAGACCACCTACACTGGTGCCACCATATTTTTGTACAATCAACATCTTAAATGAATCCTTCTTTTATAAAATAATCAATAACACGACGATAAATTCTTCGTTTAAAGTAGGTTACTCTTTTGAATAAATCTTTATATAAGACAAATTCATACTCTTCAAATTCTGGTACTTTATGAGTGCGTAAATCAATTAATGAATCCTCTTTAAGACGCACAAGAAAATATTTTTGTGTCTGTCCCTTGAATGGATACATTTTTTTTGAAATTACATTAGGAAAATCATAAGTAATCCACTCTGGAAATTCAGAGATAATCTCTATATCACTATAACCTATCTCTTCTTGAAGCTCTCTATAAAGTGCTTCCCTTGGACTCTCTCCTAAATCAATTCCCCCTTGAGGAAACTGCCAAGCATTCTTAATATCACTCCGATGAGCAATAAAAAATTCACATTTTTCTGGATATTTTGAAGAGAGAATAACCGCTGATACATTTGGGCGATACTCCATCTCTTTTGACATTCTTTTACTCTTTATATGGTATTATTTGGGCAATATTTTACCTAAAATGGGGTTATAACCATTTGAAAAGAGTCCTAAAGTTGCTTTGTTATATCCATATTCCCTATTGTGATTCTAAGTGTCACTACTGTAGCTTCAACTCTTTTGTAGATAAATTTGATACTCGTGTTGATTATATGGATGCACTGCATACGCATCTCTCTTTTGAACTCAAAAGGTTTCACGCAACCAAACAGAGTATAGAGACGCTCTTTATTGGTGGGGGAACCCCCTCTACTATTGCCCCTACTCTTTATAAGCCTATCTTTGAACTCTTAGCTCCATACCTTAAAATAGATGCAGAAATTACCACAGAAGCCAATCCTAACTCTGCCTCAAAAGAGTGGCTAGAGGGGATGAGAGCCTTGGGTGTCAATCGTATAAGTTTTGGAGTTCAAAGCTTTGATAGCACAAAACTCAAAGCTCTCAATAGGTCGCACTCTCCTATTCAAGCTATAGATGCTATCTCTTATGCTTATAGCATTGGTTTTGAACATCTCTCTTTGGATATTATCTATAATTTTCAAGGAGACACCAAGGCTCTTTTGAAATCAGATATAAACCAAGCCTTTGCATTACCTATAGACCATATCTCTGCGTATGAGCTTACTATAGAAGAGAGTACCCCTTTTGCCAAGACTCCAGAGGTTAAACAAGAGAATGAGAGCTTAGCTCTATTTGTAGCCAATAGTATTGAAAAGAGAGGTTTTACACAGTATGAAATATCTAATTTTGGCACATACCAAAGCAGACACAACCAAGGCTACTGGAGACTCAAAAACTATATAGGAGCAGGGGCTGGTGCTGTTGGTTTTTTGGAAAATACTCGTTTTTATCCAACTACAAATATAGATACTTTTATCCAAAGCCCTCTTACAATTACCCAAGAGAAGCTTACACCCAATGAGCTACTTACAGAAAAAATATTTTTGGGCTTACGAAGTACCATCGGCATAGCCAAAGAGAGCCTCCCTAAAGAGATACAAGAGAGGTGTGATTTTTTGGTTCAAGAAGAGAAACTTTTTTTTGAAAATAACTTTTATTATAATAAAAACTTCTTTTTAGCAGATGAAATTGCTCTTTTTATTCTCCAAGAGTAGTAACTTTTTTATATAAATCGAGTATAATTCCATCCAAAATAAAATTTATGAGAGGTTTAAGTGAATAGAATAAAACTTTTTAAACTACTACTCATATCCCTCATAATAGTAGCCTATCAATTCAACACTACACACCTTACACATATTATCCAAGAAGAGAAACAGTGTGATATATGTATTAGCAAAAAACAGACCAAGAGTACTGCCCATCAAATATCTTTTGTCCAAGATACAAATCCACTAGAAACCCTAGAGATAAAAAGAGAGAGAGTTAAAAAAATACTTACTATCTCTTTGCAACCACCAATACAATCTATAGACTTCCTAGGGATGCGACACTACCAAGTCAACAAAATCCCTCTAGGATACAACTCTCACGCTCCTCCATATAACTACTCATAAACAAATAAAAAACTAATTACAAAGAATATAAAGAATATAAGGATACCTATGCAAAAAATATGGATGTTAAGTGTGGCTACAGCTACACTACTCTGTGCTGATAAGATGAGTGCAGAATCAATAACACAACAACTAGAAAATGAAAAAGTAATAGCAACAACCTCTCAAAGTGGCTTTATGCCTGATATATCTCTTATTGTAGATGTAGGATATACCAAAGAGAGTTTGGATTTTGATGATGAACACCTAGAGATACCAGGACTCGTCCATGGTGGAGGAGATATGCATGAGGGACATTCTCATACACAGTTAGCAGGTAATGATGGTTTTAATCTTAACTATGCAGAACTCTCTATTGGTGCTTCTGTAGATAACTATTTTGACCTTATGAGTGTGTTTCATATTAGCGAAGAGGATATAGAGATAGAAGAGGCCTTTGCTACAACTACAAGCCTCCCTTATCACCTCAAAGCCAAAATAGGTAAGTTCAAAAGTGACTTTGGATACCTCAATGCCAAACATGCACACAACTACAACTTCAACGAAGCCCCACTTATCTACCAAGCTCTCCTAGGCGACCATGGTATCAATGAAAAGGGAATACAACTACAATATATTATCCCATCATCTATCTATATAATGGCAGGGGTAGAGATGCTCCGTGGAGAAAATGAGCAGAGTTTTGGGACAGAGGGCTTTTTGGATGTAGAGGATGTTTCACAGCCATCATTATGGTTAGGATACTTGAAGACCTCGTTTGAACTAGCAGATGGGACTCTTTTAGCAGGAGTAAGTATGGCTCAGGGTGAGAGCAGAATAGACCACCTCGAAGATGAAGAAACCCCCCATGCTTTTGCAGGTGATAGCACTCTTTATGGTGTTGATTTTACCTACAAAAGATACTTCTCAGCAGATAATGCTATTACTTGGCAAAATGAGTATATCTATAGAGAGTTAGATGGGAATCAATACAAACTAGATAACAGCTCTCTTCTCCTCAACAAAAAACAGGCAGGTTTCTATAGTGAACTCATCTACCAACATAATAGAAACTATAGAGCAGGTCTTCGCTATAGTGCCATCACTCAAAATGATGTAATTGCCAATGGTAAAGATAAAGAGATGACCGATGATATAGCTGTAACTTCTGCTATGCTAGAGTATAACTTTAGTGAGTATAGTCGCCTCAGACTGCAATACAACCACAACGGCTCACTCTACAACGAAGATGGCATCAAAAATAATAAAGATGAAATTTTACTACAATTTAACTACTCTATCGGCGCACATGGCGCACACTCATTTTAGGAGATACTATGAGATATATTCTACTATCATTACTACTCGTTAGCTCACTCTTTGCCAAGCTTAATGTCACAGTGGCATACCCATATATCAAAGAGATTACACACTCTATAGCCCAAGACAAAGTCAAAATAACAGCACTCTCTAAAGGCAACTGGGATCCTCACTTTGTTGTGCCTAAGCCCTCGCTTGTAGCCTATTTGCGAGATAGTGACCTCCTTATCCTCAACGGTGCATCCCTAGAGATAGGGTGGTTAGATCCACTTATCAAAAGTGCCAACAACCCAACTATCCAAAAAAATGCCAATGGCTACCTTGACCTTAGTCACTATATCAAACTCCAAGATATACCAACAAGCACAGATAGATCACTAGGACATGTCCATGCAGAGGGTAATCCACACTTTATCCTAGACCCACACAATGTGATAAAACTAGGCAAAGTAATTATGCTCAAACTTGCTCTATTAGACCCTGCAAATCAAGCCTACTACCAAAAAAACTTTGCCAACTTCAAAGCTCACTGGCAAACAAAGCTCAAAAGCTATGATAGAAAAATGACTAAATGTAAAGGTATGATGGTGGTTCAATACCATGAACTTTTCAACTATTTTTTACGCCGATATGAGATAAACTCTATAGACAACATAGAACCACTAGCAGGTGTATCACCCAACCCAAAACATACCCTCAAACTTATCAATACTATAAAAAACAATAATGTAAAGCTTATCTTGCAAGATGTCTACCATGAGCATAAAACAGCCAACTTTATATCAAAAAAGACAGGTATAAAAGTAGTAGATGTACCCCATGATGTAGGAGCAATGCGAGGCACAAATAGCTTAGAGAAGTTCTATGACAAGATCGTGGGTCAGGTATGCAGATAGTAGCACTCCTCTACCCTGCATTTTTGCTAGTACTGCTCTTGGTATTTATCCACTCCATTTTTGGTTTGGAGATTATCAAGAGGGGTGTCATCTTCACCGACCTAGCCATTGGTCAGATTTCGGCTATTGGTATGGCTATTAGTATAGGCTTTTTAGAGGGTGAGTATCAGACACTCCTTACCCTAATATTTGCCCTCCTTGGTGCCATGCTCATCACCTATGCCACCCAGAGAGTCGAGTACAAGGAGGCGTTTATAGGAATGCTCTATGCCTTTGGTGCAAGTAGCATCATGATACTCCTAGCCAACAGCCCCCAAGGAGCCGAACTCTTCCAAAAGCTCTCCGCAACCGATATACTCTTCGCCTCCATGGAGCAAGTCTACGAGTCAGCCATCCTCTACGCCATCATAGCCATAGTGATGGTCTACATCTACCCACGCACCACAGGACTCCTCAAAGAACTAACATTCTTCGCGTCACTAGCTCTAGTAGTCACCTCATCAGTACAGAGTGCAGGTGTACTAGTAGTATTCGTCCTCCTAGTAGCCCCAGCTTTTATCGCTCTCTCACAGCAACGATTTAAACCTCTCTTCGTCGCGTGGGGTGTCGGAGTGCTACTCTCCCTAGTAGCACTCTTCCTCTCCTACCATTTCGACTTACCTACGGGATATACTATTATCTTTGTTTTGAGTTTTGTGGTGATGGGGTCGGTTTTTGTTGGTCGGAGAGTGGAGTAGGTTCGATTTCATCAAACAGACTAAACTCTTCCATCTATTTATAAATGTACAGACAGGTAGGGTGGGAACATCCCACCATTTGTAGCAATTGAAGGGACACCCTCACTCTTGTACTTGGTGACTCACACACTTCGTAGGTTTGGCATTGCCCAACGCTTAGTGGATACACTATTATTTTATTTTGATGGGGTTAAGGGATATAACTATAATTATTTATAGACACTTTCTATGTCCAGACAATTAGCATATTAAAGATATTTTCGCTAATATGGGGTTGAATGAATAGTTGTGTTTCCAACGTTCTGCATCAACTTGTCACGGTGCGTTTAATAGAAATTTATAACTCAGGAGGTATAAGTGAAAACAATCAGTGACTTCAAAAAAAGTTTCGAAGCAGCTGGAGGCTTTAAACAGGCTGTATTAGACATTAGGGAAATGATTGGTTTAAAACCAAACTCTTTGCGTTCATGGAAAGGTCTGCATGAGCTTTACTTAAGAAATAAGAATCCAGATCAGTTATTTGTCTCTGAAGAGGCAAAACTAATATTTGCTCTAACACAGATGGAAGGTGAGAAAAGAGCAGAGATCCTTGGTATTGAAAAGGAAATGTATTCATCGTTGAGTAAATCTAAACTTTGGTATCGTCAACTAACATCTAAGTTACACTCAGATCGATTAAAACATCCTTTAGCTGATGATGCGGTTGCAGAACTTAATAATATTTATGCTCGGATGAAAAAGTATGGGGAATAAAAAACTTCCTGTTACTCTAAAAGACGTATCCGCTGGTTTATATCAAAAGCCAGAGCAAAAAAACGAACTGGTCGACGGCTCTCAGTATGAAAGTGTAGATAGTGCTGTTGAGTCAGGGGTTAAAATTGGAACTAATGGTGTTGAATATGTAGATGAAAAGGTAGCCTCCAAATTTCTTCAAGAAAATAAAGGAGATGCCCAATATCTCGTGGACACTTTGATCGCTGATAGGCATAAACGGTCAATTGCAGGTAAAAGTCTGATTCATAGTTCAGCAATTGTAGGCTTACTGGATGAACGAGCACAGGAAACCAGAAGTGCATCAAAACAAGCTTTACAGCAATATGCAAGAGACTCATTAATAAATGTTGGTGACTCAGATCAGGCTCAAAAAATTCGCAGAGACTTGGATGACTTCAATTCGAAAGAACAAAAAAAATTACGAACATCTAGGGATTCAGAAGTCGATGAAGTTACTGGCGAACCATTAGAAAAAGGGTATGCTTTTCATCACGAAAATCAGAAATCACTGCACACTGACCCTGAACAAGCGTTAGACCCTGAGGCTGGAGTTTTAGTAAATGACTCTACTCATAAGGAAATTCATAAGCGTAAGTTGCGGGACAAGAAGGCTTTGGAAGAGTACAAAAGAGAGCTTGAAGGTGAGAAAAAGGAAACATAACAAGTCATTACAGCAGGACAAATAACAGTTGGCTTTGCTCCTGCGTCGCTATTTTAGCCAACAATTATTTGCCTCTGAATGAGGCGTTAGACATCAAATTCTTAAGACATCATTATATAAAATTAAAATACTCGCTCGTTCCCATCCCGTCCTCGGTGGGAACGCATACGAGACTTGCAGTCATCAAAAAGTATGCATTACGACGGAGACCATCCCAATGAGGGGAAGAGTACATTGACGCTCGTTTGACAGCTCCAGCTCTCAAATGCTACATTGGCGTTACGATACCCTCAACTCCATTAGCTTAGTTTTGCTTTACTCATTCCTATAGAGAGTTCACTAATGGAACTACAAACTAGCAAAAATTTTGCTCGTATACATTACGATGGAGACCGTCGCAATAAGGGGAGCTAACATTTAAATCAAAAATGTTATAATCAAACAGTTCAAACAAGGAGACATAATGCACTTAAGTATAGATATTGACCAACAGAAATCTACACTATTTTTAGACCTATTAAACCTACTCAAAAAAGATCAAATGATAAATAATTTTGAAGTATTAAGTGATGCACCAAAGTTGTCTAAATACGAACAAGAGGTCATTGATGATATTTCACATATAGCAGAGACTATCAAAGAAGCAGACAATGGCTATGGCAAAAAAAGAGATTTGAAGATAACGCTTTAAATGTCATATACTATCATAGAGCAAGACCTATATTTAAAAGCACTTAAAAAGCTATCAAAAAAGTACAGAAACATAGAGTCTGATGTAGATGATTTTTCCGCTCGTTCCCACCCCACCCTCAGAGGAAATTCATACGAGATTTAGTATCTAATTTTTTAAGCTGTTGGTCGTGCCAATAACTTAGCAAAACCAAAGCTGTAATTGCACCAATAAGAGCATAACCCATATCTGATTGTGTATCCCAAATATATCCTTGTGTTCCCAAAAATGCCTCTGCACCCTCTTTGCTCCAGAGTGCTACTTGCCACTCTATTAACTCATAAAAAGCACTAAAAGCCAATGAAATAGTGATAACAAAGAGATTAAGCCACGCTTTACCACGGACAACACTAAGTCGTATCAAAATCTCTCTGGCCAACATAGCAGGGATAAAACCTTGGGCAAAGTGACCTACTTTGTCATAGTTGTTACGCGAATGGTTAAAAATCTCGGCAATAGTATCAAAGAGAGGCACTTCTGCATAGGTATAGTGTCCTCCTACCATCAAAATAACCATATGAATAAGTATAAGCGTATAGAGCATAGGGGTCAAACGAAAACTCTTATAGGTAAAAGCCAAAATAATAACACCTATAATAGCTGGGAGAACTTCTAAGAACCAAGTAAAATACTCCTTGGGATAGAGAGCAGACCAGATAAATACTAGCGAGAATAGAGCAATCCAAGCATAAAATTTTATCATATTATTTAAGCAACTTTTCTATCTCATCTTCAAGCTCTATGGGTTTGGTTGATGAGCCAAAACGCTTGATAGCATTTCCTTGTTTGTCCACTAAAAACTTTGTAAAATTCCATTTGATTGCTTCTGTGCCTAAGAGACCTGTTTTTTGTGCTTTGAGATATTTATAGAGTGGGTGAGCCTTGTCACCATTGACATCTATCTTGGCAAACATTGGAAAAGTTACTCCAAAGTTTACACGGCAAAAGTTCTCTATTTGTGCCTCTGAGTCTGGCTCTTGTGAAGCAAATTGATTACAAGGGAACCCAAGGACTACAAACCCTCTCTCTTTATATTTTTTGTAAAGTGCTTCAAGTCCAGCATATTGAGGTGTATAGCCACATTTACTTGCTACATTTACAATAAGCACTACTTTGCCTTGATACTCTTGGAGGCTTATCTCTTGATTTGTGATGGTTGTGACCTTAAAATCATATATTGTTTTCATGGGGGTATCCTTTGCTAGGGTATTGATAGTTGCTATAAGCAGTAGAGAAAAAATAATTTTTATCATGACTCTTCCTAATTTTATTTATTTACTCCATTATACTATTTTCTTTTAAAAACTCCTCTAGCATTCTATTACAAATAGAAGAAAAAGTTATTCTAAATAAAATAGTTCTTAATGGTACTATTCTTAATTCAAATTTATAAAAAAGTAGTATAATTATCTAAAAAATATTGAAGAGAGTAAAAATATGTCAAATACAATACCATTTTATAAACATCTTATCACTGATAAACATAGACAATATATTGATGAAGTACTCACGCTTCAAAATGATTCCAAAATAGAAAAACTTGAAAATCGTTTTAGAGATTATATAGGTTCTAAATGTGCACTCTCTACCAACAGTAGCACCTCTGCACTGCATTTAGCTATGTGTGCATTAGACCTTAAACGGGGGGATAAGATTATTTGTAGTATTAATAGCTTTCCTGACCTTCCTGAAGTTGTGCGTCATTTTGATGCTGAGCCTCTTTTTGTAGATTGCAAAGAGGATGACTATACTATGGATATAAACAAACTAGAGAGTGTTATTATCAAAAATAAAAGTAAAAAGCTTCGTGCAGTTATTATTAATCATATTGCAGGAAGAGTGGGTGATTTAGAATCTATCTATCGCCTTGCAAAAGAGCATAATATCAAAATAGTAGAAGATGCTAGTGATGCTATGGGTGCAGAGTATCAAGGTACAAAAATAGGAAATACAGGTGCAGATATTACTACCTATAGCTTCTCTCCACACCTCCATAATAGTGTAATCCAAGGGGGTATGCTTGTTACAAATGATGAGAATCTCTATAACCGTGCAAAGCTCTTTCGTACTCATGCTATCCGTAACGAAGAGGGTGCCTCTTTTGATGAAGTGGAGTACCTCTATAATGTTATTGATATTGGTTGGAAGTATGATATGAGTGAGCTAAGTGCAGCTGCATGTTTAGCAGAGTTTGAAAACTTGGATGCATCTATCAAAAGACGAGAAGAGATAGCTCAATATTATCTCAAACAGCTCTCAAAGGTCAAGCATATTACACTTCCTACCAAAAATAGTAATGATATTTTTGGTCATTTTGTTATTGAGATAGATACAAATCGTGATGCATTTGCACGAGAGCTTAAAAAAGCTGGGGTTATGGTTGGTCTGCACTATATTCCACTCCATTTTATGGATTATTATAAGAATAAATACGAACTCAAAGTGTTTGATTTTCCAAAAGCATTAGGTATTTACCAAAAAGTAATGTCTTTACCAATCTATAATGGTCTTACGAATCAAGAAGTTGATGCTATCTGTAGTGCCGTAAAAAAGGTAGCTAAAGTACATATCTAACAAAGGAGTACACAATTAAAAAATTTTTTGAAGGACTTTTTTTTGTTCCTAAATGGTACCATTATCTACTCTATCCTCTCTTAGTGCCTCTTGCACTTATATATGGGATAATTATGCGTCTTAGACGCTCTTTTACCAAAAAAGAGAAGTTTGTAGTACCTATTATTAGTATTGGGAACTTGATTGTAGGGGGGAGTGGCAAAACACCATTTGTTATCGCATTAGCTACCAAATATCCTCATGCTACAATTATCTCTCGTGGCTATGGACGCAAAAGCAAGGGAGTTGTAGAGGTAGTAAGAGAGCAAAAAATTATTGCTACTGTTGAAGAGAGTGGCGATGAAGCCATGCTTATGGCAAACCTACTGCCTAATAATATTATTGTAAGTGAAGACCGCAAAAAAGCTATTGATTATGCTATCTCTTCAGGGGCTAGATTGATTTTATTGGATGATGGCTTTAATCGTGTTGGGATTAAAAAATTTGAGATTCTTTTGGAGCCTCAATATATACCCAATAGACTCCCCTTCCCTGCTGGACCATTTCGTGAATTCTCTTTTACAAAAAAAGAGGCCGATTTGATACTCCAAGAGGGAGAAGACTTTAGCAGAGTTGTAAGCTTTTCTAATCTACGAGAGAAGATGATTCTAGTCACTGCTATTGCCAATCCACAAAGACTCAATAAGTACCTTCCAAAAGGGGTTATAGCCAAAAAGATATTTCCAGACCATGCCTACTTTGATGAAGAGGTTATGGTGGATTTACTAAGAAATTCTGGTGCAGATACTCTCCTTGTTACACAAAAAGATGCTGTAAAACTTACACCATTTATGTTGCCACTCTCTATTATGAGACTAGAGCTTGATATTGATGCATCTGTATTTGAAAGTATCGATAAATATATTAATAACCATTAAGGAACTAAAAAAACTATGAAAAACAAAATAGAGGTAGTCCAAACCCTACTCGACGCACTCCCATTTATCAAAAAATTCTCTAATGAAAAGATTGTTATCAAATATGGTGGTTCTGCACAGACAAGCAGTGACCTCAAAGAGAAATTTGCACAAGATATAGTTCTTTTGCATACTGTTGGAATGAAACCAATTATAGTCCATGGTGGGGGAATGAGTATTACAAAACTTTTGGCTGATTTGGGTGTAGAGACTACTTTTGTAGAGGGACAAAGAGTTACAACAAAAGAGGTTATGCGTATAGCAGAGATGGTGCTTAGCGGAGAGATAAACAAAGAGATAGTCTCCCTCCTAAATAATTATAATGGCAAAGCAATAGGAATATCAGGCAAAGATGCCAACTTTTTAGAAGCTGCACCAAAAGATTTTGAAAATTTTGGCTATACAGGGGTTATAGAACATGTAAATACTACTATTGTAGATAATATTTTAGATGATGGATTTGTCCCTGTTATTGCTCCTATTGCTTCAAGTAGCACCATAGGTCACCCTGGATTTAATATCAATGCAGACCTAGCAGCGAGTAAAATTGCTGTGGCTATGAATGCTAGAAAAGTACTCTTTCTTACAGATACACAAGGTGTTTTGGATAAAGAGATGCAACTTATCTCAAATCTAAGCATAGAGAAGACACAAATGCTCAAAGCTGATAAGACAATTCAAGGGGGAATGGTACCTAAAGTAGATGCATGTATCGAGGCTCTTCGAGGTGGTGTTAAAAAGGCTCATATTATAGATGGACGCGTAGAACACTCTTTGCTACTAGAGATACTTACAAGTAGCGGTGTAGGTACTTGTATAGAGCTATAAAAGCTCTATACACCAAGACTTTGTGTTATACTTGCCGTAAATGTATGATTATTTGTAAGTGCATGACGCAAACGGGTATCAATTTTGAGTATATTCAAAAACTCCAAAGGGAGTGATTCATTCGATGCCAATGCTTCATTAATCTCAAAAATTTCTAACTCAAAAAGAGTTTGTAATATTGAGATGGGTGTAGATACATTCGATGCAAGTGCAGATAATACAAATTGATTATTTTTATTTTTTTGGTACAAATTTTTGAGTATATCTTTAGATGCAGATGGATTTCCTGCCAAAAGCGAATCATATTTATTTGGATTCTTTTTGTATAAAATATCAATCATAGTTGCATCCAAAGAAGGATTTGAGGCTAGAGATTGCAATAAAAATGGATTAGTTCTTTTGACTAAACGGTTGAGTACATCTTTTTCAATCAAAATATTCTCTCCTAACGCACTATATTCAGACTCTTCTATCTGTATAGCTTCAATAAGATGAAATCGTTGATTATCAATTGGCTGATAGGTCAAAAGAACTTCTCGCACAGAACCTCTATTACTTAGAAGCTCTATAAAAAGTGTATGGTCAATAGTTGTATTAGATGCTAATGCCTCATCAATCTCAGTTTCATGGTAGTTATTGGCAAACTTTTTGAGTATCTCAATAGGTGTAGCAGGATTGGCAGAGAGATAAAATGGGATATTTCTATCACGAAAGTTAAGAAGCTTATTGATAGTTTTTTGATTAATATAGGAACTATTTGCAATAATTTCTCTTAGTGTTACCCACTGCTTTCCTTTTTGAAGAAACTTATAATCAGGGAAATAGAGAAGTGCATAAAGGAGGTCTGGATTGGTTGTATCTCGCACAAGACGGTTGAGCGTAAGGTGCGAATAGAGAAGATCCTCTTCATTAACTTTAAACTCTAAAAAACGGCGGAGTGTGGCTATAATTACTCCTCTATCTTCGTTATTATCACTATTTTTGCTTCTATCCCAAACATACATAGGAATTAATTTTAAAAATAGAGAATCGTTAATATAGGGATTATGCAGGAGTTGATAGAGCCTTTTTTGATCATTTTTGAGCTTAAGACTCATTAGAATATGTGCATCTACCAATGAGAGACTCATAATCTTTTCAAACTCACTAAGTTTATATATGGGAATATCACGCACATAAGCATCACATGAGATAAGCTCTTCTACATGACTGATACGATGATGCTCAATAATTCCAACTACCCCTTCTTCTAATCGTGTCACTACTTCTATATCACTTTTTTTTAAAAAAGCTACATACTCTTCTCTTGTAAAAAGCTCTCCTTTTCCAAGAAGAACTATCTTTTTACCAGAATTTTTATATAGAAACTTATCTAAGGGTAACATTTTTTCTCCTAATATTTTTCTAATGGATTATAATGAACCGTTGCACCTTCAGAGAAATTAGGTACCTCATCATAAGTGAAGACTGTATAGTATTTCTCTTTCTCATAGGATGCAAAATTATCATAAGTATAGGTATCACTACCACCATATATTTTTACTCCATCAGTAAAGTGTTGTGGTGGATGAAAACTATTTCGCACTACATAGTAGCCTGTCACAGACTCTTCTTTTACTCTATCCCAATTTAACTTAATCATTCCATTCTCTTTGGTAATATAGAATTTTTCTGCCTTATTTGGTGGGGTGCGTCGCTTTTTGATATACTTCACAACAAGCTCTACATCACTCTTCCAACTTACCACACGACTCTTAACCCCTTTGGATGATACTGCACGAATTACAAGCTTAAGCTTTTTACCCTCTTGGTGCATTGTATCAAGGGTTAATTTAGAGAGAGTATCAAAATTAAAATACTGATACTCTTTGGTATTAAGATCTCCTTCAGAGACCTCATATCCTATATACTCTATCTTGTCTCTATTCTTAATATCTTCATAGCTTCCAACATCATCAAGCTCTACAAGCTCTATATAGTACCGTACATCTCTTTTTTTCTTAAAAATATTACTATTTGTAATCTTCAATGCACATTTGGTAATCACTGTCTCATCAGAACTAGGTAACTCAGAGAGGTCAAAATCTAAATAACCATAAATTCTGTTACCCTCTTTGTCAAAACCACTTTTAAGGATATTCTCTTCAACTTTCTCTTTTGCTATAGTTGTTTGTGTAGAGGCAGGGAGTTTTATTTTGTGTTCTGTAACTGTATATTTGACATCAAGAATAGGTCGGTAGTGTATCCCTCCACCAAACTGTCCATACCCAATATCAAACTGCATCATCTGCGAATCTTCTCCATCAGGCAACTCTTTTGGACCATCTATACGAAAATGAGCTTTCCCCATTGCTATCTCTTCTTGAAGCAAGGCACACTCATGGCTTGAAAACTCCCAAAAGTTCCATATTCCTTGGGTAAGGTTATGAGACTTAATAGCCTGTCCTATAGTCCCTTTGGTCTTTGCAGTCTCAATAGCGTTAAAATCTGTTACTTCACTAAAGCTTCCACTCTTCATCAACGAGAGATTCCACTCACCAAACTTCTCGATTTTTGCACCTACACGGTTCATAGGATAGAGGTAGACTCTAGCCTCTTTGATGATTGCATCACTAGGGAGAGAATCAAAATCAAAACTCACTACTCCATTACAGATACCTTTGGTTTTATTAACTCCAACAAACAGAGAGTTCAAACCAAAGTGCGAACGATTCTGCTCTGCTGTATATTGCCCTACATACCCTGTTCCACTCTTATTTGCAAAAATAAGCTTAAAAAACTCATCATCTTCGAGTGCTGTTCGTACTTTGACAATAGGAGCAAAAGGTGACTTATAGCCTGATTTTTTGTTTACTGCACGAATAGTATAGTTGTAGTTTGTAGAGCTATTGAGGTCTGTATCCTCAAAGCTATTGCCACCAACTGTAGCAATAAGAGTACGATTATTACATGCATCTTTATCTTCAAGGCTTCTAAATATCTCAAAGCAGATAATATCTCGCTCTTCATACTCCCAAACAAGTGTTAATGAAGTTGCTTGAACATTAGATATACTAAATGAATTTACACGAGGAGGAGCTTTTTTGGAGTAGTTGACTACCTCGGTAAATGCATATTTGAGTGCTGGAATATTCTCGTTGATGCTACTACTCATACTTTTCATATAATCAGGAATATTTTTGGTGCCAACTTCTACTACTGTAGAGATAATCCCTTTAGAGTAATAATACTCTCTCCCACTTCCGCTAATAAGCTGTGCTGGTGGCTTTCCTCTATGGATACCATATTTTCTTCCTGTAATCTTAAAGATTTCATCATTCATATTTGCACAAAGAGCATTCATATCTGTACCATTTAACTCTGCTTCATGGTTGAATTTATGTGCTGGGAAAAAGACATTTCCTTGAGAGTGATAATCAAATGCTATAGTAATATTGTTATGAGTGTCTACAAAATCTTTGATAGCTCTACTCTCTGCTTCACTAAAGGGTGCTTCGCCTCCATAGATATTTGAACTTGTATTGCTATTTTTACTCCACCCTATTGAGAAGTTACGATTGAGGTCTACACCTACTGTACCATCTCCATTATCTCGTCTGTTCTTTCTCCAAAATGAAAAATGTTTTCGTGAATACTCAAATCCATCAGGATTCAGACAAGGTACCATATAGAGTGTAGACTCCTTAAGACTCTTCTCTAGGGATGGGTCTACAAACTGATTATTTGCAACATACTCAATAAACTTTAGGGCAAGTTCATTACCTATCCACTCTCTAGCATGGACTGTACCAGTAAAAAGCATAGCTGGTTTTTGGTCTGCTTCGTGTACACCTTGGGAGATTTTGACGAGAACAATATCTCTCTCTTCATAAGTCGTCCCTATCTTGATAACTTCAATAAGATGGGGATGTTTTTTTTGCATAGTATAAAGAAAGTCTAAGCTCTCTTGATATGATTGATATTGATTTTTCATTTTTATCTGTTCTTTACTAATTTAATTGTTTTTACTTATATATCTCGACCCTATTCATTAAGAAGAGAGAGAGAAATCACAATAGTGTGGCTCTCTCTTATAAAATATTAATGCTACAGTTTATTTTTAAATTTTTTCCACTCATTAACAATATTGTCCAAAACTTTCTCTTTAAGCCAAGAGATACTAAGAAGCTTTTTTGGCTCTTTTTCAAGTGCATGTACTAACTCTACAGTATCAAATTGATTGAGTATCTTTTCAGATTTTTTCTTTCCGATACCTTTGACTGAAGTTAATACCTCTGTCATTTTCTCTTTATCAAGCATAAGAGAGTCATCTAACTCTTGTTTAGGTGTACTCTCATCTCTATCATATTTTGGATTCTTTTGGCTATTGACTTTTGTAATAGACTTTCCATAATTATCTTGAAAATTCCATTTTTCACTTGGCCACTCTTCATAAACTCTATCTTCTGTCATAACCATAGGGTAACTTAAATCTAATTGATTGAGTGCTATATCACCCTCAGTAGTCTCTACTCTCTTCTTATCAAGGAAGTATGCCCCATCAAAACTAGGAGTATATTTTCCAAAAGTAATATAACGAAGTGTTCTAAGTACAGAAGAGTCCATCTTTCCAAGCTCTTCCCAGTTATAAAGAGGGATATTTGGCTTAGGGAATCTTCCATTACTAAATTTCCACATCAAATATTGACCAATCCAGTCTCTAATATATGGGAATGCAGCGAAAGCAGTAGCACACTCTAGGATACGATATTTACCATCCACACCCACTGCGATATCACAAGCCCAATACTCAGCATTAGCATTTTTGGATACTTGTACAGCGAGGTCGAGAAGCTCTTTTGGTACCTTTTGGTAATCCATAGAGCCACCTTGTGAAGTGTTGGTCAACCACTCACCCTCAGGCGGTCTTCTCCAAAAGGCACAAACAGGCTTGTGACCGATGAGCATAACCCGTACATCTGCCTCCATAGGTACAAAATCTTGCATATAGACAGGATTATATTTTTTCTTTGCAATTAACTCTTTTGCCTCTTTGGCAGAGTCAACTTTGTGTACAAAATATCCACCATAGTTAGATGGTCCATAACTCTTTTTGATAATCTTTGGATACTTTGTTGTCTCCATAAACTTTTGAGCTTTTTTTGGATTATAAAAAATATAAGTTTTTGGAATAGGTATATCATACTTCCATGCGAACCGTGTTACATTCTCTTTTGATTTATTAGAAAATTGTGTATCAAGAGATGGTATAAACTGAACATTAGGAAGCTCTCTAGCAATCTCTCTAAATGTCTCATACGCAGTAGCAGGGATATTTCCTATAAGAATATCAATCTTTTTTCTTTTCACTTCACGGACAAATCTATCTTTATCATTTTTCCAATGATAGGTTACTGTCTCTATCTTATCTGGCCACCCTCTAAAGTTTGACTTATCAAAAAATCTTAATACAAAATCAAGATAGAGCATCCCTATCTTTGGAAGTTTTGCCTGTTGTTGTTTTTTGCCCATTTTTTTCCCTTGTTTTATTTTTGTTTTTTTGTTTTGCGGTCTATCATATCGACGATTAGGTCAATCTTTTTATCATTGAAGTTTAGACCCATCTTCTCTTGTTCTGGTGTAGCAAAGGCTGGTATACCATTGACCTCTATGACTACATGCTTCTCTTTTTCCATATCATAGATAATATCAACACCTGCTATATCTGTACCACACACTTTGGCTGCTTTGATAGCAAGCTCAACTACTTCATCCGTAGGTTCTCTCAAAAAGACTGAACCACCACTCGTGATATTGGTACGCCAATCTGTAGCACTTGCTTTTCGTCCATAACAGCTGACAAACTGACCATCGACTATATCTACACGGAAATCTGTATTATCATATTTGAGGAACTTCTCTACATAGAAGAACCGCAAGTCCATCTGGTTGAGAAATGGCAAGAGTGTATCGAGTGTCGCTTCGCTCTCTATCTTGGTGAGACCTACACCACCCCATCCATCTGTTGGTTTATAAATAAGCTTATCCCACTTTTTAATGATAGCTCTGAGTTGATCACTATCATCTCTATGGCAGAGTCTGAAATCAGGTGTAGATACACCATGGTTTCGTAACAGAAATGATGTCTGAAACTTATCTTCTGTGAGTGAAAAAGAGTCGTAACTATTAATCATCGGTATGATACGATTAAGTGCCTGATACAAAAACATCTGATACTGTGTCTGCTCTCCAGCATTATAGGAGAAGAAGAGATCTAATTTATCTAATTTAGTCTTATTATGCAATATATGACCATTTTTGGCTATAGCATCTCTAAGATTTAATCCCGAAAGAGTCTCTATCTCTCTCTCTTTGAGTTTTTTGATGATTTTGCTCTCTACCTTATCACCACCACTGTTCTGATATAACCACATACCAATTTTTCTTGACATTAACAAACCTTTAGAAGAATTCAAGCTGTATTTTACTATATTTTACTAAAATATCTTCAGAGAATTTACTATAAATTATAAGGATTAGAAATGTCAAATAGGGACTTTTCAGAGCTTCAACAGATTATTGAGATTAACTCTTGGACTAAAAACAAAGATGGTGTAGATAAAAATGGTCAAATATTTTCTACATGGCTTAAAAATTTAGGTTTTGAACAGACGATATATGAGCGATCAGATATAGGCAATCATCTTCATCTAGCCTCAAAAAAAAGAGATGGGAAAAAACTTCTTTTACTAGGTCATTTGGATACTGTTTTCCCTCCAGAGAGTTTTGAAAACTTTAGAGAAGATGAAGAGTGGATATATGGGCCTGGTGTTTGTGATATGAAGGGTGGCAACTATGTCGCATTAGAAGCACTACGAAATGTTTATAAAGAGAAAGGAGATATCTACAATATCGATTTTCTTTTAGTGAGTGATGAAGAGACAGGTAGTGATGATAGCAAATACCTCTCTATGGAGTTAGCTTCACAATATGATTACTGTATGGTCTTTGAGGCAGCAGGAGCCAAAGATGAAGTCGTCACAGCTCGAAAAGGTG
>Ga0193965_1000210_pt1 | contig 20368 bp, 17 predicted proteins | sample FB_8_MG_FD_140330 | JGI IMG/M metagenome (GOLD analysis project Ga0193965, IMG submission 140330) | Microbial mat bacterial communities from the Broadkill River, Lewes, Delaware, United States - FB_8_MG | ecosystem: Environmental > Aquatic > Freshwater > River > Microbial mats | place: USA... | reverse complement strand
GGCTTCGAAGGTTCAAATCCTTCTCTCACCACCATTTAAATTGCGGGAGTAGCTCAGTTGGCTAGAGCCTCTGCCTTCCAAGCAGATTGTCGCGAGTTCGAGTCTCGTCTCCCGCTCCATTATTACTTACACTGGAGCGATGTTATATCTGACATTTCAATATTTCAAATATACTCAATACTTTATTTTATAAATCCAATGTAATCATTACAATTTTATTTTTAATTCAGGTTAAATATAATATAATTCGCCCACGTAGCTCAGGGGTAGAGCACTTCCTTGGTAAGGAAGAGGTCGTAAGTTCAAGTCTTATCGTAGGCTCCACTTATAATATTGAGTGAAAACAAATCATCTCTTTGAATAGATTAGCTAAAGGCTTATCTACTCAGAGAGTAACAAAATTTAAGGAAACATTATGGCAAAAGAAAAATTCGAACGAAGTAAACCGCATGTTAACATCGGAACAATAGGTCACGTTGACCACGGTAAAACTACATTAACAGCAGCTATTTCAGCAGTATTAACTGCTAAAATGGGTGGAACTATGATGGATTATGATGCAATTGATAATGCACCAGAAGAAAGAGAAAGAGGAATTACTATTGCTACTTCTCACATTGAGTATGAAACAGAAACTAGACACTACGCACATGTTGATTGTCCAGGCCATGCAGATTATGTTAAAAATATGATTACAGGTGCTGCACAAATGGATGGAGCTATCTTAGTTATCGCTTCTACAGATGGTCCTATGGCACAAACAAGAGAACATATCTTATTATCTAAACAAGTTGGTGTACCTTACATCGTTGTTTTCATGAATAAAGAAGATCAATTAGATGATGAAGATAAAGAAGAGATGTTAGAATTAGTTGAAATGGAAATTAGAGAGTTACTTGAAGAATATGAATTTCCAGGTGATGATACTCCAATTATTGCTGGATCTGCATTCCAAGCACTTGAAGAAGCTAAAGCTGGTAATTTTTCTATATGGTCTGAAAAAATCATGGAATTAATGGATGCAGTTGATACATACATTCCAACTCCTACAAGAGAAACTGATAAAGCATTTTTAATGCCTGTTGAAGATGTTTTCTCAATTGCTGGTCGTGGTACAGTTGTTACTGGTGCTATCTCTCAAGGTACTATTAAATTAGGTGAAGAAGTTGAAATCGTTGGATTAAAAGATACAGTTAAAACTACAGTTACTGGTATTGAGATGTTCAGAAAAGAGATGGAATTTGCTGAAGCTGGTGATAATGCTGGTCTTTTATTAAGAGGTATCAAAAAAGAAGATGTTGAAAGAGGTCAAGTTTTAGTTGTTCCTGGTTCAATTACTCCACATACAGAATTTAGATGTGAAGCATATATTCTTTCAAAAGAAGAAGGTGGTAGACATACTCCATTCTTTAGCGGATATAGACCACAGTTTTATGTAAGAACAACAGATGTTACTGGTTCTTGTGAATTAGCTGAAGGTATTGAGATGGTAATGCCTGGTGATAATGTTGAAATGACAATTACTCTTGTGTCTCCTGTTGCACTTGAAAAAGGTACTAAGTTTGCTATTAGAGAAGGTGGTAGAACTGTTGGTGCTGGTGTTGTTGCTGAGATTCTTAAGTAGTATATAATGGGTGATAGAATAAAAATTGGATTAAAATGTGAAGAGAGTGGTGACATTAACTACACAACTATGAAAAATCCAAAAACTCATAGCGAAAAATTTGAAGTAAAAAAATATAGTCCAAGACTAAAAAAACACACTACACATAAAGAGATTAAGCTTAAATCTTAACTCTTTGTGGTATAATCGCGACCTATTTAATAAAGGTTGCGATTAACTCTTAAAAAGGCCAATAGCTCCAATGGTAGAGCACCGGATTCCAAATCCGGGTGCTGGGGGTTCGAGTCCCTCTTGGCCTGCCATTAAACAAAAAAATACTAAGTGTTAAGAATTATTTGTAATTTTTAATACTTACTATTGTAAATCAAAAAAAGTAAGGTATTGTCTTGAATAAATATGTATCATATTATAAAAAAGCAAAAGATGAGTTAGGAAAAGTAATTTTCCCAATTAAAGAACAAATTAGAAGTGCTTTTATTTCAGTTTTTGTTGTGGTAACGGTAATATCACTATTCTTAGCACTTATTGATGCAGTGATGTCAGTAAGTCTATCTTCAATAATGAATTAGGAAAAATAATGGCACATAATTGGTATTCAATACAAACACACTCTGGAAGTGAATTAACAATTAAAAATCAACTTGAAAAGCTTTCTAAAGAGCTAGAAGATGGTAGAATAGAACAAGTACTAGTCCCTACTGAAGACTTAATAGAAATTAAAAAAGGGAAAAAAGTAATTGTTGAAAAACCTTTATATTCTGCATATGTTTTTGCACGAATTGATTTAGATACTGCTTTATGGCATAGAATACAATCTATGCCAAAAGTAGGAAGATTTATTGGTGAATCAAAAAAACCTTCCCCTTTACCTGAAAAAGATATCAATAAAATTTTAGAAAAAGTAAATAAGAGAGCTGCTCCAAAACCTAAAGTTTCATTTGAAGAAGGTGAAACACTCAGAATCAAAGATGGTTCATTTGCTAATTTTAATGGAATTGTAGAATCTTTTGATTTAAATTCAGGGCAAATAAAATTAAATGTTTTAATTTTTGGAAGAAATACTCCCGTAGAAATAGCATATACGAGTGTCGAAAGAGTAGTAGAATAATATAATTCAAATAACAATGTGCTAAGTATTAAGATGAAATAATATTCATTTTAACACTTAGCATACTATGTTAAAAGGTTAAATATAAAATAATATATTTAATAACAAAAAAAGGAAAAAAAATGGCAAAAAAAGTAACAGGAATATTAAAACTTCAAATACCTGCAGGGGCTGCTAACCCTTCACCACCAGTTGGACCTGCATTAGGTCAAAGAGGTATTAATATCATGGAATTTTGTAAAGCATTCAATGAGAAAACAAAACAAAATGCAGGATTTAAAATCCCAGTTGAAATTACTATCTATGCAGACAAAAGTTTTACATTTGTAACAAAACAACCACCAATGAGTGAATTAATCATGAAAACTGCTGGAGTTAAAAAAGGTTCTGATAACCCTTTAAAAAATAAAATAGCAAAATTAACAAAAGAACAAGTAATGGAAATTGTAAATAAAAAAATTGCAGATCTAAATACAAATGATGTTAACCAAGCAGCTAAAATAGTTGAAGGTTCTTGTAGAAGTATAGGTATTGAAGTAGCATAAGCTACAGCATTACTTAAAAATTGCCAAATACCACAAGGCTTTAAAAGTGGTAGCATAAAAATTGCGGAGAATGAATATGAGTAAAAGATACAAATCTTTAGTAGAAAAAATAGAAGTTGCAAGAGCATACCCTTTAGCAGATGCAGTTGCATTAGTAAAAGAGTTAAAATCAACAAAATTTGATGAAACAGTAGATATTGCATTAAATTTAAATGTAGATCCTAGACATGCAGATCAAATGATTAGAGGTGCTGTAGTACTTCCTAATGGTACTGGTAAAACTGTAAGAGTTGCAGTATTTGCTAAAGGTACTAAAATGGATGAAGCAAAAGCTGCTGGTGCTGATATTGTTGGTAATGATGATTTAGTTGCATCTATACAAGCTGGAAACATTGATTTTGATGTACTTATTGCTACACCAGATACAATGGGATTAGTTGGTAAAATCGGTAGAATACTTGGACCAAAAGGGTTAATGCCAAACCCTAAGACAGGTACTGTAACTATGGATGTAACAAAAGCTGTTACAGATTCTAAGGGTGGTAAAGTAACTTATAGAGTTGATAAAAAAGGGAATATTCATGCTGGTGTTGGAAAAGTTTCTTTTTCTGCTGAAGCATTAATTGAAAATATTAGTACTGTTATGGCTGCTGTTAATAAAGCAAAACCATCAACTGCAAAAGGAAGATATGTAACAAAAGCTACAGTATCTTTAACAATGTCTCCGTCTGTTTTAATCGATAGTTCAGAAATGATGGATATTAAATAAAAAAACTTCGATTAAGAAGTTTATCTTAAAAACTAAAGACAGCTGGTAAGAATTATTATTTTTCTTATAAAACCAGCCGAAGTTCTATTGTTTTGGAAAGGAGGAAAAATATATGACTAAAATACAAAAAAATGAAATTATTGAATCATTAACGACTCAATTTAAAAGTTCAGAAGCTATTGTTGTTGCTGATTATAGAGGTACATCTCATAAAGATTTAGAGTCTTTAAGAGTTGCTGCTGCTGAAATTGGTGCTAAAGTTCAAGTTGCTAAAAATTCTCTTGTAAATATTGCAATTAAAAATGCAGGACATGAGGCTTTAGAGTTATCAGGAACAAGTATTTTTATCTGGTCTGACGATCAAATCTCTGCTTGTAAAGCAGCTGATAAGTTCGCTATGGCTAATAAAGATACATTTAGTATCAAAGCTGGTGTTATTGAAGGTAAAGCTAGCGATGCTGCTACTGTTAATCAATTCGCTAAATTACCAGGTAGAGAAGAATTACTTGGAATGCTTGCATCTGTATGGATGGGACCTGTTAGAAACTTTACAGTTGGTCTTGATGCACTTAGAATTAAAAAAGAAGAGGAAGCAGCGTAATAGCACTTCTATGATGATAGTGGTTAACCACTATAAAATATTATTTATGAATGTACATAAAAGGAAATAAAATGGCAATCTCTAAAGAAGATGTATTAGAATATATTTCAGGTTTAAGCGTATTAGAGCTTTCTGAATTAGTAAAAGAATTTGAAGAAAAATTTGGTGTATCTGCTACACCTGTTGCAGTAGCTGGTGCTGCTGGTGGAGCTGCTGAAGCTGCTGATGAGCAAACAGAATTTGATGTTATCATCAAAGATGCTGGAGCTAAAAAAATTAATGTTATTAAAGCAGTAAGAGCACTTACTGGTTTAGGATTAAAAGAAGCAAAAGCTATGGCTGAAGAAGCTGGAGCTGTTGTTAAAGCTGGTATCTCTAAAGAAGATGCAGAAGCTGCAAAAACAGAATTAGAAGCTGCTGGAGCAACTGTAGAAGTTAAATAATTTTAACCAATTTACACTCCACAAAATGCACTTAATGCTCTGTATAACTACAGAGCATTAGTCATTTAAAGTGAATTTGCATTTTAATCTATGTCTGGTATTTGCTCAGATATAGGTTAGAATGTTTATCTGATAGTTTTAATAGTAAAACTTTATAAATAATATTACAAGAAAGGTTCATATGTTAAATTCATTATACTCTGGAAATAGATTAAGAGTTGATTTTGGAAAAAATCCACAAAAAATTGACATCCCAAATTTACTTCAATTACAACAAAGCAGTTATGACAATTTCCTCATGGTAGGAAGAGAAGACAGAACAGCGGCTGGAATTGAAAAAGTATTCAAAAATTCATTTCCTATCCATGATTCTCAAAATAGATTCACGTTAGAATATATTAATAGTGAAGTGGGTAAACCAAAATATACGGTTTCTGAATCAATGGTAAGAGGATTAACATTTTCTATCCCTTTAAGAATCAATGTTCGTTTAACTTTATGGGATTTAGATGAAAAAACTGGTGAAAAAATTGGTGTAAAAGATATTAAAGAACAATCTTTATATATTAGAGAGATCCCTTTAATGACAGAAAGAATTTCATTTGTTGTAAATGGTGTTGAGAGAGTAGTTGTAAATCAACTTCATAGATCACCAGGTGTTATTTTTAAAGAGGAAGAAGCAGCAACTGTTGCAAATAAACTTATTTATACAGGTCAAATTATTCCTGATCGTGGTTCTTGGCTATATTTTGAGTATGATGCAAAAGATATCTTATATGTTAGAATCAATAAAAGAAGAAAAGTTCCTGTAACTATTATGTTAAGAGCTTTAGACTACTCTAAAGAAGAGATTATTAAATTATTTTATCCTATAGTTACCATTCAAGTAAAAAATAATAAATTTTTAACAAAATTTAAAGCAGAAGATTTTACAGGTAAAGTTGAATTTGATTTGATTGATGATAAAGGGAACTTAATCATTGCAGCTGGGAAAAGACTTACTACTAGAAAAGCAAATGCACTTACTGAGGGTGGTTTGGAGTTTGTTGAATATCCAGTAGAATTACTAATGGAGAGACATACATCATCTACTATATTTGATCCTGAATCTGGAGAAGTTCTATTTGATGCTTTAACAAATCTTGATGACTTAAAATTAAAAAAATTATTAGATCTTGGATTTGATTCTTTTGAGATTGCAAATGATTTAGCAGATGGTATTGATGATTCAATTATCAATGCATTTAAAGCAGATGCTGAATCTATCAAGTTATTAAAACAAACAGAGCAAATAGAAGATGAAAATGATCTGTGTGCTATTAGAATTTATAAAGTTATGAGACCAGGAGAACCAGTTACCAAAGAAGCTGCAAGAGACTTTATCAAAAAACTATTTTTTGATCCAGAAAGATATGATTTAACTAAAGTTGGTAGAATGAAAATGAACCACAAGTTAGATGTGAATGTTCCTGAATATGTAACAGTACTTACACATGAAGATATTATTAAAACTGTTAAATATCTTATCAAAGTAAAAGCAGGTCATGGTCATGTAGATGATAGAGACCACTTAGGAAATAGAAGAATTAGATCTATTGGTGAGTTACTTTCAAATGAGTTACACGCTGGTTTAATTAAAATGCAAAAAGCAATTAGAGATAAAATGACTACACTCAGTGGTACTTTAGAAGATTTAATGCCACATGATTTGATTAACTCTAAGATGATTACATCAACTATTACAGAGTTTTTTACTTCTGGTCAGCTTTCTCAATTTATGGATCAAACGAATCCATTATCAGAAGTTACTCATAAAAGAAGACTTTCTGCATTGGGTGAGGGTGGTCTTGTCAAAGAGCGAGCTGGATTTGAGGTAAGAGATGTTCATCCAACTCATTATGGTAGAATTTGTCCAGTTGAAACTCCAGAGGGGCAAAATATTGGACTTATCAATACATTGTCAACATTTTCTAAAGTGAATGCTTTAGGTTTTATCGAAACACCTTATAAAAAAGTTGTTGATTGTATGGTTACTGATGAGATTCAATATTTTACGGCAACTCAAGAAGAGGGGAAAGTGATTGCTCCTGGATCTACTAAATTAACAAAAGATGGAAAAATTCTCGAAGCACTTACTGAAGCAAGACTAGATGGTGAAATTATGCTTATTGAATCTTCGAAAGTTGATTTGATTGATATTTCATCGGCTATGGTTATGGGTGTTGCTGCTTCTTTAATTCCATTTTTAGAGCATGATGATGCGAATAGAGCTTTGATGGGATCAAATATGATGCGTCAAGCTGTTCCATTACTCAAACCAAATGCTCCTTTTGTGGGGACAGGTTTGGAAAAAACTGTTGCTAGAGATTCTTGGGCGAGTATTAAAGCTAAAAGAGCTGGTAGTGTTGAAAAAGCGGATGCTAGAAATGTATTTATTAAAGGTGAAGATGAAAATGGTGCATTTATTGACCATTATTTATTGAGTAAAAATGCACGAACAAATAATAATACAACATTTGGTCAAAGAGCAAGTGTGCATACTGGTCAAGCTATTGCTAAAGGTCAAGTGATTGCTGATGGTCCATCTATGGATAATGGTGAGTTGGCTATTGGTGTCAATGCTACTGTTGCTTTTATGCCTTGGAATGGATATAACTATGAAGATGCTATTGTACTTTCTCAAAAGTTGATTAAAGATGATGCATTTACCTCTGTTCATATTTATGAAAAAGAGGTGGAAGCTAGAGAGTTGAAACATGGTAATGAAGAGATTACAAAAGATTTACCAGGAATTAAATCTGAAAACATTGATCATCTTGATGAAAGTGGTATCGTTAAAATTGGTACGCATTTAAAACCAGGTATGATTATGGTTGGAAAAGTAACACCTAAAGGTGAAATTAAACCAACCCCAGAGGAGAGACTCTTACGAGCTATCTTTGGTGAAAAAGCTGGACATGTTATTAATAAATCTTTATATTGTTCTGCTTCTATAGAGGGTGTTGTTGTTGATGTGAAAGTATTTACTAAAAAAGGATATGAAAAAGATGAAAGAGCAGTTGCTACAATAGAGGCTGAAAAATCATCTTTGGATGTTGAGCATCATGATAAATTAATGATGTTAGATCGTGAAGAGAATCTTAAAATTAATGATATTATCTCTAAGTCTGAATTGGAAAAAGATGTTGAGATTGGTGAAAAACTTTATAAAAAAGGTGACAAATTAACACTTGAAGATTTAGAAAATGTGAATAGATTTGCTATGAAAAAAGTGATATCTTCATATGGTAAAGATGTTGCTAAAGCATATAATGATGTAAAAGATCACTTTATTAAAGAAAAAGCAGTATTAAGAGAAAATCATGAAGAAAAATTACAAATTCTAGAACATGATGATATTTTACCAAATGGTGTTATAAAACAAGTAAAAGTATATATTGCAACAAAAAGAAAGATTAAAGTTGGTGATAAAATGGCTGGTCGACATGGAAATAAAGGTATTGTTTCGAATATCGTTCCAGAAGTTGATATGCCATATTTAGAAGATGGCTCTGCTGTTGATATTATTTTAAATCCATTAGGGGTACCATCAAGAATGAATATTGGACAAATTCTTGAGGTTCATTTAGGATATGCAGGGAAACAATTAGGTGCTCAAATACAAGAGCTTTTCGATGCTAAGAAAGATACATTTTTAAAAGATTTGAGAGCTAAAATGATAGATATTGCAGATGTATCTAAACTTATGAATGCAAAAGAATTATTAACAGCGATGAGTGATGAAGATTTATTAATTTACGGAAGAGATTGGGCTAAGGGTGTTCGATTTGCTACTCCTGTATTTGATGGTGCAAAACAAGCTGAATTTGATAAATTATTTGAATTAGCTAAAATGGACTTAGATGGAAAAGTAGTTCTTCACGATGGTATGACAGGTGAAAAGATGTCTGAGCGAGTTAATGTGGGTGTTATGTATATGTTAAAACTTCATCACCTTGTAGATGAAAAAGTACATGCAAGATCAACAGGTCCTTATTCACTTGTAACACAACAACCAGTCGGTGGTAAAGCACTTTTTGGTGGTCAAAGATTTGGAGAGATGGAAGTTTGGGCACTTGAAGCATATGGTGCTACAGCAGTTCTAAAAGAGATGCTTACAACAAAATCTGATGATGTTGAAGGTAGAACAAGAGCATATAAAGCGATCGCAAATGGAGAGAATGTACCAAAATCTGGTGTTCCAGAAACATTCTTTGTATTAACAAAAGAACTTCAAGCTCTTGGGCTTGATGTAGAAATTTTTGAAGAGGTAGATGCAGATGAGCAGTAATGAGACACTATTAAAACCAATAGAGATACAAGAATTAGAAAAACCAACAGATTTTTCAGCATTTCAATTAAAAATTGCAAGTCCTGAAAAAATCTTATCTTGGTCATCTGGAGAAGTAAAAAAACCAGAAACTATTAACTACAGAACACTAAAACCAGAAAGAGATGGGCTTTTTTGTGCTAAAATTTTTGGACCAATAAAAGATTATGAGTGTATTTGTGGAAAATACAAAAAAATGAGATACAAAGGTGTTGTGTGTGAAAAATGTGGTGTTGAAGTTACATCATCAAAAGTTCGAAGACACAGAATGGGACATATTGATTTAGTAGCTCCTGTTGCTCATATTTGGATGGTAAGTTCTTTGCCATCAAGAGTTGGTACACTTTTGGGTGTGAAACTGAAAGATTTAGAAAGAGTTCTCTATTATGAAGCATATATAGTAAGTAATCCAGGGAAAGCTTTTTATGATTCTGAGAGTACAAAAGCAGTGCAGAAATTTGATATTTTAAATGAAGAACAGTATAGAAATATTGAAGAAAATTATGAACATACTGGTTTTGAAGCAAATATGGGTGGACAAATTGTTTCTAATTTATTAAAAGGTTTAGATTTAGTTGATTTACTACACTCTTTAAAAGATGCAATGGGTGCTACAAAATCTGAAGCAAAAAAGAAAACATTAGTAAAAAGATTAAAAGTTGTTGAAAACTTTATTAATTCTGGAAATAGACCAGAGTGGATGATGTTAACAGTACTTCCAGTACTTCCACCTGATTTAAGACCTCTTGTAGCACTTGATGGTGGTAAATTTGCTGTTTCTGACGTAAATGATTTATATAGAAGAGTTATTAATAGAAATAATAGATTGAAAAGATTAACAGAACTTGATGCTCCTGAGATTATTATTAGAAATGAGATGAGAATGCTTCAAGAAGCTGTTGATGCTTTATTTGATAATGCGAAAACTGCAAATGCAGTTAAAGGTGCAAACAAAAGACCTCTTAAATCATTATCTGAAATTATTAAAGGGAAACAAGGACGATTTAGACAAAATTTACTTGGGAAAAGAGTTGACTTTTCTGGACGTTCTGTAATTGTTGTTGGACCTAAATTAAATATGGATCAATGTGGAATACCAAAAAAAATGGCATTAGAGTTATTTAAACCACATTTAATGGCTAAACTTGAAGAGAGAGGGTACTCTACTACTTTGAAATCGGCTAAAAGATTAATCGAAGCAGAAACAAATGAAGTTTGGGAATGTCTTGCTGAAATTGTTGAAGATTATCCTGTTTTATTAAATAGAGCACCAACACTTCATAAACTTTCAATTCAAGCATTTAATCCTGTTTTAATTGATGGAAAAGCTATTCAATTACATCCATTAGTTTGTTCTGCTTTTAATGCCGATTTTGATGGGGATCAAATGGCTGTCCATGTTCCATTATCTCAAGAAGCTATTGCTGAAGCAAAAGTTCTTATGATGAGTTCAATGAATATTCTTTTACCAGCTTCAGGTCGTGCTATTGCTGTGCCATCTCAGGATATGATTCTAGGAATTTATTATGTTTCTTTAGAAAAAATTGGAGTAAAAGGTGAACATAAACTTTTTGCTAATTTAAATGAAGTTTCAATTGCAATGGAATTAGGTAAAGTAGACATACACGCAAAAATCAGAACTGTAATTGATGGTCAAATGATCACTACAACAGCTGGTAGATTAATTATTCATGATATTTTACCTGATTTTGTACCTGTAAGTTATTGGAATAAAATTTTAAAGAAAAAAGATATTGGAACTTTAGTTGATTATATTTATAAGCATGGTGGATATAAAGTTACTCCTAAATTTTTAGATAATTTAAAAAACTTAGGTTTTAAATATGCTACATCAGCTGGTGTTTCTATCTCTATTGATGATATTAGAATTCCTGATTCGAAAGCTGAACATGTTACCTTTTCTAAAAAAGAGGTTGTTGAAGTACAGAAACAGTTTAATCAAGGTTTGTTGACAGAACAAGAAAGATACAATAAAATTATTGATATTTGGACAGTACTTAATAATAAACTGGGTGTTGAGATGATGGATTTGGTTAAAACAGATAAAGATGGATTTAATTCTATTTATATGATGGCAGATTCGGGTGCTAGGGGTTCTTCCGCTCAAATTCGACAGCTTGCTGGTATGAGGGGTCTTATGGCTAAACCTGATGGTTCTATTATTGAAACACCAATTTTATCGAACTTCCGTGAGGGTCTAAATGTTTTAGAGTACTTTATCTCTACACATGGTGCGAGAAAAGGTCTTGCCGATTCTGCCTTAAAAACTGCGAATGCTGGATATTTGACAAGAAAACTTATTGATGTTTCTCAAAATGTACGAATTGATTTAGAAGATTGTGGTACACATGAGGGTATTGAAATAACTGATATTGTTGATGGAAATGAATTAGTTGAAACTCTTGAAGAAAGAATTACAGGTCGTGTGATTGCTGCTGATATTGTAGACCCAATTTCTAATGAAATTTTATTTCAAGAAGGAACTTTAATTACAGAAGAAGATGCAAAAATAGTATCTGAAGCGGGCGTTAAATCTGTTGTGATTCGAACACCACTTACATGTAAAGCTAAAAATACTTTATGTGCTAAATGTTATGGTCTTAATCTTGGTGAGCAAAGAAAAGCAAATCCAGGTGAAGCTGTTGGTGTACTAGCTGCCCAATCTATTGGTGAGCCAGGAACACAGCTTACACTAAGAACATTCCACGTTGGTGGAACTGCAAGTGCAACACAAGCAGAGAGAGAACTTAAAGCTAATAAAGAAGGTTTTGTAAGATACTATAATATTAAAACGTATGAAAATAAACATGGTGAGCAAATTATTGCGAACAGAAGAAATGCGGGTATATTACTTGTAGAGCCTAAGATCAATGCACCACATAATGGTACATTTAAAACTGAAACTACCCATGAAGAGGTTATTGTTTCTGTAATTGGGAAAGAAGATACAAAAAAATATTACTTTAGAAAATCTGATGTGGCAAAACCAAATGAGTTAGCTGGAGTTTCGGGTAAAATTGAAGGTAAATTATATATGCCATATAACGATGGTGATATGGTTGAAGAGTTTGATTCTATTGTTGAAGTGATTAAAGATGGCTGGAATGTTCCATCACGAATACCGTATGCATCAACACTTAAAGTTGAGGATGGTGCACCAGTTACACGAACTATCACATCTAAATCTAATGGAACTGTAAAATATTTTAAACTTACTGGTGATTATTTGGATAGAGTTACTGATATCAAAGCTGGTGATGTGATTGTTCAAAAAGGATTATTTGCTGTTATTGTAGATGATGAAGAGAGAGAAGCTTCTCGACATTATATTTCAAGAGAATCAGTAATCGTTGCTGATGATAATAGTGTGGTGCAGATTTCAACAGAGATAGCCAAACCCCAAACAGAAGCTCATGTAGTTATTGCTGAATGGGATCCATATGCAAATCCAACAATCGCTCAAGAAGCTGGTGAAGTGGCATTTGAAGATATTATTTCTGGTATCACTGTAAGTGAAGCATATGATGAGTTAACAGGTACATCTAAGTTGGTAGTAAATGAATATATTCCTGCTAATTACAAACCATCTGTACTTATTAAACAGCAAGGTGAAGTTATAGCTCGTTATCTTCTTGAACCTAAAACATCATTGTTTGTGGCTGAAGGTGATACTTTAGCAATTGCTGATATTATTGGTAAAACACCTAAGGCTGTTTCAAAATCATCAGATATTACTGGAGGTCTTCCACGAGTTTCTGAGTTATTTGAAGCACGACGACCTAAAAATATTGCTGTTTTAGCCACATTTGATGGAGTTGTGAGTTTTGGTAAAGCATTACGAAATAAACAAAGATTGATTATTACTGATAATATTGGTAATAAAGATGAATTTTTAATTCATAAAGATAGAATTATTCTTGTAAGAGAAGGTGAATTTGTACATGCTGGTGAAAAACTTACAGATGGGCAAATTGCATCGCATGATATTTTGAAAATTTTAGGAGCAAAAGCTTTAAATGAGTTTATTGTAGCTGAAGTTCAGGGTGTATATCGTGGGCAAGGTGTTAATATTGCAGATAAACATATTGAGGTTATTTTATCTCAAATGTTACGACAGGTAAATATTGTAGATGGTGGTAACACTAAATTTGTTGTAGGTGATATGGTCTCTAAAAGAAGATTTATCACGGAAAATGAAAGAATTATTGGTATGGGTGGTGAGCCTGCTATTGCTGATACAGTACTTCTTGGTATTACAAGAGCTGCTGTTACATCTGATAGTATCATCTCATCTGCTTCTTTTCAGGAAACTACAAAAGTTTTAACTGAAGCTGCGATTTCTGCAAAAATGGATCTCTTAACAGATTTGAAAGAGAATGTTGTTATCGGTAGAACAATTCCTGTAGGAACTGGTATATTTAGAAATAAAAAAGTAAAATTTTCTATAGAAGATAAGTAAAGTAATAAGTAGAGTTTATACTCTACTTATCATAAAATCATAATTTAATAGTTATCTTTTATTAAGGAGTAACTACTTTTTCTAAAACTTTTTGAATAATTGTATCTGTTGTTATATCTTGTACAAGTGCTTCATAACTCAAAATAATTCTATGTCGTAATACATCTTTTATGCATAATGCAATATCTACAGGGCTTACGTAATCATTTCCTCTTAAATAGGCTCTAGCTTTTACAGCTTTAAACATATCTATTGTTGCACGTGGGCTCGCCCCAAACTCTATATAATCTTTAATCTCTTGAAGTCCATAATTTTCAGGCTCTCTAGTAGCAAAAATTAGACTCACTATATATTGTTCTAATTCTTTATCAATATGTATATTTTTAACTTCATTTTTTATAGTTTCAATATCTTTTTTATCTAAAATACTATTAATGGTGTCGAATGTAGAAAAAGCAGCTTTTGAGGCTATCTCATACTCTTCCTCTTTTGTGTTATACCCAACAACTATCTTAAACATAAATCTATCAAGTTGTGCTTCAGGAAGATTGTAAGCTCCCTCTTGTTCTACTGGATTTTGTGTTGCCAAAACTAAAAAAGGGGAGTCCATTTTATAAGTAGTTTCACCTAAAGTTACTTGTTTTTCAGCCATAACTTCAAGAAGTGCTGATTGTACTTTTGCAGGTGCTCTATTGATCTCATCTGCTAAGAGTAGATTGGTAAATATAGGACCTTTTTTAATTTTAAAGTCACCACTTTTCATATCATAAATTTGTGCTCCGATTATATCAGAAGGTAATAAATCGGGTGTGAATTGCACTCTTTTGAATTCAAGATTTAATGATTTTGAGATAGCATTGATAGTTGTAGTTTTAGCTAATCCAGGAACACCCTCTAATAAAATATGACCATTGGTAAAAAGACCTATCAATAAGGCATCTATCATATTTTTTTGTCCAATAACTTGCTTGGAAATCTCTTGCTTTAATTGTTCTAATTTATTTTTCATACAGTCTCTTTATTGTTCATTAATTCAGTTTAAATATTATATATCAAAAACAATTTAATTAAAATAATAAGTTATTAAAAAAGGGGATGAATTTTAATATTCATCCCCTTTAATTTGAAAATCTAAAAGATTACTTTTTTTTAGAAGCTTTTTTAGCTGATTTTTTCTTTTCAGTTTTTTTTGTTACTTTCTTTTTAGCAGTTTTTTTAGGTGCTTTTTTCTTACAAACTTTTTTTGCTGCTTTCTTTTTAGCTAATTTTTTAGCCGCTTTTTTCTTTTCAACTTTTTTAGCCGCTTTTTTACTTACTTTCTTTTTTAATTCTTTTGCCATATTGGACTCCTTTTATTTTTTATTACTAATGGTAATAAATTATAGGTATTGTACATTTTGTATTCTTAAAATAAACTAAAATATAGTAAAAAGTAATAAAATATGGTATAATTTCAAAATATACGAGTAAAAATCAATATAAAGAGAGCAAATGACATTTGTAGAATTTAAAAAATTATTATTGGATGCAGATATAAGCTTACCAAAATTTAGTAAACTCATTAAAGTAAGTGAGAAAAATCTTCAATCCTATAAAAAAAAAGAGGAAGTTCCAAATGCTATAGCTGTTGTTGCTCAATGTTTTGCACATATGCATTCATTACAAATTGATTATAGAATATTAATAGAGACTTTAGAACTTCAGGCTAAAACAAAAGAAGGTGCTGGATTTTCATCTAAAGTTAAAAAAACAAAAGATGCTACTGTAACAAAGCACCATTCTTAGAAAGAAATATAGTTTCTGTATATTAATTACTTAAAATTAAATAATTTATGCTATAATAAACAGAAACTATTCAAATATATCATAAAAGGCAACTTAATTATATGGAAGAAACACAACAAACAGAAAAGAATATTTCTGAAACTTCAACCCCTCAAAAAAAACCTCAAAAAAAAACACCAAATCAAAATAACAAAAAATCAAGAACACATGTCCCTGTTAAAGGTTTGACTATTGATCAACTTCGTGGAAAAAATACTTTAGAACTTATCGATGCTGGTAAAGAGGTAAATATTGAAAATCCTCAAGAGATGCAAAGACAAGATTTGATTTTTGCTATTTTAGAAGCACAAACAGTTGCTGGAGGATATATACTTTTTACAGGTATTCTTGATATTAAAGATGCTGGTTTTGGTTTTTTAAGACCTTTTGATGGAAAGTTTAGTGATTCTTATAGTGATAGTTATGTAAGTGCTACACAAATTAAAAGATTTGCTTTACGAAGTGGAGATATAGTTTCAGGACAAGTACGACCACCATCAAAAGAGAGTGAAAAGTATTATGCTTTATTAAAAATAGAAGCGATCAATTATTTGCCTGTAAATGAATCTAAAAATAGACCATTATTTGACAATTTAACACCATTATATGCAACAGAAAAATTTCAGTTTGAATATGATCCTGCACGATTAACTGGAAGAGTGATGGATATGTTTGCTCCAATGGGGAAAGGGCAAAGGGGTCTTATTGTAGCACAGCCAAAATCTGGTAAAACTGAATTATTAAAAGAGATAGCACATGGTATTAGTAAAAACCATCCTAAATCAACTTTGATGGTTCTTTTGATTGATGAAAGACCTGAAGAGGTTACTGATATGCAAAGAAGTGTAGATGGTGAAGTGTATAGTTCTACATTTGATTTACCAGCAGCAAACCATATAAAAGTAGCAGAGATGGTTATCAATAAAGCAAAAAGAGAAGTAGAGATGGGTAAAGATGTCGTAATTTTACTCGATTCTATTACACGACTTGCTCGAGCATATAACACCGTGACACCAAGTAGTGGAAAAGTACTCTCTGGTGGAGTTGATGCAAATGCTTTACACAAACCAAAAAGATTTTTTGGGGCAGCTAGAAATATAGAAGAGGGTGGTAGTTTAACTATTATTGCTACAACTTTAGTAGAAACCGGTTCTAAAATGGATGAAGTTATTTTTGAAGAGTTTAAAGGGACTGGAAATAGTGAAGTTGTACTCAGTAGAAAAGCAGCAGAAAGAAGAGTATATCCAGCTGTTGATGTAGTGAAATCTGGTACAAGAAAAGAAGAGCTTCTTTTACATCCAGAAGAGTTACAGAAAATTTGGATTTTAAGAAATGCTATGGCTGAAATGGATGAAGTTGAATCTCTGAAATTTTTATATAAAAAAATGAAAGAGACTAAATCTAATGCAGAATTTTTAATCTCGATGAACGGATAATAAAAGAATGAAATTTAACAACTTATCGCATGAAGAAAAATTAGAAACACAAAAATTAGTTTTGGAATGTATGGAAACAATCGGTGGAAGAAATCATTTTTTAAAGATGATAGAAGATATAAAAGAGTTATCTCAACATCCATTGTTGAATAAAACTGGAAAGTTACACTATACAAATGGAACTATCTCTTGGGGAAAACAAATATTTAAAGAAAAGGTATTTGCTTTAAAAGAGATGTTTATTCAGCATCAAGAAGATAATATTTTAACTATAAAAACCCCAAAATTACAAAAAGAGATTCAAAATTGTTTAAAAACAATGGGAAAATTGGAATTTATTATTAGATCAGATGAAGGTAATGAATGTAAATTTTCTCCTTTTAATACAATTAATGATAAAAATGTAGAAGCAACACCATTATTTCAAATTATCTTTTTTGACAGTTTAAATAATACAAAAAGAATTTTAGACTATAAATAACAGAAGAGTAATGAAAGCTGGAGTTTTTGATAGTGGTATAGGTGGTTTAACGGTTGTAAAATCACTTCTTGAAAATACTATTTTTGAAGAGATCATTTATTTTGGGGATACAGCTCGAGTTCCTTATGGTGTGAAAGATAAAAATACTATCATACGATATTCTTTGGAAGCACTTGAATTTTTTAAAAATTTTGATCTAGATATAATTATTGTAGCTTGTAATAGTGTGAGTGCATATGCGTTGAAAGAGATGCGAGCAAATACTACAATTCCAGTTGTTGGGGTTATTGAATCAGGTGCAAAAGCTTTAGAAAATAAAGTAAAAGATAAAAATGCAAATATTTTGGTTATTGGTACAAAAGCAACTATAAATTCTCGGAAATATGAAGATTCCTTGAGGAGTTCATCGTATAAAAATATTTATTCCATCTCTACAGGTTTATTTGTACCTATAGTAGAAGAGGATATTTTTGATGGTGATATTCTCGATGCTACTATGCATCACTATTTTAAAGATCTTCATTTGATTGATGCTGTGATATTAGGATGTACGCATTTTCCTTTAATAGAGAATAAAATTTCACAATACTTAGACAATGCATTAACTATACATAGTGGTGAAGCTATTGTAGAATATCTAAAAATACACTATGATTGTACAGAGCAATTTGATAAAACAGATATAAAATTTTTTGCATCTGAAAATCCTAATGGATTAAAAAGAATTGCAAAAAAATGGCTTAAGGATTTAATTTAAATGGAAAATCAAACATCAAGTGCAAGACAAGTATTGGCTTTAAAATATAGACCTAAACGATTTGAAGACCTTATCGGACAAGACTCTATCTCTACTACATTATCTTTGGCGTTAGATACAAATAGATTATCACATGCGTATTTATTAAGTGGATTACGAGGAAGTGGAAAAACATCAACAGCTAGAATTATGGCAAAAGCTTTAGTGTGTAAAAATGCTCCTACTTCAAAACCATGTGAATTGTGTAATAGCTGTATAAGTGCAAATGAAAGTCGTCATTTAGATATTATAGAGATGGATGCTGCTTCAAATAGGGGTATTGATGATATAAAAGATTTAATTGAACATACTAAATATAAACCTACTAGTGCATTGTATAAAGTTTTTATTATTGATGAAGTGCATATGCTTACAACACAAGCTTTTAATGCATTATTAAAAACACTAGAAGAACCACCATCTTTTGTAAAATTCATTTTAGCGACTACTGATCCCTTAAAACTACCAGCAACAATCTTAAGTCGAACACAACATTTTAGATTTAAAAAAATTTCAGATAAAAATATTGTTCATCATTTAAGTCATATATTAAATATAGAGGATATACAATTTGAAACACCTGCTTTAGATATCTTAACAAGAGCTGGGCAAGGAAGTTTAAGAGATACTTTAACTCTCTTAGATCAAGCTATTATCTATTCTAAAAGTATTATTACTGTATCTTCTGTGACTGAGATGCTAGGGATGATTGATCCAATCTTTATGGATAATATATTTAATGTAATATTAAAAAAAGAAGATATACGTACAATTATAGAATCTCTCGAAAGTTATGAAATAGGACAAGTTTTAGATGAAATGAGTATATATCTTAAAGAAAAGATGCTACTAAATGATAGAAAATTTGAACTTTATATGTTTGATCGTTTTTATAGAATTATCGCTGATTCTAAACAGCTATTAAATATGAATAGTGATAGTGGATTTGTACTTATTTTAACTTTGTCAAAAATGGTTGAGGCTGTTAATTTAAAAACAATTGATGAAGTAATAAAACATGTTGAAAACGCACAAATAGAAAAATCTGAAAAAAAGATAATTAAAGAAGAGGTACAAAATGTATCCAAAACACAAATAGAAAGAGAAGAAATCGTTATTAAAGATGAAAATCAAATTAAATATAAAAAATTGATTGATTCAATATATGAAAAAAGTTATGAATTAGGGGAATGTTTTGAAAAAAGTTTTAAATACTCTTCTTATGAAAATAATATTTTAAAAATCAATAGCTCTGCTCAAGGTGAATGTAAAGTAAAATTGTATAAAAATTTTTCACATATAAAAATGTTTGTTGCTAATGTATTTGGGATAAATACACAGTTGGATTTTGAAAAAATACAGAAAAAACAAGAAAAGGAAACAGCCAGGATAGTACAATCTTCTGTATCTCAAATACAAAACAGTGAAGTGAAAGAATCTAAAATAGATATTTATGAACAACCATCAAGTTGTGTAGGAAGTATGAGTGCTATGAAAAACCCTACTTTATCTCAAGCTGATTTAAATATTGATGATGTTTTAAATTCTAGAATGACAAGTACAATTATGAAGCTTTTTCAGTCTTCTCATCCTCCGAAAATCAAAAGTAAATTGTAGATTTAAATAAGACTTATTTAGTAAAATCATATTTAAATTACGAATTTTAGAATTTCATCTCATAAAAAGAAAAAACCCTTGACAAAGAACCAAAAACCTACTATAATCCGCTCCACAAAACAAGAAGAGACAAACGAAGTAATTTGTTAGAAAAAGCCTTGAATTGTATGATCTTTAAATAAATATAAATGTTAATAAATTAATCAAGTTTACAATTATTACAAATAGTAATTTTTATAAACTAGATACAATGAAGAATAAAATATAAGTTTACT
>Ga0193965_1000209_pt1 | contig 20468 bp, 21 predicted proteins | sample FB_8_MG_FD_140330 | JGI IMG/M metagenome (GOLD analysis project Ga0193965, IMG submission 140330) | Microbial mat bacterial communities from the Broadkill River, Lewes, Delaware, United States - FB_8_MG | ecosystem: Environmental > Aquatic > Freshwater > River > Microbial mats | place: USA... | reverse complement strand
CACTTGTGGGAGAGTTTTGGAAAGCTCTTTGCTTGATAGTTCTACTATCTCTTTATTTTGTGTTTGGTTTGCCAAAGTAAAAGGCGTATAGAGAAATACTATAGCCAAAATTATTATCATTTCTTTCATTTTCTCTTCTTTCTTATTTATTATAGTATCATCCTATCAAGTCTAGCTTTAATATCAAGCCTATTTTCTAAGAGTATGTTGAAGTTATTTTCATAGGGTTTTAATGTACCGACATAAAGATGGAGTCTGCAATAAATAGACCCCATAAAACTTTTTATACTAAATGTTTCCACTAAAGTGATCCATCTCAAACTTTCTTTGGGTTATTTTTTCAAAATAGAGTCTTGCTTTTTGGAATTTATAGTAGGACTCTTTTCTTTTAATATGAAAGAGGAGTTGAATCATATTTTGTCTGTGGTAATTACCAAAATGTTCTCTTGCGATGGGGTCTGATTGGGTGGTTGATTGAGAGCAGTCCTCTACTACTTTACAGCCTCGCAGAAAAAGAAACCTATATGAAGCAAGTTCATAATAGAACAAATCACTTGATTTAATCTTGTCATAGGCGGAGTAGTTGATTATCTCTTTGAGTGCGTCCATAGGGCGTTGGAGACCATGCCATACTAAGGTTGTGTGGAAGTTTACAACAAAACCAATATTTTTGATTTTATCTGATTGCAAGAGTGCATTAAACTGCTTGTAGAGAGATTTGGTAATAAACTGTTTTCTAAAAGTAGCAATATTTTGGCTAATAATCGCTGACTCTTTGGAATCATCTTTGTGGTTAAAGAGTTCCCACTCTCTAGTTAATATATCATAGTGGTGTACAATCTTCAAAGAGATAGCTTTGTCATCTTTGAGATAGAGTATATCCTCTTTGTTGAGTTTGCTAAAGAGTAAAATACCCTCTTTAAAAAATGGCAAACTATCACTATAACTGATGGCAGGTTTCTCTTCATCTTTAAATATATCTGTACTTGGATTCATTAGACCTAAACCATACTTTTGTCCTAGATATAGGTATCGAATTATGCTTACAATATTAAGTAGATTACCTTTGTATATATCTCTATTTGAGGATAATACAACAATAATCTCGTGATATAATCTTAATGTTTTTTGAGTAAATTTAATAATATCATCACTATTAAAATACTCTTTTTGGTTGGCAAGACCATAATAGATAAAAGCTCTTTGCATACGAAAAATCATCTCTACTGTTATATCTTTTTGTTTGGATGCAAAGTTTTTGATAAAAGTAGAGAGTTCTTGAAGCTGTCGAATATACTCTTGTCGTGATATTTCATGGCTACGCAAAAGGTCTTCTAACTCTTCTATCTTCTTGGTAGAGTCAGCATATACTTTATAGACATCAAAATCAAACTGCATAAATAGCTCTTTTACAGGGAGATAGCCACCATGATGGAGAACCTCAAAACGAGCCTGTTGTGTATCTATCTGGAGTTGTTCAAACTGTTTTTCTAATTTTTTCATATTATCAGAGAGAAGTTTCCACTGTACTGTTATTTTGCTATTTCGCCCTTTGCCTTTGGCTTGGATATTATAGCTATTTGTATGCTCCATAGACGACCATAAATTCTCAAAAGTAGTATGAAGCTGAATCTCTATATTAAAATAGTTTTTAAGTTTTTTCAAGATAGTTATTGTGTCATCATTGGGTTCTAGTAACTGAAATATCTCATAAGGGTCTGAAGAGATACTGCTAATAGTACCATCTCCTGAAACAGCACTATCAAACCTAGGATTAAAGAGAGTATGGTCACAATGGAGACCACTATATCCACTCTTTTTCTCTACAGTATAAAATCCATAAAGCAGATGGTCATCTGTTCTATGGCTATACTCAAAAAAGTTATAGAGTGTACGAGCAACCCACTCTTTCTCATAGGGATAAGAGCAGACAAAGAGGACTCCTATAAGGTCATGCAATGCTCCACCCTTTAAAAATATTTTTAGAGGCTCATTGAGGAGTTGAGGATTTCGTATGCCTAGTTTTACTAATTTTTTAATCACACTATCTGTATATTTATATCTAGCCTTAATGGTATCGACTCCTGAAGCCTCCAAAACAATAATCTCTTTATCTATGGGTACCTCTTGCTGTAGGTGATGAAAGTATTTTATTAGGCTATCTGTATACCGCACAAGTACACCATTTGGCTCTCTCTTGTTGGCTATAACCTCTTCATCAATACCTACAAGCTTATAGTAAATCTTCATACATTCTAAAATACTATTTTGAAACTCTTCTCTGTTTTCTATTATATTAGCACTATTTTGGTCTGCTATGGTTTGTTGAATCTGTGGGATAAGAGTATGAAGAGGTTGGTAGCTAGTTTTTGGCAAAAAATGATGCAAAGCGATATAAGAGTGCATTAGAATCCTAGTATTAAAATAGCACTATTATAACACAATAAAGGTCGCTTATGATAAGATATAGCACTACTTTAAAGGTTATTATATGCTACTCAATAAACTCCTTTTACTCTGGGTACTCTCTACTCTTAATCAATCACTTATCTCTATAGAACCATACTTTTCCAAAACAGAAGGGGGCTACTATAAAGGTGGGATTGATAATAAAATTATTCAAGATTTATCCAATGCTTCAGAATCTATTAAAATAGCTATGTACTACCTTACCAATAAAAACATTACCAAAGCTATAGTCAATGCTCACCTCAGAGGGGTTAAGGTTCAGATTATTACTGATGAGAAGAAAAAAAATACAAAAAGATACCGTTATCTCCAAAACCAAGGGATTCTTATTGAAGATGACCATAATACAAAAGCCTTGATGCATAATAAAATTTTGATTATTGATACCAAAGTAGTATGGATTGGTTCGGGTAACTATACAGTCTATGCTTTTTATCGTAACCATGATAATTATCTTCGTCTCAACAGCCAAGATTTAGGGAGATACTATACCAAAAAATTTGATATATTATATCAACATACGCAAAAAAGTATAGCTCCTTATATTTCAGAGAATATAGAGATATATTTTGCTCCTGATAGTAATATAGAAAATAAAATCCTAACACAACTCTCAAATGCAAAAAAGAGTATCTATATTATGATGTTTGCATTTACAAATCCCAAAATTGCCAATGCTCTACTTGATGCAAAACAAAAAGGTATCAATATAAAAATAGTTATAGACAAAGTTCAAAACCATTATCAAAAATACTCTGTATATCAAAAGCTAAAACAAAATGGTATTGATATTATTGAGGATAAAAATAAATTCAAACTCCACCATAAAGTTTTGATTATTGATGAGAGTACAACCATCACAGGCTCATATAACTTTACCAAAAAAGCAAATGATAAAAATGCAGAAAATATTATTATTTTAAAAGAGAGAGAGATAACTCAAAAGTATCTTCAAGAGTTTTATAGAGTCTATAGGGAGAGTCCCCATAGCCAAATCTAAACTTACAGTCTAGATTCATATCTTCTAATCATAAAGAGTTTTTTCAAAATCTTCTTACGAGTAGCGATTTTTTCTTTCTTTTTCTTCTCAGTAGCTGTCTCATAGTATTGTCTAGCTCTAGCTTCTGTGACGATAAGGTTTCTGTCGCACTGTCTTTTAAACTTTCTATACGCATCATCAAAAGAGTCGCGTGGTGTCAAAATAATTCCTGGCATAAAAAAGCACCCCCTTCCTTATCAAAATTTCCTACCATAATGCAGGAGCGATAAAACTGAGGCGGATTATATCTAAAATTTATAAAAAAGAGGTTATTTATGGTAGAATAAATATAATTAAGTTCTTAGGATAAATTATGATAGAGATAGATTTTGAAATAGAAGCACTCAATGCTATGCGAAAGTATCCAAAGCCTCTCTATGCTAAAGGAGACTTGAGCTTACTTTGCCGTCCTAAGGTCTCTATAGTAGGCTCACGACGACCCTCTGCGTATACCAAGACTATGACCTACAATCTCTCTAAAGCATTAGCAAGTAGAGGTGTCTGTGTGGTGAGTGGGGCTGCGATGGGCGTAGATGCTATTGCCCATCAAGGAGCAGGTGCAAATAGTACTCTTGCTGTACTTCCTACAAGTCTTGATATTTATTATCCCAAAGTAAATCAAATACTTATCAAAGAGATAGAACAAAATGGTCTTACAATAAGTCAATTTGCACCCTCTTTTAAGGCTACAGCTTGGAGTTTTGTACTTCGTAATGAGATAGTTGTAGCATTAGGAGAGTTATTGATTGTCACACAAGCAGATGAAAATAGTGGCTCAATGAGAAGTGTAGAGTATGCTCTTGCTATGGGAAAAAAGATTTTTGTACTCCCTCATCATATAGGAGAGAGCCAAGGTACAAATGAACTTTTGCATAAGGGCTTGGCTACTCCTATTTATGATATAGAAGCATTTGCTTCACAATTTGGACAGGCTGTAGAGAGTAATATTCCAAAAGATGATTTTTTCTATTTTTGTCAACAAGAACCTACACTTGATAGCGTTATTACCAAGTTTGGAGATAGGGTCTATGAAGCCGAACTAGAGGGTACTATCATAATAGAAAATGGCTTAGTACGACTAGCATAACCTTTAAAAGTCAAATAACTCTGTGTCAGTAGGCGAAGAGAGTATCAATCCATAATCTGAAACTAGAGTGGAAAACTCTGGGGAGTATAAAAAGAGTTCTAGTATCTCCTTTCTTGATATACGGTTATTTTCTAACTCATCTATCCAGTACTCAAAACCTGCACTATCAGCGTCTCTTCCTAGTATAGCACGGTAGAGTATATTGAGAAAAACACCATTGTTTGCCTCTCTATTTTGAAACTCCTCACTTGTAAAAAAAGCCATTGCCACAGAGATAACACTCCCCTCTTCTAAATATTTTGCCCACGCTGAGAGTGTCTCCTCTTGGGGTTCTCTCTCTAGTATAGAGCGATAAAATTGTAGAGGCAATATAGAGCTATTTTGTACTCTTTTTTCTAAAATTTCTGCTTCTTTTTGTTCTGCTAAAGCCTCTTCTTGTTTCTCTGTGTATACAGTTTTAAGAGCATTAAACCAAACTGTTGCCATCTTATTATAGCCTGTATCTGTTGGATGTGCGGGGTCTCTCATATCACTACTATAATTAAGACCTGCTCCATTTTCCATATCAACAATCACAATTTTATCACCATTATCAATACGCCTTTGTGCCATTCTTTTGACATTGGCATTAAAGTATCGAATCCAACTCTCATACTCTTTACGGTTAATAATAAGTGCTAATATTACAGTAACACTTGTATCGTTCTCATACTCATATCTGTCAACATCATCTAGGATATCTTCAATACCGCTAGGACTATCATCCCAATCGTTTGAACCTGCATGAAGTAAAATAATATCAGGTTTACTTTTGCTAATAAGAGAGTAAGCTTTATCTGCTAACTCATAACTTGCAAGTCCAGGATAGCCATCATTATCTACATCAAATGAGGGAGTAACAGAGCTTCCTGCTTGTCTTGAACCAACAAAGTCCACATCATATCCAGCATCTTGTAGCTTATACCATAGATAATTTCTATATGCACTACGCATACTTGTAGGTCTAGGGTTTTCTAAGTCTGCATAGCTATTATCATAAGTGATAGAGTCACCAAATGGCATAATTTTTACAGCTGATGCATAAAGTTGTAGAGATACAAAAATCCAAAAGATTATAAACTTTTTCATAATTACGACTCCTTTTTATCAATCAATATCTTTCTCTCTATTTATTAGGTAATTACTCACACCCTCTGCCACACCTTTGGCTAACTTATCTTGATATGCAGGAGTAAAGAGTCTTGCTCTCTCTCTAGGGTGTGTAATATACCCTACCTCTACCAAGACAGAAGGCATTTGAGCCCCCACTAATACCCAAAAAGGAGCAGGTTTCACCCCACCATTATTGACACCTTTGTAACTTCTTTTTAGGTTAGAGATAACCCTCTTTTGAATATCAATAGCAAGTTTATGTGACTGTACCAATTTTGGTCCAGAAAGAACTGTATTAAGAATGACATTATTACTTAATCTATCATTTTTGTCAAGTACAACACTATTCTCTTTGGCTGCTACACGCGCTGCTCTAGCACTTCGTGAATTTTGCAAAAAGTAGGTCTCCACGCCATGGACTATATTACTTCTACTTTTTCTAGAGACTGCATTGGCATGAATAGAGACAAAAATATCTGCATTATGGCGATTGGCAAATCGTGTACGATTTTTGAGTTTGATAAAGCGATCATTTGTACGAGTCATCTTTACCTTAAAACCTTTTGCTTTCAGATGCTTTGTAACTCGTTTTGCTATCTGTAGTACTACTCTCTTTTCATAATGGTTTCTTGTACCTACTGCACCACTATCTTTGCCTCCATGTCCTGCATCAACAACTACTGTATAGGTTTTTTTTGTACTTTTAGACCTACTATTAAACAAAGAAGCCATAAAACTATCATCAGAAGAGTTATCGTACTCATCATCACTATATTCTACTACTTTCTCTCTTTTGGGAGTAGAACGAGGAGTATCATCTCCTATAATTGTAGCTATGGTTGTCCCTTTTCCTCTGCTAGGAAGTGAGATATGATAAAATGCACGAGAGGACATAGGTTGGTAGTGTTTACACTCATAAGGTCTATAGGTCTCTATAACTATACGAACTGTACTTTGTCTATATTGAGAGATACGAAAAGATTTTACCCCTGCTGATGAGAGGTTAGATGCTATATGCTTATTGGCTAAACGAGAATTTTTAATATCAAGAACAACTCTAGGTGGATTGCTTAAAGTCATCTTTTTAATATTATTTTTGTTTATCCATGTGGTAAATATAAGATGTAACTCTTTATTTCTAACTTCTACTTTTTTTAATATATTTACACCAGAGAAGAGTGATGTAGTGAGTACAAACCAAAACAGTAAAAGCCAAATTATTCTCAAACTACTACCCTTCCCCATCCATTAATTTATCTATTAACTCTTTTACAGTAATAATTTGATTTAGTCTATAACCATTAGAACCTGTAAAGAATAGACCTGAATCTATCAAACCATCATAAGCATCACTTAATCTATCTGCTATACAATACCCCACTTCTCTAGCTTCCACACCTCTGTCACATGGAGCAACACAGTTGGAGATACATGCAATTTTTGGAGCTGTCTGTTCTTGTATCATTGTCTGAAGATTTGTTCTTACTCCTCTTGCAGGATAGCCCACTGGAGATTTTAGAAGTTTAATATCTTCCTCTTTTGCATCAAGTATGACTTTTTTGAAATTATCATGTGCATCACACTCAACCGTACCGATAAATCGAGTTCCCATCTGAACTGCATCCGCACCCAACTCCAACATTTTGACTATATCATTATGATCCCAAATACCCCCAGCAGCAATTATAGGCATACTCCCCCAATTTTTTGCCTCTTCTACTACAGGAGGAAGAATAACCTCTAGCTGATTCTCTGCTAAAAAACACTCATCATACTTAAATCCTTGATGTCCACCACTTAAAGGTCCCTCTACAATAACAGCATCAGGCAACCGTCCATGTGTCTTTTTCCATCTACGACAGAGTATTCTCAATGCTTTTGCTGTAGAGACAATAGGAACAAGTGCTACATCAGGATACTCTTTTGTAGCTTCAGGCATAGTCAAGGGGAGTCCTGCACCTGTAATAATAATATTTGCACCCGCTTCACACGCATCTTTGACAATACGATTATAATCAACCGAAGCATAGAGTACATTACATGCTAGAGGTGCATCACCACATATCTCTCTAGCATTATCAAAAATTGCGTGGAGGGCATTTGCTGAATAGAAGTTATTTGCTTCAGAAGGACGCATATCTTTTGAAATCTTATCAGAGTATTTACGATTGGCATAGATACCTGTACCAACAGAACTAATGACACCCAATCCACCCTCTTTACTTACATTTCCTGCAAGTTGGTCCCAAGATATACCTACACCCATGCCACCTTGGACTATGGGCTTCTCTATCGTATATTTACCAATTTTAAAAGATTTGAATGACACTATTTTACCCTCACTTTTGCAAATTTTCTTTTTCCTACCTGTAGAATATACTCACCTACACTTAAATTTATCTTCTCATCACTAATTTTCTCTTGGTCTACTCTTACTGCACCTTGTTTGATGTCTCTTCTTGCTTGTGAAGTTGATGGCTCTATACCTACATCCATAAGAGCTTTACAAATCCAAATACCCTCTTCTACTTCAAACTCCTCAATATCTGTGGGGATAAGATTAGATTTGAATACATTATCAAACTCCTCTTTTGCCCCTTGTGCTATAGATGCATCATAGAATCTAGCAGTAATCTCTAGGGCTAGAGTCTCTTTGACACTCTTTGGATGGAGCGTACCATCTGCGACATCTTTTTTGAGTGTAGCAATCTCACCCAAAGACTTTTGGCTTAGTAGTTCATAATATCGCCACATTAGTTCATCAGAAATTGATAATACTTTAGCATAAATATCCTTAGCTGGTTCAGTAATTCCAATAAAGTTCCCCAAAGATTTACTCATTTTTTGAACTCCATCAAGTCCCTCTAAGATAGGCATCATAAGAATAGCTTGTTCTTTACCTGTGCCATAAGAGCGTTGGAGTTGTCTCCCCATCAAAAGATTAAATTTTTGGTCTGTTCCACCCAACTCTATATCACTTTTGAGTTCAACACTGTCATACCCTTGGAGTAGTGGATATAAAAATTCAGAAATAGAGATACTCTGCCCTGCTTTATAGCGTTTTTCAAAATCATCTCTCTCTAACATTCTAGCTACAGGAAAAAGTGTGGTAAGCCCTACTAAACCTGAAGCACCCAAAGCATCTAACCATGTACTATTAAAAACAACTTCAGTCTTTTTGGGGTCAAGAATTTTGAATACCTGCTCTTGGTAGCTTTTTGAATTTTCTAATACTGCTTCTCGTGTAAGTTGTTTGCGTGTCTCACTTTTGCCTGTTGGGTCACCAATCATCGCAGTAAAGTCACCAATTAAGAGCTGTACTCTAGCTCCATACTTTTGAAATGAAGCTATTTTTTGAAGCAGTACTGTGTGACCTAAGTGTAAATCAGCAGCAGTAGGGTCAAATCCTATCTTTACACTATACTCTTTACCCTCTTGGAGATATTCTTTGATTAAACTTTCTATCTTTTCTCTATCAATAATCTCAGCAATTCCTCTACTAATCTCATCCATAGCCTCTTGTAATATCATTTTCAACCCTTTTTATTTATTATACGCATCATCAAGACAGATAATATCAATAAGTTTAAACCTTTGACCTATCTTCTCTTTGAGGAGACTCTTTTTTGATTCTGAACTCTCAACTTCTATTTTGCAATACTCTGCACTATCGCTACTTTTAATCCCTAGCTCGATACTTGTTACATTAAGATCCAAGAGTGAGAGATTATGAAGAAGTTCTGCTAATGCCCCTTTGTGGTTTTGGAGGCTCACAATAAGTTGATAATGCGAAAGTTTGTTATCTTTCCACTCCACAAATACCATCGCTTCTCTATCAACTATCTTTTGATATGCTTTACGGCACAACTTATGATGAACAATAACCTTATTATCTTGATAAAATGCAACTATCTGATCCCCAACTTTGGGGTGGCAACAGTAATCAAACTCTACATTATCAAATGGTTTATTAAGATAAAATCTAAAGTGTTCTACCTCTTTGATAAATGGTTTTTTATACCCTTTTTTCATAAGCTCCCAAAAACGAACCTGTTTTTTTCCTAGATAAGTGGCAATTCTATGAATAACCTCTTTGTAGTAATCAAGATGTGTGGGGAGTTTGTGTAGGGTATGTGTATAGTTTAACTCATTAATAATTGTCTCAATACTCCCTGCTTTGTGATCAAGGAGTGTGGCTAAGATATTATAAGCACTCTGTTCATTACTCTCTTTGAGACGATGACGACAAAGACTTGCTATACCATCTTTGGCTTTGGAAGTTCTGACTGTATCTATCCAAGAGCAGTGCATTTTTGGCTCTTTACCCTTTATAATCTTGACAATATCACCATTTTTAAGAGTCGTAAGAAGTGAGGATTTATGCTTGTTAATCATAGCACTTGTAGCAGAGATACCTATCTCTGAATGGATAGCATAGGCAAAATCTAACGCTACAGAGTTTTTAGGCAGTGTCAAGAGGTCACCAGTAGGTGTATAGATAGTAATATCTTCGCTAAAGAGGTCACACTTTGCTAATTCATAAAACTCCTCTATAGACTCTTTTTGGTAATTTAAACTCTCTAACCACTCTAAGTTTACTCTATCACTCCCACCCTTATATTTCCAGTGAGCTGCAATACCATACTCTGCTAGTTTATGCATCTCTATCGTTCGTATCTGTGCTTCTACGATACCATCTTCATCAAATATAGTTGTATGGATAGTCTGATACCCATTCTCTTTGGGAATTGCAATATAATCTTTAAATCGAGAAATAAGAGGCTTAAACTCCAAATGCAAGAGACCAATTACCTGATAACATGCTATAGGCTCTTTGACTATAATACGAATAGCCAAGAGATCTAAAACCTCATCAATACTGACACCTTTACGATGCATTTTAAGATAGATAGAGTAGTAGTGTTTAACCCGTCCAACTATCTCAAAATCTTCTCGATGAAAACCATTTTTTCGCATCACAGTTGAGACTCTTTGAATAAAAGTATTAAGTCTAATTTGAAGGCTTTGATAGTTTGAGTTGATATAAGAGTCAATAGTAACATAATCTTTAGGATAGATGTAGTAAAAGCTCAAATCTTCTAGGTGATTTTTAAGCCTAGAGATACCTAAACGGTGAGCAATAGGAGCATAGACGACTAGAGTCTCTTCTGCAATTCTTTTTTGTTTCTCTTTTGGGAGGGCATCGAGAGTAAGCATATTATGCAATCTATCACATAACTTAATTACAAGCACCCTTACATCTTTGATTGATGCTATAAGCATTTTTCTAAAACTAAATGCAGAGTTAATTAATCGCTCGTTAGAGATAGAAGATATCTTTTTTTCATCACGAATCTCAACAATTTTTGTGAGTCCCTCTACCATATGAACAATGTCTTTTCCAAAGATACTCTCTATATCATCTCGTGTATATTCAGTATCTTCAATCACATCATGAAGGAGTGCAGCTACAACCATCATCTCATCACCACTAATAGATGCTGTAATTGTTGCTACTAAAATTGGATGGACAATATAGGGTTCACCACTTTTTCTTTTTTGTCCTTCATGTGCTGTAATAGCAAGTTCAAGAGCTTTGGCTACAATATCTAAATCTGAAGAGATATACTTATAAAGAAGCTCTGTTGCCTCTTCAATAGTATGGATGTTTTTTGCTTGGGCTAAAAGAGCATCCATAAAACATTAACTCTCTACACTAACTACTATTTTACCTTCAGCTATCTCCAAGAGTGCAACATCTGCAAATTTTGATTTCTTAGGATCATAATCAACCAAAGCTTCTGCTCCATTAGAGAGTGCTTCTGCTCTTTTTCCTACGGCACCTGCAAGAAGGTATCTATCAAATCCTACTCTCTCTAATGCTTTTGCTGTTAATTGTTCAACTCTCATATTTTTTCCTTCTTACTTTTTTAAATATACTCTCACTACTCTACAATCGAACAGAGAGTTCTGTCACCATTAATAATGGCCATTAGGTTCCCTTTTTGGAACATATTACAAACAACTATAGGCATCTGATTATCTTTTGCTTGTGCTATAGATGTATCATCCATTACTTTAATATGGTCACTTAAGGCTTGATCATAAGTGATAGTATCTAATTTTACTGCATCATCAAACTTTTTAGGGTCTTTATCATAGATTCCATCTACTTTTGTTGCTTTAATCACCATATCTGCATTAATCTCTGATGCTCTTAGTGTTGCTGCACTATCTGTCGTATAATAAGGATTTCCTGTACCACCAGCAAAAACAACCACTCGACCTTTTTCTAAATGTCTTCTAGCTCTTCTTACAATAAACGACTCCCCTATCTCTTGCATATCAATAGCTAATTGAAGCCTAGCATCCATACCAATATGCTCTAGTGCCTCTTGAATAGCTACACCATTAATAACAGTTGCAAGCATCCCCATATAATCACCACTTGTACGGCTAATAATACCATCCTCCGCAGCACTTACACCACGAATAATATTACCACCACCTACAACAATAGCTACCTCAATACCTTGAGAGATTAACTCTTTAATCTCATTAGCAATATATTTTAGAATCTGTGTATCGATACCGAAACCATCTTCACCAGCCAATGCTTCTCCAGAAAATTTAACTAGAATTCTTTTTTTCATCTATTAATATACCTCTATCTATTTAAACGCGATTGTATCCAAAAGCGGTTGAGATGGTGGTTAATCTACCAAATCGCAATTTGGCACTTTCTTCGCCCCTCAAACCATCCCTCATGGTAATTAACATTACTTCTAAATTTGGTATGATTTTTGGTGTATGTACCTTTTGCAGTTTTACACCCCTCTCTTAGACCTTTTTTATATCCATAACTATTTTTATCTAATTTACCATGGTACACATCAGGGTACCGATTGGTTTTTTGCTTTTGTGCACAGCCAGTTACAAATAGAGCTAAAGCTATACAACTAGTAGTAATTATCTTTTTGTAAATCAACATAATTATAGTTCCTTCTGTTTGAATCTTTTGTGATTATAGCAAAAAATAATTTGATTTGGATATAATCACAAGACTTAGCTTCAAAGGGTTATAAATGTTCGTAGATAATGTAGAACTTACAATTCAGTCAGGAAAAGGTGGTGCAGGATGTGTCTCTTTTTGGACTGAAAAATTTGTTATCAAAGGTGGTCCTGATGGCGGAGATGGTGGTCGTGGAGGCTCAATCTTCTTCCAAGTAGACAACAACACAGATACTCTGAGTGCTCTTCGTGGTAGAAATAGTATCAAAGCTGAAAATGGTCGCCCAGGAGAAGGGCGTAAATGCTATGGAAGAAAAGGAAAAGATACTATTATCACTGTGCCTCCAGGGACACAAGTGGTAGATGCTCTTACAAAAGAGGTTCTACTTGACCTTCTTGAAGAGGGAGAAAAGGTACTCTTCTTAGAAGGTGGTAAGGGGGGGCTTGGAAATTTACACTTCAAAAGTTCTACAAACCAACGACCTACTTATGCACAACCAGGTCTTCCAGGAGTGACACAAGAGGTTATTTTGGAGATGAAAATGATTGCTGATGTAGGACTTGTAGGGTTTCCAAATGTTGGAAAATCCACGCTTATCTCTACACTCTCCAATGCAAAACCGCAAGTTGCTAACTATGAATTTACAACACTCACACCCAAACTAGGTGTTGTAATGGTAGGTGATTTTGACTCATTTATGATGGCTGATATTCCAGGAATCATAGAGGGAGCGAGTGATGGAAGAGGCTTGGGTTTGGAGTTTTTGAAACATATAGAGAGAACCAAAACACTCCTCTTTATGATAGATGCAACAAACTATCGTGAGATGAAGTACCAATATGAGACTCTCCAAGAAGAGGTCAAAAGATACTCAGAGGAACTCTCTTTGCGTAACCATGCAATAGTTATTACCAAAATTGACTCACTAAGCATATCAGAAGTCAATGAACTCACACAAATATTTTTGGATGATATTGGTCTCAAACCAAATAAAGAACTCAAAAAATATAAAGCTGATATGAACTACCTAAGCTATGGGTTCAAAAGGGATTCTTGGGATACTTATGGAGAGGATGAAGTAGGATTTGTACTTCCTATCTCGTCTGTAGCCAACTTTAATACCCAAGCACTTCGATATGCACTTTTTGATTTTGCCAAAAATGAAGCAGATAAAAGAGATGAAGATGAAAATCAATAAACCTAGACGCATAGTTATCAAAGTAGGCTCTCATGTCCTTACCAAAAAAGGAAAAAAACCAAATGAGAGAGCCGTTGCCAAAAAAAGAATGCTCGCACTCGTAGCACTTATTAGCCAACTTAGAGAGAAAAACAACGAAGTTATCTTGGTGAGTTCGGGTGCTGTGGCTGCTGGTTCTTCTAAGCTACCTATAGATAGAAAAATAATTGCCAACAAACAAGCCCTAGCATCCATAGGACAACCTCTGCTTTTGGGAATGTATCAAGAGAAATTTAGTCGTTATGATATTATCTGTTCTCAAATACTCCTAAGTGCTGATGATTTTGATTCACGCAAACGAACAACCCATGCTAAAGTGGCTATTGATAAACTACTAGAGCATGGTGTTGTACCTATTATCAATGAGAATGATGCAACAGCTACAGAAGAGCTAGTCTTTGGAGACAATGACCGACTCTCTGCACATGTTGCACACTATTTTGATGCTCAAATGCTTGTGATACTCTCTGATATAGATGCCTACTATACCAAAGACCCACACCGTCATACAGATGCAAAAGTCCGTGCAGTAGTCACAGCTATAGACCCAAAAGAGCTAGAGGCAGACCATACTCCAAATAATGAGTTTGCTACAGGTGGCATCGTAACCAAACTAGAATCGGCTCACTTTTTACTCCAACACAATAAAGAGTTATTTTTAGCAAGTGGTTTTGAGCTTGATGATGCATATAGCTTTTTGATAGATGGTATTCACAAAGGTGGCACACTCTTCAAAAAAGAGCTACCAGCATAAATTTTTACTCTTCTCTTTTCCTCTTTTTTTTTGTTAATTGTGAACTAAAAGCCAAAAGATAGATATTCCAAAGAGCTATAAGCATTAGAGCATAGGCAACTATTCTCACTACTGATGCTATAGCACCATCATACTCCAAAACTCCTAATCTATTGAGTATATAGTAGAAGTCATGATAGGCATCTACTCCCAAAAATGATTTATGTGCAGGAAGAATAGCTCCTTCGTGTGCTGTAGAGATATACCACGCAGTATTATGCATAGTAAAACCTGTAAAATAGACTCCTATCCACATCGCAAAATAGTTCTCTCTCCTCTTATAATAATAAGCAATACCCAACGGAAACATAATCTGAAAGAGAGTCCCATTAATAACAGTCAAAAACTCTGGACAAGGCAAAATATAACAGACCCCATGCCCTCCCTCATGCACTATTCCAAAAGTTTGATTAGAGATAAAAAAGTAGAGATTAAAGAGATTCTGCACTAAAGATGGGTCTCTAACGGGAGGATTACCATACGGAGCATAAGAGGGAAAAAGCAATAAAAAAAGTGTACATAGAAAAAAGATACTTTTCATTACTAGAGGGGAAGTTTGATTTAAATCTATTTTTTGCATTATTACTCTCTTTAGCTCACAATCGTAAGATTTTCTAGGATAATATATTTTTTCTCTTTGATAGGGAGTGTTTTGTCTATCATTAAGGCTGTTGAGTAGATACCGCTCTCTAGGGCTGTTGGGGCAATGACTGTAGCACTTAGTGGTCTAGTAGAGTATTTTTTGGGTGAAATAATATGAGAAAAGGTTTGGTTTTCTATAAGCTTTTTGCGTTCATAACTTGCTGATGTGGTGAGTGCCATATCGCTAAGTTGGATATAAAAAAGCTCCTCTTTGGGGTTTTTTGGGTTTTTAATACCAATTTGAAATGCCTCTTTGTTGGGTTTGCGTCCAAGGGCATAGATGTCTCCACCAAAATTAATCAAAGCTGATTTGATTGTATATTTTTTGGTAATTACTACGGCTCTATCTACTGCATACTCTTTGACCATTCCACCCAAATCAATCTTTGTAAAGGGGTTAGAAAAAGAGATTTTATTGCGTTTGATTTGAAAATTTTCTGTGCCAATGTACTCTTGCAGTCTACTAATTTGCTCTTGGAGATGAGAGAGTTGTTGGAGATTGTAGCTCTCTTTGATGGTTGCAATAGTAATATCAAAGATACCCTCTGTGGTAGTAGCATACACTTTGGCTTTTTGGAGTAGCATTTTAGTTTCGCTATCAATAGCTCTGCTTTGACGATGATTTAGCTTAGAGAGATAGGAGTTGGGATCAAAATAGTTATATTTTTTCTCCAATCTCTTTGCCTCTTTGAGTATATCACTCGCACAGGCATCACATTTTGCTTTTGGAGTATTATAAAAGCGTAACTCACAGGGTGTGGTCATTACGCTAAATCGATAAACCTCTATCAAAACTTATATTTTACTCCTGCTGTAAAGTAGGTTGCACTCAAATCCCTACTCTGGTCATAATAGTTGACTCCTATATCATAACTCAACTTCTCATTGTAAGTATAAGTAAGAGAGCTTTTGTAGCTTAAAGCATCAAAATCACTCATCTTCTCATCCATACTCGCTAACAACTGAGTGGTAAAAAAGTCGGGACTATCATTATAAAACTCTGCTTCATTTTGAGTATAGTATCGCAATCCAAATCCAAGAGTCAAAGAGGGATTAAGCTCATAATAGTTATCGACTGTTATGGTATGAGCGTCAATATCCCAATCATCTGTATAGTAGCTATAGCCTAATTTTGTAGTAAGCTCTCCAAAGTTTTTGAAGTACTTTAACCCAAAGCCATACGCTTCTCTCTCATCAGGTTTTCGTTCTGCTTCTACGGTGTTGCTATTTCGTACAATATTATAATATTGATTAGAGAGATACCCATCTTCTGTAGAGTAAAAGAGTGAGACTTTGGCGAGAGAACTCTCATCAATAATTTGTGTCATACCAAACTGTAGCTGTGTCAAAGATGACTCCTCTTCGCTACTTGCTCCACTGATGGCATCACTTAGAGAACAGGCATAATTAAAAGGGTCACACTCTTTGATAAGTATAGTATTATCTTGATAGGTCACTGTGGTATCAAAACTTCTATTTTTGGACTCATCTGCCCATTTGAGGTAACTCATTGAGAAAGTGTTTGAGTCATAATCACTCTCATAAGATTTACTATAAGCAAGAGTAAGCTCATCACGATTTTCAAATCGTTTGGTCAAACCTATTGAGGTAAAAGCACGGTCTTCATCAAACTCAATATTTTGCTTATTGATATTTGAGACATTACTCACTACACCTCTATTATACGCAGAGGCTCCTGAAGAGGTATCACTATAGGTTGGAGAAGCACCACTAACACTATCGCCTACAACTTTGACATTGAGTGTATAGTCTGTACCAAAATCTTTGTTGACCTCTAGTGAAGGGGCAATAACATCCACACGGTCATCACTCTCATTATATTGGAGATACTGTACCCTAACATAATCCTCTGCTTCTACTGTGTTGGCTAATAATAGTGTCGCTGTAATGACAGATAATCTACTCAATTGCATCCGCAACCTCCTCCTGATACACTTCCTCCACCTTTAGTTCCCTCTTTGGAGAAATAGATATGCTCTTCAAACCTCTGAGTGAGTCCATTTATATCACCATCTTGCATAGTGGCTTTTGAATGAATATCTTTTTGCCATGGTTTTACATCTTTGACACATCCTGTAACAAACAAAAGTAAAACTACTGCTAAGGTATATCGCATTATTTTATCTCCTTTAAGGTAAGAGCAATAAATTCATCTATCTTATCTATAGCACCAAATTTTTCTACTAGGATTGTTCCATCTTTTACAAAATAGATAGCAGGTACGCCTACAGGTTTAAACTTACCAACAATAGCATTGTCACTATCATAGATAACTTTAAACTTAAGATTCATTTTAGTTACAAATGATTCACCTTTTTGCAACTCTTTATCAATATTAATTCCAATAATATTATACTTTTTGGAAAGAGTATTGATAAGCGGTAACTCTTTTTTGCATGAGCTACACCAAGAGGCGAAAAAATTGATAATATAGACTTTATCTTTTTTTAAAGCCAGTTGATTTATCACACTTTTATCAATCCTATCTCCTGCATTATATGCCAAAAGAGAAGAGGAGAAGAGCAGAGCCATAATAAATATTTTAAACATAAAAATACTCCTAATGATTTTCTAAATTTTCAGATAGATTATACCCTATCTTGTATTTACCCACTCTTACGCTATAGATTTTTAGTTTATCTTCCTCCAACCCTCTTTTTGTTCTCCTGTTAAATCATATTTACTAAGATAGCCTCTAGGCGTTAAGACTTTGCCATTTGAGGTTAATTTAGTAGTACTATTTCCTATAAGAATAGTTGTAGACATATTAACATCTTGGTTCTCTACACCTGCATCTATAAGCTCTTTGGCTGTGATGATTTGAATCATTTGACTCTCTCTACCCAAATCTCTAGCTACAACTACAACTCTATTTTCTTCAATTGTTTGGAGTTTTTCTAACATTCCACGATAGGGTTCAAGTCTGCTTCTACTTTTTGGATTATAAATAGCGATTACAAAATCACACTCTAGTGAAAGTTTGATTCTCTTTTGGATAAGGTCAAAATCTGTGAGTCTATCAGAAAGAGAGATAAGACAAAAATCTTGTGAGAGTGGAGCCCCAACCTCTGAAGCAAGAGCTAAAGCTGATGTAATTCCAGCCAAAGAGATATACTCTATATCATCCCAATACCCCTTAACATCCAATAACTCCACAACTAATGACCCCATAGCATATACATTAGCATCACCATTAGAGATAAGCACTACGCTCTTTCCACTCTTTGCTGACTCTACTGCATAATCAGCTCTCTCTATCTCTTTGGTCATTCCTGAGGTATACACCTCTTTGCCCTCTAAAATATCTTTTAAATCTTTAATATATTTTGTATATCCTACTACTAAATCTGCCTCTTCTATTGCCTTGATAGCTTCATTGGTTAGGTAGCGACTTCCACCTGCTCCTGTAGATACTAACTGTAATTTTCCCATAGAGTATTTCCTTTAAAATGATGCGGCAATAGTAACATTACCATATATTCGTTTGCTTAAAAAGAGTGTTTTCTTTTGGGATGCCAACAAAGAAGCTGGTTCTGCAACACCTTTTATATTAAAAAATCGTGTTGCTTCAGATGGGCTAAAATTCTCTTCTAGGCTATTGATAGATTCTTTATCAAAAAACTCTATTTTTTTATTGCTAGAGTTTGCATACTCCAAAAGCCCCTCTTCATCAGCCTTGGCATCAAAACTAGCTAAGAGATTAATCTGCTCTTCATCTATAGAGTGTTCAAAACAAAATCTCTTTACAGCAAAAGCTATCTCTGCTCCTGCTGTTGCTCTATTCATACCAAGCCCTAGAGCTATATTTTGTGGGTGCAGTTGTAAGGCACTATTATTGAGTTTTTGTGGCGTAATATAGACAGTAGGAATAGAGCTATCAAGTGCTTCTAAATTATCTATAGCTATCAAACAAAAGCTCTCCTCTTTATACCCTGCAAAATTTTGTAACTCTTTGAATATACTAGGATAACTTACTACTTGAACTTGCTCTTTATTAATAATCCTATTAGATACCTCTGCTAATGCTTTGAGGTTACTAATCTTATATCCCATCTTTTTGGCAAAAAGGTCAAATGCCAAGAGCTTAATCTGGTCAGAGGCTGTTGTTACAAAATTTACACACCCCTCAATACTTTGGCTAATTTCATAACTCAACTCATTAGCTCCACCTAAATGACCAGAGAGCAGAGGAATTACTTTTTTGAGGTCTAAGGTCATCACAATAACCGCTGGGTCTGTGGCTTTGTCTTGGAGAAATGGGGCTATTTTGCGAACCACTGCTCCTGTTGCCAAGATACAAATAATTGCGTCAAACTCTCTCCAAGCTATAGGTAAAATATCATCAAGTTTATTGTATATAGCAAAACCTTCAGACTCTATGGATTTATTAAAGATAGTTACATTATGTGCATCCAAAATAGGTTGTAATTTTTTTGCTGATTGTAAACTTGGATTATTTATAGTAACAATTGCTATATTCATTTTTGTACTCTCTCTTCTTTATATTTTTTGGCATAGAGATGCGACTCTACTGTGGGCTTTTGGTGCAAAAACTCTCCAAAGAGTATTAATGAGATACCCTTAATATGGCTTACTTGCCCCTCTATACTCTCTAATGTCCCTTTATAGATTACCTCATCTGTCCAAGATGCTTTTTCTATAACCCAACAAGGAGTATAAATAGAATAATCAAGCTCTAATGCAGAGGCTTTAAGTTTATCAAGTAATCTAATAGAAAGATAAAATGCAAAAGAGCTATTTTTATTAGATAAAAGCTGTTTAAGACTCTCTGGATTTGGCGTACGACCCTCTATACGACTAATAATTAGTGTTTGTGATACACCTGTAATAGTATACTCAATACCAGCTGAAGCAGCCCCAGCAAATGCAGCCGTTACACCTGCTATCACCTTATATTCAATATTCTGCTCATCCAAAAAAGCTATCTGTTTGGCAATAGTAGAGTAGATAGATGGGTCTCCTGTATGGAGTCGTACAAATTTTTTCTGATGATGT
>Ga0193965_1000208_pt1 | contig 20480 bp, 24 predicted proteins | sample FB_8_MG_FD_140330 | JGI IMG/M metagenome (GOLD analysis project Ga0193965, IMG submission 140330) | Microbial mat bacterial communities from the Broadkill River, Lewes, Delaware, United States - FB_8_MG | ecosystem: Environmental > Aquatic > Freshwater > River > Microbial mats | place: USA... | reverse complement strand
GAATCCATTAGAGATAATGGAGCTATTTGAAGAGCATGAGTATCGTGCTCCTAACCACATGAATATATTAGAAGGTTATGATATATTTATGGCTAAGAAGCTTCATATGTGGGGTAATGGTCTATAGCCATAAATGTAAAGGCTATAAAGATTAAAATATATCTACAGGTTCATATCCACCTGTTAAAATTTCAGGATTTTGGATACCAAAAATCTTGTAAAATGTTGCAGCTATAGATAGTGGTTCAAACCAGTAAGAGCCTGATTTTGGCTTTAAATATAGTCTATTTACAGCACCCACATCTTCAAGTTCAGTTTCCCCAACAATACCTTTATGTTTAAAATAACTTTTCCCACCAAATAGATATAAATTTTGTAAGTTTCCATGGTCCCAACCTAGAGCAGCATTTAGGTTGACATTTCTTCCAAACTCTCCAAAAACAAGGATTGAAATTTCATCTTCTTTATTTGCAGCTTTAAGATGTGCCATTGCTGATTTAATCGTCGTAAAAAGAGATTCACATCTAGTTACATAGTCACGAGCGTCGTTATGATCATCCCATCCCCCAAGTCCAGATGTTCCAATTGTTATAACTTTTGTATCAGGATTAGCTGACATAACATTTATGGCAGTTTCAATTTTTTCTGCAAAATTACTATTTGTAGGATATGCATTATCACCTAATTCTGGCGTAGTAGTCTCAGATATATTATTGATGAAGACACTTAACTCTTTTCTTTTTTCAAAATCATTTTTTATAGTTTCATTTGTATTATATTTTTGCGCTAAATTGTTCATCTTTATGTCAAGATCAGGATCAAATCCTAGTTCGTCATCATTATAGTTTTCTATATCTCTTTCTTGTGAATTATAATAAAACCAGTTTCTAATGTTAGAACGGCTATATGGGTTATTTAGTTCTTCATCAAGCCCTACAGCTCTTAAATAACTATCTAGTCTTAGAGAGCCAGGCATATAAAATTTTGATTCCCCTTCTAATGTTACAAATGGCATAAGTGTATTTTCATCAATTATATTTTTATTTTGTAGTATAGCAGCTAGGTTAGCAATAATTCCTGCATTTGTATCATCAAAGGAACCTTTTTGATTTTGTGCAGTACACTCACCATGAGCTTTATTCCCAACATCTTCTCTAACTTGAGAATAACATGTTCTGAAAATTGTAGCATCTCCAGCACTTATCATCTCTTCTAAATGTGTCCCACCAGCTTCTTGCCACAAGTTATTGTTAGTAGTTGTTAGACCTCTAAAATAGTTCTCATAATCACTTTGTGAGTTTGTTTTAATAGCATCTATATTTGTAAGATTAGCACATAGTTGGCTTGCTCCTCCATATAAAAATACCATAATCACTTGTGCATTATTACTATTGTATAGTGTTTGTGAAAAATCAACTTTTGAAAAATCCAGTACAGAAGCTTGTGAAATACTTGGTATTGTTAATGCAGCTGTAGCCGCTAAAGATAATTTTATAAACTCTCTTCTATTCATCACTTACTCCTTTAAAAATATATAGTTCATCAAGTCTCGAAATATAATCTAATACTACTTTAGTAATATTAATTTTGTATTGTTCTCTAGAGTCTCTTGAAGAAAAAATATCAAATGAATAATTTAAATAACGATCCCCAGTCTCATCGTCAATATAACTAAAATGATTAATAAACATCTCAAGTTCTTCTTCATTTGCCTCTCTGTTAACCATACTTATAAAGATGTAGTTTATAAGTGATCTTATGCTTGCTATCCCATCTGTATAGTCATAGTTAAAGTTTTCATTATCAACAAAGCTATTGCTCCATCCTTGACGGTTCCATGCTCCATAATTATCAATAGTATCTGGATTGGAATATCTTAATAAGATTTGTTCACGGACATATTTATGAAAAAAAGCAAAAGATAAGGTATCAAGGGGAACACGTGTTAGTTTTCCAAGTTTGTATTTCATACTTGCTTGGTTCATATCTTCAAGAGCATTTTTTAAATAATACATTGAAGATTTTCTAAGTTTATAGTCCATTATTTTCGCAAGAGAGAAAAATAACTCTTCAGCACTTTTTGCTCTTGAGGTATTTAAAAGGTACTCTTTTGAAAAGATAATTTGCTTAAGTATATCTTGCCATGTTTTTGGGTTACTTTGTAAAATAGAATTTATTATATTTGTTTTTTGTGTATCGGATGTATTTATAAAGAAAAAATCAACTAGTCTTGTTACTGCACCATTTTGAAAAGCATCAGATTTTGCAAGCTCTCTATAAAAATCTTCCCCATTATAAATAGTAGTGTTGAATAGATTTAACTCTGTTGTATTCTCATTTAGTCCTACTACTAAGGTGTCATTATCACGGTTTAGACTCCAGTTCTGTAAAGCTTTTGCAGCTATAGGTACATGAGAATCTTCTTGATCTAAGGTGTATATCTCAAGCATCTCGCGTCCATTGTCTTCTGGACTTCTAAAACGTCTCCAGTTATCATCACTTATCATATGCTCGTAAGTTATATATGCCATAGTAGCTTCATCATCCAGAAGTGTTACAAGTCTATTGTAAACTCTTTCAATATTTGGTGAATGGCTTGATTCAAGCTCATAAGATGGAGAAAACATAATTGTTTGTGTTAAAATATACGCTGTCCAGTTGATAAAAAAGTATCTATCTAATTTATCCATTGCATAAAAGCGTGTTAAAATTGTTATTGCTTCTTGCTCGTTATTAGTTCTGATATCAAAATAGTTTTCATCTCTAATATAAGACTCTAATTTTTCTCTATTAGTAAGATCTGTTAGTAAATTTTCTTGAATATAAGTTATAAAATCTTGTGATTCAAAATGTTGTTTTAGTTCCTGTTGTGTCATTCCAAAAAAAAGTGTTGACAAAAGTTTATTACTTACAATATACTTTTGCTCCAAAGAAAGATTATTAAACTCTTCTTGGCTGAGTGGTTTTAAAGCATAAGAGTTTAGGGATATATCTTTAGAATAAAAGTCTAAGCCTTTATATTCAATCGAATATTTAGATGAAGAATCATTAACACCTGAACTACTATCACTAGAACCACAACCCAAAAATATAATTGATATAATAAATATAGATATAACATTTTTCATAAATTTCCTTTTTATAATTATAAAAAAATTAATAAATAATATTATATCACTTCTTCTTACATCTTTAAAGATGCAAGAGTAATATTTAAGGGTTAAATTTATAATACTCTTTATTTAAGTAGTGAACTACATCATCCCTATCTTCATCAAACCAATCTACATTTGTACTGTAACGGCAAGCATCTACACTTTGAATTAGTTGTTTGTAGTTTTTAGCTTTTCTTTTTTCATTTGTAAAATGAGATGGATCATGACAGCTAGTACAGTTTGAAAAATTATATAACTCTTCACCGTGGTCAGCATCTTTTGCAAAAAGTGCCCCAAAAAAGATTAGCAAAAACGCAGTTATTTTATTTAATAGTTTCATTTTTTTCTCCATAGTGGGATATAATTGTGCAATAGCTAGATGATATATAATAAAAGCTTATAAAATAGTAATTTAAAAATGTTAATTTTTACTTTTAAAAAGGATAAATTATAGATTTAGTATTTGATAGTATAGACCATAAAATAGTAAAAAGTGAAGATGGTTCATATACGGCTTATTCAAAAGAGTATGATGAGCATTATCATTCTACAAAAGATGGTGCTTTAAAAGAGTCTCTTTTAAAACATGTTATTCCTGCATATAAGTTAACTCAAAACTTATATGAAATAAACATTTTAGATATATGTTTTGGTTTAGGTTTTAATACACTTTCAACACTTTACTACTACAAAAAAAATAGTATAGAGAAAAAGATAAATATATATTCCCCAGAGTTAGATGAAAAACTTATAAAATCACTAAAAGACTTTACATACCCTGATGAGTTTAAAGATATTAAACATATAGTAGATAAATTAGTTGATAATACAAAATACTCAGATGAGAACTTATATATAGAACTTTATATAGGTGATGCAAGAGAGTATATAAAAAATTTAGATGTAAAGTTTGACATTGTTTATCAAGATGCATTTAGTCCAAGTACAAATCCAGTGCTTTGGACAAAAGAGTATTTTAGAGATATTAAAAACCTGATCTCAAAAACAGGAGTTTTGACTACCTATTCAACAGCTTTAAAAACAAGACTTGCATTATATGAAAATGGATTTAATTTATATATAAATAAAGGCCAAGAGTTTAGAAATGCAACTTTGGCATCTTTAAGTGAGTTAGACGGATATGAAAAAGTGGATATGGAACATAAAATAAAATGTAATCCAGATGTAGAACCGCTAAGGGATTAGTAAAGAGAGCTTATGCTGTCTACTTGATCCCAAGTTAGCGAGTTGGCTTTTGACTGATGGGAGATAATATGTGCTACATAGCGTGCGAACATATCAGTTTCAATATTTACTCGATAACCTTTTTTGTAGTTACGAATAAGTGTTTCTTTCATAGTGTGGGGAATGATTGTTAATCTAAAACTATCATCAAAAACTTCATTTACGGTTAGACTAACCCCATCTATAGTTATAGATCCTTTAGGGACTACATAAGAGACAAACTTTTTAGGAAGTTTTATAAAAACGTCGTAAGAGTTTCCGTTGTTTTTTACCTCAGTTACTTCGCCGATACAATCAATATGACCCTGAACAACATGACCATCAAACCTATCACCCATCATCATAGCAGGTTCAATATGTACTTTATTTTTATAGTTCTCTATGGCAAGTAGTTTTTGACTCTCTGGTGAAAGTTCAACTGAAAAACCATCATTTAAAACATCTGTAACAGTTAAACATGCACCGTTTATAGCAATGGAGTCACCAAGTGCGCCTTTGTACTTAGCTTTTATGCTTAGAGTTGATCCTACAAAGTTTTTAACAGTAGCAATTTCTCTTATTAAACCCGTAAAAATGATATATCCTTTTTTTCTAATTCAATGTTAGAAGACAATTTTACCCTCTTCTTGAAGACCTTTGATAATGGCTTTGGCTTTCTCATGCCCTTTATAAGCAGCTTGTCTACAATACTCTAGTGCTTTGTCATGATCTTGTTCACATCCAACACCTTGATCATATAGTTGACCTAAGTTGTATAGTCCTTGAGCAAGTCCACCCTCAGCCGCTTTGCTAAAACAGATAAAGCATTTTGCCTCATCCTGTATAACACCATGACCCTCTTTGTAAAGAACCCCAAGATTATTAAAAGCTTCAAGATGTCCACGTTTTGCGCCCTCTTCATACCAAAAAGCAGCTTCTGAGTAGTTTTGGTTACACCCTAGACCACGCTCAAACATTAGAGCGACTTCATACATAGCTTGAGGTACTTCACGAACAGCTGCTTCTAAAAAAAGTTCATGTGCTTTGAACTGGTTGTGCTGAACTCCGCCAAGTCCATTCATGTATAAAATAGCAAGGTTAAAAAGTGCATAAGGTTGTTTAGCTTCTGCCGCTTTTTCGTAAAGCTCTAGTGCTTTAGCATCATCTTTTTGGCACCCTTGTGCATTTTGATACATGAAACCCAAAGATGTTTGAGCATCAGCATTTCCTTGGTTAGCTAAGTCTTCATATAGTTTAAATGCATTCTCAAAATCTTGCGAGTTATATGCATTATGTGCATCTTGTATCATTACTTTTCGTTTTCCGTTCTTATATTTTGTCTAAAAGTAGTTTGGTTACCTTTGGCTTTTGCCTTGGCTTTTCTTATTTTTTCGAGTGCATCTTCTTTATGATCTAAATGCTCGTCTCTAACTTTGAAAACTTGCCCTCCATCAACTTCAGGGTCATATTCTAGTATTTCTGGTTCATAGTCTGCAAATAAGTCTTTTGTATCTTCTTTTGACATAAAAACTCCGATTAATAGTTATATTTATGGAAATTATACATTAAAATGATAAAATTCCATTTAATAAACTATCTATATGTCTTGCCCTAAGGTAAAGCTTTAGTTAATGAACAAAAAACTGGACTTGTTCAGATTTTGTTAGAAATTTAGGAATATGTAATGAATTATGATGTAATAGTAGTCGGTGGTGGTCATGCAGGTGTTGAAGCTTCGCTGGCATCGGCTAGAATGGGCCACAAAACACTTTTAATATCTATGCTTGCGGAAAATGTAGGTGCTACAAGTTGTAACCCTGCTATTGGTGGACTTGCTAAAGGGCATCTTGTACGTGAGCTTGATGCACTTGGTGGTGAGATGGGTATTATAACAGATGAAGCAGGTATACAGTTTCGTATACTAAACCATACCAAAGGTCCTGCAGTTCGTGGAAGTCGTGCTCAGATCGATATGGACAGATATAAAGTTATTGCCAGAAACAAAATACTAAATACGCCAAATTTAGATCTTGTGCAAGAGTTGACTGAGTCTTTGATTGTGGAAGAAAATGAAGTAAAAGGTGTGAAAACAAACCTTTTAAATGAGTATAGAGCTAAAAAAGTGATCATTACATCTGGTACATTTTTAAATGGACTTATCCATATTGGAGAGATCAAACAAGAGGGTGGCCGTTTTGGTGAACAAACTTCTAAAGGTTTAAGTGCATCTTTAAAAGAGTGCGGTTTAACTCTTGATCGTTTAAAAACTGGAACTTGTGCAAGAATTGACAGCTCATCTATTGACTTTTCAGTTATGGAAGAACAAGGTGGAGATGAAGTTCCAAGCCCGTTTTCTTTTCGTACAGATAGAGATGAATTTGCAAAAAATAAAAAGCAGATCCCTTGTTTCATAGCATATACAAATGAAACTACGCATGAGATCATTGAGTCCAACTTTTACCGTGCTCCACTTTTTACAGGTCAGATCGAAGGAACTGGACCGCGTTACTGCCCATCAATCGAGGATAAGATCAACCGCTTCCGTGATAAAGACAGACACCACCTTTTCATAGAACCTCAAACTATGGAAAATACAGAGTGTTATATAAACGGAATGAGCACATCACTTCCTCCAGAGGTTCAACAACAGATGATCCACTCTGTAAAGGGGATGGAAAATGCAAAGATTGTTCGTTACGGATATGCTATTGAATATGACTATGTAGATCCTCGTGAATTAAAACATTCACTAGAGACCAAAAAGATCAAAGGGCTTTTCTTAGCCGGACAGATCAACGGAACAACAGGTTATGAAGAAGCTGCGGCACAAGGACTAATGGCTGGTATAAATGCATCTCTTAGTATACAAGGTAAAGATCCTTTAGTACTTCGTCGTGATGAAGCATACATCGGTGTTTTAATAGATGACCTTGTAACAAAAGGGACAAAAGAGCCTTACCGTATGTTTACATCTCGTGCAGAGTACAGACTTCTACTGCGTGAAGAATCAGCAGATACAAGACTTTCTCACTATGGACATGAGCTTGGACTTTTGAGTGATGAGGTTTATGAAAAAGTAAAACTTAAAGATAAGCAGATCAAAGAGGGTGCTTTAACTTTAGAAGATACAAAATTCACACCAAATAAAGAGTTTAACTCAAAACTTGAAACAATGGGTGAGGAGATCATAAAAGATGTTCAATCAGCTCAGCAACTAGTAGCTAGAAAAACTTTTGATGTTGAGAAAATGTTAAAACTTGTACCTGAGTTATCTGAACTTGACCCGTACATCCAAGAAGAGATCTTGGTTGAGGGTAAATATGCACGCTATATTGAAAAACAAGCACAAGAGATAGAGAGAATGAAAAAATATCTTAAAATTGCTATACCTGAAGGGTTTGATTTTACAGTTGTGAGTGGTCTTAGTAAAGAGATCCAAGAGAAACTAGCACAGTTTAATCCACCTACTTTGCAAGCTGCATCAATGATTTCAGGAATAACACCAGCAGCTATTGAAATTCTTCATATATATATAAAGATGGCTAGTAAAAAAAGATAGAGTTGACATCAAGTGCAAAAAGTAAATATATTAATAGATAATCAAGTTATAACAGAGATAATTCCTATGGAATTTTTTAATTATGAGCTGTTTGAAGCTAGTGAGTACATGAAAGAAAAATATGGTGCTAAAACACAAGGAAAACTTAGTTATAAGATCGATAGTGTTTTAACTTACATTAAAAATAAAAGTGTCAAAGAGATGTTGCAAAATGAGAATAACAAATATGAAGTTGTTTTTTTTGTGAATTAAAATAAAAGAAAAGAGAAGATATGGAAAATTATTACTACGTACACACAGGACACAGAATAGGGCTTGATAGGTTTAGAAGATCTGTTGTAATTATAAAAGAATTACAAAAAAAAGGTATAGATATTACACTTTTATGTTCAGATTTTCGTATAGCGCATGAATCTAGAAGTTTTGGAGTAGAAAAAAGTGTAGGAATTGATGTTGTGAGAAACATTCCTCAAATAGCTCATCATGGAGATAGACTTATTTTTGATTCAGATGAAGCCAATCCAATTATGATTGAGGATATGAAAGAATTTTTCTCTACATTTGATCATATAAAGACAGATGAAATAGTTGTAGATGATAAGTATTTTGAAAAATATGATAAAAAAATACCACTAGGATTTTTCTTTGGTGATGATGATTATGAAAAAGATCTAGAAAAACTAATTCCAACATTAACAGAATTAGACCCATCTTTATTACTTGGCTATTATTACTTTTTAGATTATGAAGATATGTTAAAAGAAAACTTTAAAAGCAATTATGAATTTGAAGATTATGATGAATTTATAACATCTTGTGAAGTGCTTATTACTGCTTCCCCACAGGCAGCGTTAGAGTGCTTGGCATCTGGTGGAAAACCGATCTATCTTCAGAGGGAAGATTATCTTGATTTTTTTGAAAATAAATTTCAAGAATTAAATATTCCTATAATAAAATATTCAGAGTTAGATCAAGTAAAAACGATAATTTGTGATATTTCAGATAACAAATATAAACAAATTACTAAAAATTCTCTAATTTTTTTAAGTTTTATAGATAATTAAAATAAGTTTAGTATATAATAAGGCGGAAAAATTCACAAAAGTGAGAAAAAATGAAAGAGAATAGCCGTAGAGGTTTTATGGGAAAAGCATTTGGAGCTGTTGCAGGTTTGGGCGCAATAGGTTCATTAGTAGCTATGAAAAAATCTTGGGATCCACTTCCAAGTGTTAAGGCTGCCGGTTTCACAACTTTAGATATGAGTATATATCCAGAGGGTGAAATGGTTACTGAAAAATGGCGTGGGAAGCCAATTTTCGTTCTTAAAAAGACCGCAGAAATGGTTGAAAAAGAGAAAAGTGATCCAGCTGCTAGAGCTAGAAATATAAAAGTTGGAAATGATAACTTTATGATCGCTATAGGTCTATGTACACATCTTGGCTGTATACCTGCATTTAGAGCAGCTACAAATGACTTTTTATGTGCATGTCACGGTGGTATGTTCAATGCTGCTGGTGATGTTATAAAAGCTCCACCACCACGTGGATTTGATATTCCTCCTTTTAGAATTGATGGGAACAAAATGGTTCTTGGTGAAGTTGGTCCTGAATATCAAACAATGAAAGATAACGGCGTTACGCTGTAAATTAAGGGAGGATTAATGGCACATTTTACAAAAGCGACAAGTGTTAAAGATTGGTTAAACCAAAGATTAGCAGTTGATACAGTTGAAAAGGTAATGGCATCTGAGTATTGGATTCCTAAGAATATCAACTTTTTATGGGCAATGGGTATGATTTTAGCAGTAACATTTGGTCTGCTAACTATCTCAGGTATATTTTTACTTATGTATTATCAACCGAGTGTAGAAACTGCATTTAATAGTGTTAACTATACAATTATGAGAGAAGTTGATTTTGGTTGGTTATGGAGACACATTCATGGTGTAGCTGCATCTGTAGTTTTCTTAGTGATCTATATTCACATGTTTACAGGAATCTATTATGGTTCTTATAAAAAGGGTCGTGAGATGATCTGGATCACTGGTATGTTATTATTTGTAACATTCTCAGCAGAAGCATTCTCTGGTTATATGCTTCCATGGGGTCAAATGTCTTACTGGGCTGGTATGGTTATTACAAACATATTCTCTTTAGGTTCATTGCACTTAGATGGTTTAGTTGAGTGGATACGTGGTGACTATGTTCCTGATCAAGCATTCTTAAATAGATTTTTTATGTTACATGTATTTTTATTACCACTTGCTATTATGGGTCTTATAGGACTTCACTTTGCAGCGCTTAGAATCCCTCACGTAAATAATCAAGATGGTGAAGAAATAGACTTTGAAGCTGAAAGTAAAAAATATTTAGAAGGTAACACAAAAGATTCTAAAGTTATGAGATTCGCAAATGACTTCTTATCAAAAGATTTGATGGTAGTTGGAATTTTCTTAATCTTTTTCTTTTATTTAGTATTCTGGCACTATGGTTTTGCACTTGATCCGGTTAACTTTGATCCAGCAGATCCATTAAAGACTCCAGCACATATTTATCCTGAGTGGTATTTTTTATGGTCATATGAGATTTTGAGACCTTTCCCAGTTGATATTGGTCTAATTGCATTTGGTTTTGCTCAAGTAATTTTCATGCTTCTTCCATGGTTAGACAGAAGTGATAATACTGTTCCTGCAAACCGTCGTGGTAAATTTGCTATCTGGTTTTGGGTAATGCTTGCGGATATGGTTGTCTTAACAGCAATGGGTAAACTACCACCTGAAGGGATCTTCAGTACTATTGGTTTAGTTGCTTCGTTACTATTTATAGCAATGTGGGTTATACTTCCATTTATAACTAAAAACGAAAAAAAAGTATAAGGAGACATAGATGAAAGAATTAAAAATATTAGCAGTAGTTGTTTTCTTTACACTTTTAACGTACTATTTAGTTGAACCATATGCTCATTCACAAATGCATAAGCATGTGGATAGTGAAGGTTTCAAATATAATGATCTTCCAGCTCTTACGAAAAAAGGTGATGCAGCGAATGGAAAAGAGTTAACTATAAATGCAGGTTGTACAGGTTGTCACTCTATAGAAGTAGCTGGTATGCCTTCTCCTATGGATAGTGTAATGGCTGCACAATCTTATGGTGTTAACCCACCAGATCTTAGCAATGCTGGTGTTATTTATGATGCAAAATTTTTGAGTGATCTAATAAAAAACCCTGCTCATGCACTTAAAGTTGAACACAAATTTGATGCAAATAGCGGTAAAATGCACCCAATGGTGCCATTTTATGGAATGGGTGGAGATATAGACCAAGAAGTAGCTGATATAGTAGCTTATTTACAGTCTATTGCAGTTAAGGAAGAAGCTGTAACTCCTGCTATGGCATTTGAAAATGCTTGTGGTAGATGTCATGCAGTTGGCTATGAAAACTGGACACAACTTGGTACAAAACCTAAGTTTAAACATGAAAAAGATTCTTTAGCTTATGATATTAAAGTTATGGAATATCAAGACAGCTTAAAAGCTTATATGGGTAAATTACCGCCTGATCTAAGTATGTACTACCGTTCTAGAAATGAACACTTTTTAAGTACATTTATAGAAAATCCTCAAAATCATTTAGCAGGGACTGCTATGCCACGTGTTGGTGTAACTGCAGAGTCTGCAGAAAAAGTTATTGAGTACTTAGCAGATTCAGCTGACACAAAACGTCACGAAAGAGATGCAATTGGTAAAAACGTTATGATCTACATGGTGTTCTTTGCTATCTTTGCAATTCTATGGAAAAAACAAGTGTGGAGAAAACTACACTAAATTCTTCTGAAATTTCCATGGTCAAGCCAGAACTTAACTTAGTTGTTCTGGCTTGATTTTGATCTAATATATCTACACTAATAACCAAACATTTACATTCTTTAAGTATTATAATTAAAAATACTTCAAGGACTAAAAATGAAAAAAACAATACTTTCTTTAATATCAATAATAACAATATCTACAAGCTTATCCGCAATGGATGACATATACGTAGGTAGTGGTGTAGCTATACAAGATGCAAAAAATTTGGATGCAGGTTTGGCATTAGTAGTAAATGCTGGAATGCCTCTTAATAATGTAGATATTAAAGTAGGTAAGCTAGGTGTAGAAGGTGAGCTTACTCAGTCTATATTAGGTTTATCACCAAATCGTGGTGGAAGCGATATTTACTTTACAACAGTTGGTGGATATGCAACATATACATATGATATAAATAATCAATTTTATGCAAAGGGCAGAGCAGGTATTGTTTACTATAATCCAAGCAAGTCATATGTAGATGATGGGATAGATCCTTCTGTAAGTGCGGGTGTTGGATATAAGTATAATCACGATCTAAGCATTTACACAGAGATCACTAAAACAGATGAACTTACAAATCTGGCAGTAGGTGTTAGCTATAAGCTTAGAGGTTTAAATTAATCTATTTCCCAGTTTGACTGGGAATCTATTGTTTATTTGGTTCTTCTATAACAACACTTCCACATATAAGATCATGTAAAGTTCTGTTGTCTTTTCTGTAAAATTGAACTAATAAGCCGATCAATATAGAAGCACTAAACAAAAACATTATAAATCTGCAAAATGCTCTTAAAAAACTTAAGTTTTCACCATTTTTAGCATCTACAATTTTGATCTCATACGCTTTTTTCCCAGGTGTTTGACCAAATTTACTAACTAGTACAGTATATATTAGTGCATATAAACTTACCCCTATAAAAGGAGCTAGATTAGAGTTCTGGAAGTCATCTTTTCCGCCCATAAATATATATGTAATAATATAAAGAATAGGTGCATAGATCATAAAGAGATCAGTTATAAAAGCTTTTATTCTAGAAGAGTTACGTGCAAGTTTAGCTTTTGTTTGTTTTCGCTCTGATTTTGTTTTTGTTTTATTTTTTAGATCTCTAAAACGCATATATAATCCTAAACTTCAATATGCGAAATTATAGCAAAATAAGTAGTTTAAAGCAGACTTAAAATAAATGAAATATAAAATAATAAAAAGAAATATATCACAATATAGTGATAAAATAGACACGGATATCTGCAAATTTGTAAAAAAGGCTATAAATTTTTATAAATTTTAAACTTATTATCTACTTTAAGATTAGTTTTAATTTTACTAATATACAATATTCCCGATATTAGTAGCACATGTCAACCTTACAGTAAATAACAGGACTGTGATTTAATGATATGAATTACTAAAACAAAACAGGAGAATTGAATGAAAAAAATTATTGTATCGGCTGCTGTAGCAGCTTTAGCTTTAACTACAACTGCAAGTGCTTTAGAAGACATTAAAGTAAATGGTCAAGCAAAACTTTGGTATGAAACAAACAATGGTGGAACAAATGATATGTTCAACAAAAAAGCTTCATCGGGTGAATTTGCTATGAAACTTGGTGTTACTGGTAAACAAGGTAATGTTGGTTTTGGTGCAAGTATATACCAAACTTCAACAATGGGTCTTGAAGGTCTTTTAGTAAATAGTACTCGTTCAGAGACTGCTCATTCTGCTACATATGGACAAGATGCTGATATGTATGTTGGAGAAGCTTATTTTACTGCTCCAATAGCTGGTGCGACATTAAAAATGGGTATGCAAGAGTTAGATACTCCTTTATTATATAGTGAAAGATGGAATGTAACACCTATTACTTATAATGCTGCTGTAGGTATTATTCCAGCAACTGAGAACTTAACTGTAGTAGCTGCATACGTAGGTCAAAGTAGTAATGGTGGAACAAGAGTTTCTGACTATGCTGGCTTTGTAGATGGAAGTAATCCTACACCTACAGCAACAAATGGTTGGGCTTCATCAGGTACACCAGCTAATCAAATCAATGATCATGGTGCTTTCGCATTAGCTGGTTTATATAAAACAGATGCATTAGCTGTAAATGCTTGGTATTACTCTTTACCAACTATGGCAATGGCATTGTGGGTAGATGCTTCAATAAAAGCTGGTCCTGCAAATATTAAAGCATATTTAGGGCATATGATGGAAGATGAAGATCTTGATGCAAATGATGATGATTCTACAACAGCTGTAGCATTATCTGCTGGTATGGCTGTAAGTGGCATTAATTTATTTGGAGCATTTTCAACTGTAACTGAAGATGGTCTTTTAGCTGTAGCAAATGTTGGTACAGGTGGTAAGAAAACTAAACTTCCAACTGCTGCTGTTTACTTAGATGGTTTAGCTGTAGCACAACCAGGCGCAACTTCTATTAAGTTAAAAGCTGCTGGTAAAGTTGCTGGAACTGGTTTAGCTGCTCAATTAGTATCTTGTTCAAATGACAGTGGTGTTTTAGGTGGTGGTGATTCTGCTATGGAACTTGATGTAATAGCTACTGCAAAACTTGGTGACTTTAATATTAAAGGTATTTTAATGCACCGTGATTTTGATACAAAAGATGCTCAACAACATATTCGTTTAATTACTTCAATTAATTTCTAATTTGTAATTAAATTTTTCCAAGCTTATGCTTGGAAAATCAACTCTTTTCTTAACTTTCACACTTTTTAAATTTATTTTTGTATAATGTCTTTTATTAAAACATTGCATTTTTATGCTTAAAAGGTATATATATGAAAAAAGCTTTTAGTTCGTTAGTAATTTTATTTACTTCTTTATTAATTATTTCTTGCTCAAAAACACCATTTAAAATAGAAAGTCCGGCTACTAACTCTGCTTTAGTATACATTTATGTTATGTCAGACAGTTCTATAAACGATACAGATAGAATTCCATATTATGAAATTAAAATAAATGGAAAGAATATGGAGGGTAAAATATATCCATATGAATACTTAAAATATAATTTAAACGCAGATCATGTTCAAATAAGTGTTGCAAGAAATGACATAGAAAAAAAAGATATTAACTTAAAACTTGAAAGAGGTAATAGATACTACTTAAGAATTATTAGTTATTCAGATGAGTTTGGTAAATATAAATTTGAGCAAGTTTTAGAATATGAAGCATTAAAAGAGATCAAAGATACTAAATATGCAAAGTATGAAGATAGTAATATGTTGGATATACTAGTTGATGATAAAAAGGATACTAAAACTATAAGTACTCAAAAAAATAGTTCTAAAATTCAAAAAATAAAAGATGCACATAAACTAAAAGAAGACGGGATCATAACAGATCAAGAGTTTCAAAAACTAAAGGCTGAGATTTTAGATGCTAATTGATTCTTATGATAGAGTAGTTGATTATTTACGTATTTCAGTAACTGAGAGATGTAATTTTAGATGTAACTACTGTATGCCGGAAAAACCTTTCTCTTGGGTGCCAAAAGAGAACTTACTGACATTTGAAGAGATGTTTGAGTTTGTAAAAGTTTGTATAGATGAGGGTGTAAAAAAGATCCGAATAACTGGTGGTGAACCACTTTTACGTGAGGATCTAGACAAATTTATAAAGATGATCTGTGATTATGAGCCAAGCATAGACCTGGCTATGACTACAAATGCTTATCTTTTAAAAGGTGTCGCACAAAAGTTAAAAGATGCAGGACTTAAGCGTATAAATGTCAGCATAGATAGCCTAAAGCCAGAAGTAGCACAGGAAATAGCTGGAAAAGATGTTTTAAAAAATGTTTTAGAGGGTGTAGATGAAGCACTAAGGGTTGGTTTAAAAGTTAAAGTTAACATGGTTCCTATGAAAACTGTAAATACAGATGAGATCATAGATATTTTAGAGTACTCTAAAGAGAAAAATATGACTATACGTTATATAGAGTATATGGAAAACCAACATGCAAAAGCTGAGATCAAGGGTATGAAATCTTCTGAGCTACTAGGGATTTTAAAAGATAAGTACAGTTTTGTTGATGATGGTTTTGATGGTGCAAGTCCATCTCACTACTATACTATGGATGATGGTTATAGCTTTGGGATCATAGAGCCATATGAGGATGATTTTTGTACTAAGTGTAACCGTATACGATTAACTGCTGAGGGTCACCTGATCCCATGTCTGTATTTTGATGAGGCTATGAGTATAGGTGAGGCTGTAAAAAGAGGCGACATAAAAACAGCAGCACTTGTTTTAAAAGAGGTTGTAAAAAATAAACCTGAAAAAAACCGTTGGGGTGGTGCAGATGGTGAGTCTTCAAACCGTGCTTTTTATGAAACTGGTGGATAAAGTTGGTCTACTTAGTTGAACATTTTTACTCGATCCAAGGTGAGGGTGCATATGTAGGTACACCAAGCTTATTTTTTCGTTTTGGTGGGTGTAATATGAAGTGTGAGGGCTTTGAGTGTACCCAAAGAGCTAAAGATGGAACTGTGATTAAAGGGTGTGACACGATCTATGCTGTAAATAAAGAGCATTTTTCGCATAACTGGGCAGAGATCAGAAGTGTAGATGAGCTTATAAACGTGTTTAAACTTTATGACCTTCCAGAGTGTGTAGATGTTGTTATAACAGGTGGTGAGCCACTGTTAAATACAAATGAAGAAGTATTTACCTCTTTCATAAAAGTATTGATAGAAAACAACTATAGAGTTACATTTGAAACAAATGCTACGATCTTGCCTGATTTTGAAAAATATTCTAGTTTCAAAGAATGTACATATGCACTTGCCGTAAAACTTGAAAATTCTGGGGAGAGTTACAAAAAAAGGGTAGTTCCAAAAGTAATAAGTACGATCACATCTAGTGTAAAAGAGTCGTTTTTCAAGTTTTCAATAGACCCAGATTCAATAGATGCTTCACTTGATAATGAGATCGATGAGATACTCTCATATGCTCCAAAAACCAAAGTTTATTGCATGCCGGTTGCATATGATAAAGAGGAACTAGAGAAAAATACTCCTGCATTAATAGAGTATTGTAAAACAAAAGGTTATAATTTTTCCGACAGACTACACATGCGTGTGTGGGACAAAGAGAGAGGTGTATAGATGATCATAAGAAAACTGTTTAAGTTTGAAAATACCCACATAGTTAGGGATTGTTCTACGATCAGGTGTAGAAGCTCCATACACGGACACTCTTACAAGATAGAGCTTCTTTTTGAGTCAGATTTTTTAGATAACGCTCAGATGGTTTATGACTTTGGGCTTATGAAAAACAACATGAAAACTTTAGTTGATTCTTTTGATCATGGGATCACACTTTGGGACAAGGATGACAAAGAGTATATAGAAGACATGAAAAAACACTCAGATCGATGGGTTATGCTACCAGTTTCGCCATCATGTGAGCAGTTTAGCCGAGTGATATTTTTGATGATCGATAGGGTTTTAGAGTGTACACGCGCTGTAAATGGTGAGAGAGATGTGAAGCTTCACAGCATCATAGTTCATGAGACAGACACAGGTTATGCACAGTGCTTTCGTGAAGATGCATATTCACAAAAGATGGGTGTTATAGATCTAAATGATATAGTTTTTTCAGATGCGATCAAAGATGAGTGGACAGATCGTGATCTTTTTGAAAAGTTAAAGCGTGGGGAGCAGTTTGTAAATCCTGATAGTGTTTAAAGCTTTTGAACTTACTTTTTTAACAACTAACTAGATCTACTTTTTCACTACTGTTAAACCCAAACCTAATAGGCAAAAATTTTACAATATCCCCTTGATTTAATGCAGAACAATTCTCACCTACTATTATGTATCCATTTGCATCTGCAAGCGGTCTTATCATACCTGGTGCTACATTCTTTTTTGCTAAAAAACTAGAACCATCATAATAACCTGGGATAAGTGTTGTTCTTCCTTGCTTTAAAGTATGCTCTTGAGCCATTTTTGCATCTATAGCATTTAAATATTTATACTCTGCTCCACTCATAGCTAAAAGTATGCTTTGTCCAAATAGCTCAAAGTTAAGTGAAGCTGCTAGTGGATTTCCTGGAAGATTTAGAACCATTGTATTGCCTATAACGCCAAAAGTAGTTGGTTTACCAGGTTTTATACGTACTTTATCAAAGTAAGTCTCCATCCCAAAGCTTCCAAAAACTTCTTTTGTATGATCTGCATCCCCAACACTTACACCACCACTTGTAATAATAAGATCACTATCAAGAGCGCTTCTTAGATGCTCTTTTAGATCTTCTATGGAGTCCTTTGCAGTACCTATAAAATCTACTTTACAGCCTAGTTCTTCAGCTCTTGCTTTTAGTGCAGGAGCATTTGTATTGTAAAGTTGGTAACCGTCTGAAACATTTTCAAAGTGCATCTTAAGTTCACTTCCACTTGCAAAGATAGCCACGCGTATCTGTTTGTAAACTTTTATGTGGCTAATCCCTTGAGATGCTAGAAGTGTTATCTGGTGTGCTTGAAGTTTTTGACCTTTTGTAAGTAGTGTACTGCCTATTTTTATATCCTCACCGGCTCTACGTATATGCTTCCCTTCACTTAGGTTTTCAGGAAGTATCACACCATCATTACACTCTTTTGTATCTTCACGAGGAACTACAGATTCACAACCTTGTGGAATCCTAGCACCTGTCATGATCTTAATAGCACATCCATCTTTCAAGGTTGCATCTGAGTTGTCACCCGCAAAAATAGTATCTTTAACTTGCACACATTTTGAAGCATCTGAAATTTTTACAGCATATCCATCCATAGCAGAGTTGTCATATGGAGGAAGCGAATGCGAAGCTATAATATCTTCTGCCAATATAAAACCAAGAGCTTGTTCAAGCGGTAAGTATTTTGTAGATTTTTTTGGTGAGTGCTTGTAGATTAGTTCTAATGCTTCGTCTATTGTAACTTCCATATATATGCCCTAATAAAAAATAATAATAATTATAGTGAAATTCGACTATGAATGAAAGTCTCTCTTGACAGATACTAAATATATCAGTATCCTGAATGAAGATACAAGTATGGGAGAGTGTTAAATGAAAAGAATAGTTTTTAAAGTTGGAAGTAGTGTGTTGGCTGAAAAAACAGATATTGCAAAAGAGAGGATGCTAAACTTAGTTGCACTGATAGCAGAGGCTAGAAAAAAGTATGAAGTTATTTTGGTTTCATCGGGTGCAGTTGCAGCTGGTTATACAGCAGTTCAGTTAAACAGAAGTGTACCAACAAGTAAAAAAGTACTTGCATCTTTAGGTCAGCCAATTTTAATGAGCTCATACAAAAAAAAGTTTGATATTTTTAAAGTAACAACATCTCAGATCTTACTAACAGAAGAGGATTTTAACTCTAGGATTCATACAAAAATAGTACAGGATATTATTAACAGGACTTTAGAAAACGATATATTACCTATTGTAAATGAAAATGATATATCTACGACTCCAGATCAGCTTTTTGGAGACAATGATCAACTCTCAGCCCATGTAGCATATTACACAGGTGCAGATATTCTTATAATACTTAGTGATATAGATGGTTATTATGATTCTAATCCAAGAGAAAATCCTAAAGCGAAGATAAGAAAAGTTGTAAATGAGATCAAAGAGGATGAACTTGGTCAAGGTCATACTCCAAACTCAGAGTTTGCAACAGGTGGGATTGTTACAAAGTTAAAAGCAGCTGATTATATGATGAGTAAAAACAGAGAGATGTTTTTGTGTAATGGGTATGATTTATCATCAGCAAGAGATTTTTTAATCGACGGTGTACATAACAAGGGTACATTATTTACAAATAAAGTGAAAAAAAATGCTAAAATTCCTAAAAATAAAAAAAACAAGCAATAGCTTATTTTAGGGATATTATGGAAGAAATGTATAGTATGAGCATAGTTACACATAACTATAGTGTGTTAGCTCTTTTGTTAGCTGTTATGTATAACTACTACAAGCTGACAACAGCAAAAAGTGTACAACCATATAGAAAGTTTATAATGCTTTTTAATGCAATAGGTGCCACTTTTTTAGCAGCTGTGATTTTTACAGGTGTAGTTATGATGGCTGCAAAACATCTTTCATTTACTATAGAAAATATTGTAATGATTGTTTTTTCTATAGTTTTTATTATTTTAGAAGCAAAAAGATCAAAAGCTTTTAAATATGTTAAAAATGTAGATACTGAAGGATTTTTAGTCTTTAAGAAAAAAGCTAAAAAAATACTTTTATTTGAGTTTGTAGTTACTGTTGTTATCTATATTTGGATGGTTAGTATAGCATTATGATCTATGTGTTTGATGATGATGCAGGTGATGAAACACTTGTTTTAAAAGGTGAAAGTTTTAAGTATCTTATAAAGGTTCGTCGTCACTCTCTTGGTGATATTATTTTTTTTAGAAATGAATCAGACATAAAAACACTTTATAGATATGAGGTAATGGAAATTCAGCCAAAAAAAGTATTTCTAAGCCTTAAAAATTCAGAAATTTTAGAAGTAGGACCGAAAAAAGAACTCCACATTGGTTGGTGTAAAATAGACTCTAAAAGTATAGAAAAAGTATTACCTAGTTTAAGTGAAATTGGAGTTAGTAAAATAACTTTTATAGAGTGTCAGCGAAGTCAAAGAAATATAAAACTTGATTTCAAGCGATATGAGAGAATACTACAT
>Ga0193965_1000207_pt1 | contig 20503 bp, 22 predicted proteins | sample FB_8_MG_FD_140330 | JGI IMG/M metagenome (GOLD analysis project Ga0193965, IMG submission 140330) | Microbial mat bacterial communities from the Broadkill River, Lewes, Delaware, United States - FB_8_MG | ecosystem: Environmental > Aquatic > Freshwater > River > Microbial mats | place: USA... | reverse complement strand
ACAGCATAATATGAAAGAGGAGCAGATGCTTTATCCTATGGCTGGGCAACATCTAAGTGCTGATAGTGATAGAATCATAGCGATGATGGATTCTTTAATAGTTGAATAATATACAAAGGATATATTTTGGAGCTTAGTGGTTTATCGGTTGACCAAGCACCTCCAATATCAGCACCATTACGCTTTTATTTAACTGCACCTTTATTTGCAATTTTAGCTGGATTTTTTATATTTTTTGGCGATTGGAATAGTTTGACAAATAGATATTCTATAGATGCTATAGTTGTTACACATGCTATTACTATAGGATTTTTAGGTTTTGTGATGCTTGGTTCATTAACACAAATGTTACCTGTTTTAGCAGGGGTTCAGATTCCAAAAGTAGAATTTGTGGCTAAAATATCACATATACTTTTATTTATAGGAACTTTATCTATGCTTGGAGGTTTACTCTATAGCAATACATTTTTAAATAGTATCGCTTTGGTATTGCTAGCAAGTGGTTTTAGTGCTATTATTGTTGTTATAGCTTTAGCGATGAAAAAAATTCAAAATTTTAATGCAACAGTTCGAGGGATGGCAACAAGTTTGGTATTTGCTGTTGCTACTATTTTTATGGGTTTATTGCTTTTATACACTTATATTGATAATGATTTTATAGAGTATAGACACCTTATAGCAAATATTCATAGTGTGTGGGGAATCTTTGGATTTGCTGGTATTCTTATAATTGGTGTAACATTTCAAGTTTTGCCAATGTTTTATGTTGCTCCAAAGTTTAAACAATTTTGTAAAAAAAGAGTTATATTTCTTATAAGTTTTGGTTTAATTCTTTGGCTACTAACAACTCTATTTATAGAGGAATATTCTATAATTGCAAAAGGGTGGATAGCTCTTTTCTTTTGGGCATTTGCTACAACAGTTTGGATAAAACTCAACAAACGCCGTCGCTCTATTAGCGATATAACTATATGGTATTGGAGAGTTGCGAGTATTTTTTTAATACTTGGTGTATTTCTTTGGATGTTTGATGAGTATTATAACCATCACTATATAGTAATGGTTGCTATTTTATTAGGTGCTGGATTTATACTTTCGGTGATGATTGGGATGCTCTATAAGATAATTCCATTTTTAGTGTGGTTTCATCTTAATGCTATGGGGTATATGAGTATTCCAACAATGAATGAGATGATAAATAAAAAATTAGCAAAGACACAATTTATACTGTTTATACTCTCATTAATAGGTTTTGTATTTGCATTTTATACCCCTTTATTGTTACAAATATCGGCAGCTTTATTTATAATTAGTATGATGATTTTACAATACAATATCATTGCACCTGTATTAGTTTATAAAGAGACAAGAAAGGGAAAACCAGATTTTGATATGAGTATGTTTAACTAAAATTTAAATCAGAGAGGGAATTGATGTCAAAAAATAATAATATTATTTTTATAGGTTTTATGGGTGTTGGTAAAGGAAGTGTTGCTAGAGAAGTGATAAAACACTCTGAATATATAGCGATAGATACTGATGATTTGATTGAGAGTATGGAAAATCGAAAAATTAAGAAAATTTTCCAAGAGGATGGTGAGAGCTATTTTAGAGAGTTAGAAAATAATCTCTCTATATGGTTAGAAAAAAGTGTAAAAAATACATTAATTTCCACAGGTGGAGGTTTTTATAAAGTTAAAAATCTTAAAAAGATTGGTACAGTAGTTCTTTTAGATTCCCCTTTTGAATCAATTATTAAAAGGATTAAAGAGCATCCAAATGCAGCAAAAAAACTAAAAAAACGGCCACTTTTAAGTGACTTAGAAAAAGCTAAAGAGCTTTATGATATAAGAAGACCCGAGTATTTAGAGTTAGCAGATATTATAGTAGATGTTACAGATAAAAGTGCATCAGATTGTACAAAAGAGATTTTAAAAAAGGTTAAAAAATATGTTAAATAAAATTATACTTGCTGTGATGTTGCTTGTTTCTTCATCGTTTGCATCAGAGATAAATTGGGCAAAAGATTTTGATAGTGGAATCAAAGATGCAAGCAAACTAGATAAACCAGTGTTATTTGTGTTTTCAAGACATAGTTGTAAATATTGTGTAATACTTGATGAAACAACATTTAAAGATAAAAAAGTGATAGAGGCTTTAAATAAAGATTTTGTTAGTATAGTCTCTTATACAGATGAAAATGATTATACGCCAAAAGAGTTATGGAGACCGGGAACTCCAGCTTTATGGTTTTTACTTCCAAATGGTGAACCGATGTACCAACCTTTAATGGGTGCAATAGATGCTTCTAACCTTTTAGTAGCGTTAGATATTGTAAAAAAAGAGTTTAATAAAAGTAAAGGAAAATAGAGATGGTTTTTGTAAATAGTAGTGATAACACTTTTCAAACAGATTTTGATGAACTTTTAGGTCGTGGCAAAATGGATATGAGCCGTGTTGGTGCAATAGTTGGAAATATTATAGATGAGATAAAAGAAGATAAAAATAAAGCTTTATCTGAGCATATCTCAAAATTTGATAACTGGACACCATCTTGTGATGAAGATTTAATGATTTCTACAGATTCTATGTCAAAAGCGTATGCTGAACTTGATGAAAAACTTAAATCTGCTTTACATTTAGCGTACGATAGAATCAAAGTATATCATGAAAAGCAAAAACCAAAATCATGGTTTGATGATGAGCCAAATGGTACTATTTTAGGGCAAAGAGTTACAGCTGTTGATTCTGCTGGTTTATATATTCCCGGTGGAAAAGCAGCGTATCCATCGTCACTTTTGATGAATGTAATTCCTGCTCAAGTTGCTGGAGTTGAAAATATTGTAGTGTGTACACCAACACCAGACAATGAACCAAATGAACTATTATTAGCTGCTTGTCACTTATGTGGTGTAACACAAGTGTATAAGGTTGGTGGTGCATCTGCAATTGCTGCTATGGCTTATGGAACAGAGACAATTCCAAAAGTAGATGTTATTACAGGACCGGGTAATATATTTGTTGCAACTGCAAAAAAGATGGTTTTTGGAGATGTAAATATTGATATGATAGCAGGTCCTAGTGAGATTGGTGTTTTGGCTGATGATTCTGCTAATGCTAGTCATTTAGCGATTGATTTACTTTCACAAGCAGAACATGATGAGATGGCAAGCTCTATACTTATTACTCCATCACAAAAGTTAGCTGATGAGGTAAAAGTAGAGGTAGAAAACTGGTTAGTTAAACTTCCTCGTCAAGAGATTGCTAGAAAATCTATTGAGGAGAGAGGGGCGATAATTGTTACTAAGACTATGGAAGAGGCGATTGATTTAATGAATCAAATTGCACCTGAACATTTAGAAGTAGCAACAAATTCACCTTTTGAACTTTTACCACTTATTAAACATGCTGGAGCAATTTTTTTAGGTCACTACACTCCTGAAGCTATAGGTGATTATGTAGCTGGTCCAAATCATACTTTACCAACAGGTGGAACTGCAAAATTTTACTCTCCATTAGGGGTTGAAAATTTTATGAAAAAAACATCAATTATCTCTTTTTCTAAAAAAGCTATAAATGAGATTGGAGAGGAGTGTGCACTTATTGCCAATATTGAAGGTCTAACTGCTCATGAACAATCTGTAAGAGTGAGATTAGATAAATAAGAAGTCTATGTTTTATATCTAACTTCTTTTTATAAGAAACTTTTATAAAAAGAAGAGTAGAATACCCTTATTATATAGAATAAGGAAAACAAATGTTACATCCAGCAGCAGCACATTTTGCGATAGTGCTTCCAATAATCGCTCTAGTTTTAGGTATGGCTTATTTGATTCGTCCAAGTGAGTTAATGTCAAAAATTTCAACTCGTTTTATGGTTTTTGCTACAATATTTTTGGCAATAGCTTTTTTTACAGGTAAAGATGATGGTAAAGAGGCTTATGTATTTTTAACTACTGAGGGGCAAGCTCTCCTTTTAGAACATAAAGATTTTGGTCTATATCTTTTAATTGCTATGGCCATAGCAACAGTTGCTAAATTTATCGGTTGCTATAAAAAAATATTAAAAGCAGAAATATTTGCCGTAATACTCACAGCAATACTTGCAGGTGGAGTTTTATATCAAGGTAAAATGGGTGGTGAACTTACATATACTCATGGTGCAAATGTTCAAAATCATTCAGATGGTATGGATTGTTTAGAAGACCCCGAAGAGTTTTTAGAAGATGAAGAATAGATTTATATAATCTATTCTTTGAATATAAATCTGAACTCCTAAAGCCCAGTAATACTATATACATAAACACAAAATTGTATAACTTTTTCAAATCTACTCAACTTATAACCATTATCAAAAATTTATCACTTATTTATAATCCTTTTAAGTTAACTTCGATACTATTTTCAGAGTGAAAGAACCCCTAACTTACGAGTATAAGGGCTTCTTTTGATATGGATTAGTCATAGTTATAAATCTTAAACTTGCCAATTATTAAGGCTAAAGGAGAATATATGCAATTAGGTTTCCTAGTTGATTTGCATCTGTGTATGGGATGTAAAGGTTGTGAGATCGCATGTAAAGTGGAGAATGAAGTTCCACTAAGTACATGGAGACTTCGTGTTAAATATGTGGATGTGGGAACTTTCCCAGAAACAAAAAGAACATTTACACCATTGAGATGTAATCACTGTGAGAATGCTCCATGTGAGAGAATCTGTCCGGTTTCTGCACTTCATTATTTAGATAATGGAATTGTAAATATCGATAAAGAGCGTTGTATCGGTTGTGCTGGTTGTGTTATGGCTTGTCCTTATGGAGCAATCTATATAGATCCACAAACACAAACTGCTGATAAATGTACATATTGTGCTCACCGTATCGCTTCTTCAATGATGCCAGCGTGTGTTGTTGCATGTCCAGTTCAAGCAAATATTTTTGGTGATTTAGATGATCCAAAATCAAATATTTCTAAATATATCATGAAAAACCAAGGTGGAGTTCAAGTTCGTAAACCTGAGAAGGGAACTAATCCTCATCACTTTTATGTTGGTGGTGGTAATGTTACACTTAACCCACTTGCTTCTCATAGAGTTGATGGGCATTCACTGTTTAACAAGATTACAACACTTCCAGTAGGAGGACACCACTAATGGCAGCACATGAAATATTAACAGCAACAAATGCTGTGGTTACTTTAGATGTAGCAATTCCAGGTACAGTTTGGCCTTGGTTAGTTACAGTTAATATGTGGGCAAAAAGTATCGGTACTGGTGTTATTTTTATGTTGTTTTTACTTCTTAAAAAATACCCAAGTCAAGCAGGACAACTTAGGTTTCCTACTGTAGTAGCGTCAATTATTTTTATCCATATTTTCTTATTGTTTACATTGGCTGATTTACATCAACCATTTAGAATGTGGCATATTTTCTTTTATCCTCATGTGACTTCAGCTATTACAGTTGGTGCATGGATGGCTACGGCATTTGTAGGTTTATTATTTTTACTTGCATTCCTTAGTTTTGTTAAAAAAGATGATGCTAAATTTGATAAAACATTGACATGGGTAGTAGCACTTGCAGTTCCTGTAACACTTTATACTGCAGCACTTATGTCACAATGTACAGCGCGTGAAATTTGGCAAATGCCAACTGAATCGGCTCAAATGATTTTTGCAGCTTTACTTTCAGGTTCAGCATTTATGATTCTTATATTTGGTAACAAACTTGATTGGGAAGCTAAAAAAAGTTTATCTAATATTTTAGCATTAAGTGCATTTATGTCATTCCTTTTATATATGTCAGAATATGTATTTGGACCGATGAAAGCAGAAGAATTAGCAGCTGTTTTAGAGTATATCAAAGGTGACGGACCATACACTGTTATGTTCTGGTTAGGTCAATGGATGGCTTATATATTACCAATGTTATTAATAGTATTAAGTAGAACTAGTAAATCTGAATCGATTTTAAAACTTGCAGCGATATTAGCGCTAGTAGGTCTGTGGTTAGTTAAACATGTTTGGTTAATGATTCCACAATTATTACCAATGAGTTAGGGAGAAATATTTAATGTATTTACAAAGTAGAAGAACATTTTTAAAAGGTGCTGCATTTACTGTTGCAGGTGCCACTATTGCTAAGGGTGTATTTACTGCTGATGCTATGGCTGAGTCTGTAACACAAAGCAAGTTTACTAACACTCCAGATTCATTATCATTCTATCCTCCAATGGAAGAGTGGGCTGACTTTAAAGAGTTAGATGGAAATGACTGGAAAAGAGGTGGTATAGATCGCCATGGTGTAAAAAGCGAAGAGAATCCTGATGGAATTGAAGTTAACGACTATATGATCATTCCAACAGCTTGTTCAAACTGTGAAGCTGCGTGTGGTCTTACTGCATGGATTGATAAAAAAACTTTTACAGTTAAAAAGTATATGGGTTCACCATTACACCCAGCTTCTCGTGGTCGTAACTGTGCAAAAGGTTACGCAACTCAGTCACAAATGTATGATCCAGATAGAATTGCATTCCCACTAAAAAGAGCTCCAGGTTCTGCTCGTGGTGAAGGTAAATGGATTCGTACTACTTGGGACGAAGCTATGACTACTATCGGTAAGAAGATGGGAGACACTCTTGAAAAAGGTGATGAGCTTTCTAAAAAATCTGTAATGTTCCATGTTGGTCGTCCAAATGAGAATGGATTTACTGGAAAAGTTTGGCACACACTTGGTGTTGATGCATTTAACTCACACACAAATATCTGTTCTTCTGGTGGTCGTACACCGACTATTCAGTGGGCAAATGATGATAGAAGTTCTCCGGATTGGGCTAATGCTAAGCTTATTTTCCTTAATTCATCTCACGCTGCTGATGCTGGTCACTACTTCCAACAATCAGCTTCATTTATTGCTGATGCAAGACAAAAGGGTGCTAAACTTGTAGTTATGGATCCTCGTATGTCTAACTCTGCTGGTATGGCTGATTTATGGATCGCTGCATGGCCTGGTACTGAGCCTGTTATTTACCTTTACTTAGCTCAAAGAATGCTAAATGAAGATAAAGTAAATAAAGAGTTCGTTAAGAAGTGGATGAACTGGGAAGTTATGCTTGATAACAAAGCATACTTAGAGTTTATGGTTAAAAAAGGGTATATTTCTAAAATGCCTGAGGGTAATGATTTTGATACATTCTTAGAATTATTAAAAGAGTTATATGCACCATATACTTTAGATTACGCTGTAAAAGAGACTCATGTTCCTGCATATAAACTAGAAGAACTTTATGATATGTTCATCTGGGCTGGTACATCAATCTCATCTTACTTCTGGAGAGCTGCAGCTGCAGGTAACCGTGGTGGTTGGATGAGTGGTAGAAGTGGTTTCTTATCACTTGGTCTTCGTGGTGCTATCGGACCTGAGGGTGGTACATTCTTCCACCACTGGCATGTTATTTCTGTTGCTGGTAAAGGTGGTTCTGCTACTGTTGGTCAAGGTAAGCGTGGTTCTAATATTCCTAAAGTTGATGTTTATAATGAGCTTACTTGGCCGCCAGAATGGCCACTATCAACTTATGAGTTATCATATCTTTTACCACACCTTCTTTCAGATAAAGAGTGGCAAGGTAAATGGAGAGCTAAAGGTCTTAATGTACCAGAAAAGCTTGCTGTATGGATTCCTCGTATGTATAACCCAGTTTGGATTAATCCAGATGGTTTTAGATGGATTGAGACTATTAAAGATGAATCTAAAATGGAACTTACATTTAATTTATCTCCAGTATGGTCTGAGACTAACTGGTATGTAGATTATATTTTACCGGTTGGTTTAGCTGGTGAGAGACATGATCAGCATTCAGAAGCTACTATGCCGGCTCGTTGGACTTCATTCCGTCAGCCAGTTATGAGAGTTGCATTAGAGAAAGCTGGGTGGAAACCTAAGAATCCTGCAAGAGCTACACTTGAAGCTCACATCAAAGCTGGTCTTGGTGAAGTTTGGGAAGAGAATGAGTTCTGGTTTGATATGTGTGTTAACTATATCGATCCAACTGGTAAACTTGGTATCAAGAAAATGTGGGAATCTAAAAAGACTCCTGGTACTCCAGTTACTATTGCTGAGTGGTATGATGCAGCATTTGGTGACAACCTACCTAATCTTAAAAAGACTGCTACAGCAGATTCAAGATATGCAAGAGCTGAGTTCCCGGTATATGAATATATGCGTGATCATGGTGCTTGGATGGAAGAGAATAAAATCTATTCTGCTCAAGAAAAAGAAGCTAAATTTGATGGTAAAAACTTAATTGTTCACGGTCATAAATATGATAGAAGAGACTTAAGTAAAGATGATAGAACAGGTGTAATTTATGCTAAAGACCACCATAGTAAAACTAAATATAAAGATGCTAAAAAACCAGTAGCTATTGAAGTTGATGGAAAAATAGTAGAAGGTTTTGCAACACTTGATAAGAAACTTGACTTCTTCTGTGAATGGTTAGCAGATGATTGGAAATGGCCAGAATATGCAATTCCTTTCTATCCTAGAAATGAGGGTGAGAAAAAAGAGATGAAACATATTGTTTCTCATGTAAATCACTCTTATATGACAGAGAAAGATTCGTATGCACTTAACACTGTATTCCGTCTTCCTTATAATATTCATACTAGAAGTGCTAACTCTAAACACCTAATGGAGATTTCACAAAACCATGACCCTATTTGGATCTCAACTCCAGATGCTGCTCGTCAAGGTTTTAAGCGTGGTGATGCAATCAGAGTTAGAATTACAGATTCTGTGACAGGTCTTGAATCTGGTTTCTTTGTAGCTATGGCTGTACCAACTGAGGGTGTACTTCCTGGTACTCTTGCTTGTTCACATCATGGTGGTAGATGGAAACTTGTAAATTCAGTTACAGTACCAAATGGTGTAACTGATGGTAAAGTAGATTCTCAACCAGTTGAGAGAAACATGAATGACCCTAAATTTATGGCAGCTTCTGTAGATAATGCTGGTAAAGAGGGTGGTCAGATTAAAATTGAAGATTATGATGGAACAAGTGGGCTTAACAGTTTCGGTGTTCCAACTGCTGAACTTCAGATGGATGGTAAAGAGGGTAAACTCAAATATACTGATGGTATTAAACCTTTCCATGCTTCAAGATTTGCTGATTATAACCGTGATTCTGGAAATATCTGGTGGGATGGTTTAAGTGGTTCATGGCAAAATGCTGTTGCTGCTCCACATCCAGATCCAATCTCTGGTATGCACTGTTGGCACCAAAAAGTTATTTTAGAACCTGCTCAACCAGGTGATAAAATTGGTGATATCCATGTAAATTATGAAAACAACTTCAAAATTTACCAAGGATGGAGAGATGACCTTACTCGTGGTTTAGATGAAAACTCAACGAAGCGTCGTCCACAACATATTAAGCGTCCGTGGGTTCCACTATCAGACAAAGCTTATGCTGTAAAAATTAAATAGTAATTTTTGCCACCTTGCATGCGAAACTTCGCATGCAAGTAATCTTTCTTTTTCTTATCCATTTATATTTCTTAGTTACTATTCGCTAATTTTTTTAGAGGATATATCTATGCAAAACACAATACTACAGTTTGTTCAAAATTCTAAATTTCAAAATTTTATAATGATTCTTATAATAATCAACGGTGTGACTATGGGGCTTGAGACCTCAAAAGAGTTTATGCAAAGCTATGGTTCTATAGTTCATATATTTGATACACTTGTAATTAGTATATTTACAATAGAGATAATTTTAAGAATCTATGCTCATCGAGTTGCATTTTTTAAAGACCCATGGAGTATATTTGATTTTGTAATAGTAGCTGTTTCATTAGTGCCATCAAGTGCAGGTTTTGAGATTTTTAGAATCCTTAGAGTGTTTAGATTACTAAGATTAATTACAATTGTCCCACAAATGAGAAAAATCGTTTTAGCACTTATTAGTGTAATCCCTGGAATGGCATCTATCGCTGGGTTATTGACACTTTTCTTTTATATATTTGCAATTATGGCAACTGGCTTATACTCAGAGACTTTTCCTCAATGGTTCGGAACATTAGGTGAATCTTTTTATACTCTATTTCAAATTATGACATTAGAATCGTGGTCTATGGGTATTGTACGACCTATTATGGAAGTTCACCCTTTTGCATGGACATTTTTTATACCATTTATTTTTATGGTAACATTTATTATGATTAATCTTATTGTAGCAGTTGTAGTTGATGCAATGGCAGAGATAAATAATAACGAGCATGAAGATACTGAGGAAGATATTAAAAAAGAGGTAGTAGCCTTACGAGCAGAGATTAAAGAGCTCAAAGAGATATTATTAGCAGAAAAAAAAGATGTTTAAATTATTATTAGTGGCCTTAGTACTCAATACTTTTATCTACGCAGAATTAGTAAATTATAAGATTGAACCCACTTCAATAAATAAAAAGACTAAGATAAATATATTAGATTCTAAAGAATTAAAGTTTAAAAACTTGGATGAGATATCTGCATTAGCAATGAAAGAGAATATTTTATATGCTTTGAGTGATAAAGGGGAGCTATTTACTTTTAAAATCAAAATCTCAAAAGATAAAATCAAAAAACTTAAACTTTTAGAGAGTAACAAACTTAAAGATAAAAACTCTAAAAAATTATCAAAAAAAGATAGTGATAGTGAGGGGATGATAATCGTAGATAATAAACTTTATATCTCTTTTGAGAAGAATCATAGAATAGAGGTATATTCTCTTGATGGAAAAAAAATAAAAAAGCTTCAATTAAATAAAAAACTCAATGATAAAAATAATTATAAATCAGAAAATAAAGGTTTAGAAGCATTAGCATATAATAAAAAGTATGCACTTGTAACTGCTCCTGAGATTCCTAAAAAAAATAAAAAGTATCATACTCTTTATGCAAAAAATAAAAAATGGATGTTTGAGCTTAGTGGAGATATTAAAGGACTAGAGTTTATTAATAATGATGAACTTTTGCTTATGCAAAGAGATTATAATGAGAAAAAGAGTGAGATGAATATAATCTTCAACACAATAAATTTATCTCAGTGTGGTGGGGAAAAAATTTGCAAAAACAATATATTAGCAAAATTAAAAACAAAAAATGGATGGAGATTATATAATTTTGAGGGACTTACAAAAGTTGATAAAAATAGATTCTTAATGGTTAGTGATAATCATGGTGAGAAGTCTCAAAAAACACTTTTAGTGTTGTTTGAGATAAAATAAATTAAGAGTTAATCTCATTTTTGATAATTTTAGCTAACTCAGAACACTCTTTTATTTTTTGAGAATAGTTAAGATTCTCTTTAAGTAAAACATCTATAAAGGCACTTCCAACTATTACACCATCAGCACCCACTATTTTATCTTTAGCTGTTTTTGCATTTACACCAAAGCCTACATATACTGGTGTTTGTGTGTTTTGTTTAATAGAACTTAAAAATGGTTGTAAATCTTCAGCTACACCAGAACCAGTGATTCCTGTATATGCAACCATATAAATAAATTTTTGTGCATCACTTACAACTTCTTTGATTCTTTCTTCACTATCAGTAGGAGCTACAAAACTAATATTAGCCAATTCATTTGCTTTAAATAAGTCACTATATGAAAGTGCTTCTTCATGTGGTAAATCTGGAATTATTAATCCATTAACACCTAAGTTATTAGCAAGTGGAAGTAGCTTATCTAAATTTTGTTGATAAAAACTATTAAAATAACCCATCCATAGTGTGTCTATTTTTGGTGCAACTTCTTTTGATATATCTAGTAGATGTTGAAACTTAAAACCAAGTTCTAAAGCTTTATGGTTTGCTTTTTCTATAAGGGGACCATCTGCAACAGGATCAGAAAATGGAACACCAAGTTCAAGAGTATCAACGCCACTTTCACCAAGGGCTAAAGCAAGGTCGATACTAAAAGATTTTTCTGGATAACCAGATGTAATAAATGCTACTAAATTTTTCATAAATTTATTTTTCCATATCAGGTAATTTTAGAAGAGAGTATTTTATTTTACTTATCTTTTTATTGAGTTTAAAGTCATCGAGCCATTTTGCGAACATATCACTTATAAGAAGTAGCCAATCTATAGTTTCTTGTGAAACTGGTTTATCCATGGCTCTTAGCTCTTCAAGTTCATCTTCCACAAACGAGGCAAGTTTGTTCATTGAGATAAGTTGTAGGTATCCAGACGCAGACTTTATGTTATGAAATATACGAAATAATTCATTTACACTTCTTTGTCTCATATCTTCGTTAGAAAGATTAAGAATAATAACCTCCATGCTCTCTATCATCATTGTATAGTGATCTAAAAACTCATCAACTATCTCAAAATCGAAGTTAGCATCTAAATCACTTCTTATTCCCATAAAATAATTCTCCCATTTAATGTAATTGTATCACTTTTTAGTTAAAATTCTTTTACCAAATAAAAAGAGTTTCAAAATGAATAAAAAAATAACAATTACAACAATACAAAAATCTAAAGGTGTTAAACCGTTAGTAATGATTACAGCGTATGATGCACTATTTTCCAAACTATTAGAACCATATTGCGATATGATACTTGTGGGTGATAGCTTAAATATGAGTTTTGCTGGAAAAGCTGATACACTCAGTGCAACAATGGAGCAGATGATATATCATACAAAAGCTGTGTGTGAGGGTGCTAAAAATAGTTTTATTGTTTGCGATATGCCTTTTGGAACTTATATCAATAAAGATATTGCACTCACTAATGCTTTAAAAGTTTTTCAAGAAACTTCTGCTGATTGTGTAAAAATAGAGGGTGGTAAAGATAAAGCTGATATTATTAGTTACCTAACTGCTAATGGAATCGCTGTATGTGGACATATTGGACTTTTACCACAATCTGTTAGAGGTGAGGGTGGTTATAAAGTCAAAGGTAAAACAGAAGAAGAAAAACTACAACTTATTGAAGATGCTAGAGCGGTTGAAGAAGCTGGTGCATTTTGTATGGTTATTGAGGGTGTAAAATCTGAGGTAGCTTGTGAGATTGCAAAGTGTGTAGATATTCCTGTTATTGGTATTGGAGCTGGTGTTGATGTAGATGGTCAAGTTTTGGTGTTTTCAGATATGTTAGGGTTATTTGAAGCATTTACACCTAAGTTTGTAAAAAAATATTTAGATGGTGCATCTCTTGTAAAAGAAGCGATGCAAAACTATTCTACTGAAGTTCAAAATAAAGAATTTCCTCAAAAAATCCACACCTATTAAGAATCAATAATGATGGACAGAATAGTAGAGATAGAAAAATTTGATTCAGAAGATGCAAGTGTAGAACTCTCTCTTCGTCCCGATGCGTGGAGTGAATATATAGGTCAAGAGCAGATTAAAAAGAATCTAGGTGTATTTATTGAGGCAAGTAAAAAAAGAGATGAAGCACTTGACCATGTTCTTTTTTTTGGACCTCCTGGCCTTGGTAAAACAACTTTAGCACTTATCATTGCTAATGAGATGAACACAAATATAAAAGTAACAGCAGCTCCTATGATAGAAAAAAGTGGAGATTTAGCTGCAATACTCACTAATTTGGAAGAGGGTGATATTCTATTTATTGATGAGATTCATAGATTAGCTCCTGCAGTGGAGGAGATTCTTTACTCATCAATGGAAGATTTCCGTATTGATATAATTATAGGGAGTGGACCAGCTGCACAAACAGTAAAAATTGATTTACCAAGGTTCACACTCATTGGTGCGACCACAAGAGCCGGAATGTTGTCAAATCCACTTAGAGATAGATTTGGTATGAGTTTTAGAATGCAATTTTATACACCTCAAGAGCTTGCAAGAATAATTAAACAAGCATCAAATAAACTTAACAAAGAGATAATTCACGAAGCATCATTAGAGATAGCAAAAAGAAGCCGTGGAACACCAAGAATTGCTCTTCGCTTACTCCGTCGTGTTCGAGATTTTGCAGATGTGATGGATGAGAGTTCTATAGAACATAGTCGAACGCAATATGCTTTGAGTGAGTTAGGGATTAATTCCCATGGATTTGATGAGATGGATATTAGACTTTTAAAACTTCTTGCATCAACAAATGGAAAAGCAATGGGGCTTAGTACAATTGCAGCAGCCTTAAGTGAGGATGAAGGGACAGTTGAGGATGTACTTGAACCATATCTTTTAGCCAATGGATATTTAGAGAGAACTGCAAAGGGTAGAAAAGCTACTCGCGCAACTTATGATATACTCGATATATTACCACCAAAAGAGGAAGGGAAACTATTCTAATGAAACCACAATTTTTTGTAGCGATTCTTTTTGCAATATCACTTTATTGGATGTATCTTTTATATCAACCATTCCTTTTGAGTATTACGATTGCATCTCTCTTAGCAATCTCTACATCAAGTATTCAAGTTTATTTAGAAAAATATTTAAAATATAGATTTGTAGCAGCTTTTACTTCAAGCTTGTTACTTGCTGTTTTATTCTTTGCACCATTGAGCTATTTTTTAGCAACACTCAGTATCAAATTAAATTCAATTAACCCTGAAACACTTGTAAAAATAGAACTTTATATTAGAACTTTTATAGAATCACCACCTGATTATTTGACTTTTTTAATCCCTTATGCAGATGATGTGATAAAAGATATAAATATCAATAATATTACAGCTATGGCACTAGGTCTTGCAGCCAAAATAGGTGCTTTTAGTGCAGGTTTTTTAAAAAATGCTTTTCTTGTAATAGTGTTTTATTTCTTTGCTCAATATTATAGTTCATACATAGTAGGTTTTTTAAAACAATTAATTCAAATGTCTATTGAGGAAACAACACTTCTAATTAAAGAGTTAACCTCGGTAATGAGTGTTGTGTTTTATTCCATAATAGTGACTGCAATGTTTGAGGGAATCTTATTTGGAGTTGCTGTATCGTTTATGGGCTATAATGGACTTCTGTTTGGAATCATGTACGGCTTTGCATCATTGATTCCTGTGATTGGAGGAATCATTATGTGGGTGCCGTTTATGATGTATGAATTTGCTATTGGCAATAGTTCAAATGCAATATTTATAGCTGCATATTCTTTAGTAGTTATCTCTATTATTGCAGACACTTTTATAAAACCTATAATTATAAAAGAGATTAATGAAAGATTGCTAAAAGATGATGAAAAAAGGATGAATGAGCTTGTAATATTCTTTGCAATAATTGCAGGATTAGCAACATTTGGATTCTGGGGAATGATTTTAGGACCAGCTATTACAGCATTTTTCTTAACACTTCTAAAGCTTTTTGAGGCTAGAAGCGAAGAGTGTAAAAGATAAAAGGATACAGTATGCAAGCAACTCAAATTCCATTTGTAAAACTTCTTGGAATCAAAGAAGATAATAATAGACTCTCTTTAGAATATAAAAATGATGTTATAAACCATATAGAGACTATTCATGCTTCTGCTCAGTTTACTTTAGCTGAAACGCAAAGTGGGATTCATTTACAAAAACTTTTTCCTGAGTTAGAGGGTAAGGTTGTACCTATCTTAAGAGATGCAGATATAAAATATAAAAAACCTGCACAAAAAAAGATATTTGCTTATGCCCAATGCGATAAGGAATCTATAGAAAAGTTTAGGGAACAGTTTTCTAAAAAAGGGAGAGCTTTGATTGTGGTTAATGTTGAGATTAAAGATATTGAGGATATTTTAACTTCTAAAGCAAGTTTTACTTGGTTTGTTCAGAAAATTTGATAGAGATTTACTTTTTTTTGTAAATCTCAGGATTATCACTTTTCCATCTACGGTGTAACCAAAACCAAAACTTTGGCTCTTTAGTGATAATTTCAGTGAGCCAATCTGCTTGAAGTTGTGTGGCTTTTAATATATCAGCTTCTTGGTTATCTGTTTTTTCTACTGGAATCTCATCAAATAACATAAGTGTATAGTTTTCTTCATCGTCAGTTCTTATAGTTACGGGGATAATAGCTGCGTTAAATTTTCTTGCTAAATAAGCTGGAGTTGATGTTTGTCTGATAGGTTTACCCATAAATTCAACCTCTACACCCTCTCTTTTATTTATATTTGTATCTATTAAAAGACCACTTGCTTTTTTCTCTTTTATTAGTTTTATGAGTGGCTTTATTACATTCGTTTTTTCTAAATTTGTATTGCCAAAACTAGCTCTTGAATCTAGTAGCCAATCTTGATACTCTTCATTTTTTAGTTTTTTATAAACAGCTGCAAGTGGTTCAACAAAAGCACCAAGTGAAGCACCACCTAACTCCCAAGAACAATAGTGGGTTGTTACATATATAATAGCACGACCCTCTTCATGTGCTTTCTTTGCAGCTTCAATATTTTGTATAGTTATTTTATTTTCAAGCTCCTCTTTACTCATATGTCTTAGTTCCATAAGATGTAAAAAATTAAAGGAAAGATTTTTAAAACTATATTTTGTAATCTCATCTTTTTGCTCAAAACTCATTGTGTTATCAAAAGCATAGTCAAGGTTTTGATATGAGATATTACGATATTTTTTAGATAGTTTATAAGCTAAGGTTGCAAGTGATGAAAAAAATCTTTTTCTATATTTTTTTGGTAAAGCCATTAGAAGTTTTTCTAAAAGTAAGAAGAGTTTAAATCCCATAATGTATTGTATTCCTTGAATTATATTTGTAACATTATATCAAAAAGCTCTTATCGCTTTTATTGCTAGATATTATATTGTTATTATTCTGTGATATAATCTTTCATAAAAATAAAAAGGTGCTATTATGGAATTAAGTTATTTAGGGATACTACTTCTTATTGTGAGTTTTACTGTTGGTTGGTTTTTAAGTTATATTAAGTCAAGATTTGAGATAAGAAAACATAAAAAAGAGATAAAAGAGTTTCAAGATCATCTTAATCGACAGATGAAAATAACGGGTGAGGGTAATAAAAATTTAGAATCTGAACTTGCTAAACTCAAACAAGAAAATGAAAACTTAAGAATCTCAGTACAAACATTAGGGCAAAAACCTGGTCGTGCTGAGATTAGACTTTTAAATATTTATGATGGAGCTTTAAGACGAATGATGTTAAAAGCGCCGGGATTCTCTTCAGCATGGGAAGTGGCACTTCAAGAAGCTGAAAAAGAGTATGAGGAAAATGAGAAAGGTTTTAAATCTATTATCAAAAAAGTGTTTGGACCTAGCCTTTCACATACTCCAGAAGAAACTCACCTACAAAAAACTGATGAAAAAGATGGATTTAGAGGATAAAAATTTAATATAATTACTTTATAATCATCACTTGGATACAATTGCAATAAAAAAGGTAGAAATTAAATGGTTGCGTTAGATATTCAAAATTTTTCTGAGGGCCGAACTAAAGCAAGAGCGTATTTTTGTTATCTTTTTTCTAAAAATATTCCTAATAGATTGCCATCTCTTTCTCCAGAGATGATACTCCCCCGTTTACTAAAAATTAAAGCAGATTTAGAAAACTGTGAGGGTATCTATTTACTAGATACTCGTGGAGTCCAAGTTACTCCTACATTTGCACAAGATAGACAAATAGATGGTGATATAGGGAGAATAAGAGCTGATAGAGCCTATTATTATCGTGCTATTAGAGAAGCAAGATGTACTATTACAGATCCCTATCCATCACTTATTACACAAGACTTAACAGTTACAGCATCACAACCTATATTTGATGAAAACGGTGATATACAATATGTAGCATGTTTAGATATGCCTTTGGATGAAGTGATTAGAATATCTCGTTCAAATACTTCAGATATATTTTTTACTAAACTATTCAAATACTCTTATGCAATGTTTGCTTTTGCTTTAATTGCAATTGCATTGTTACTATTTTCTCATGGTGTAAATAGTTTTTTTGAAAATGATATTACTATTTCACATCTAGTAATAGATGATATGTTTAAGGCAACTATTTTAATGACCCTCTCCCTTGCCATATTTGATTTGGCAAAAACACTCATAGAAGAGGAGATTTTAGGACGGCATAAAGAGGTCGATATTTCGGGACCTCATAAAACAATGGTGAAGTTTTTAGGTTCTATAATTATTGCTTTGTCAATTGAAGCATTAATGTTGGTGTTTAAATTTGCTATAACTGACCCAGAAAAACTGATGTCGGCTACATACATTATTGGTGGTGTTTCATTACTGATTCTTAGTTTAGCAATATATATAAATTTTACAAAAGTGAATAATAAAAAATGATAGCGATAGTTGATTATAATATGGGAAATTTAGCGAGTGTACAAAATGCTTTTGCTAAGTTGGGACAAGAGACAGTAGTTGAAAGTGACCCTAGTAAATTTAAAGAATATGAAAAACTTATTCTTCCTGGAGTAGGTGCATTTGGTGATGCGATGGAGCATTTAAGAGAGCGAAATATGATTGAAGCTTTAAGAGAATACGCTAAAAGTGGAAAATATATGTTGGGAATCTGTTTAGGGATGCAACTTTTATTTGAATCGAGTGAAGAGTTTGGAAAACATGATGGTTTAGGAATCATAAAAGGTGAAGTAATTGCTTTTGATTCTACTAAGTTTGAGCAAAAACTAAAAATTCCACACATGGGGTGGAATCGAATGTTTACTCAAGAACATCCTTTATTTAAAAACCTTGATGAGGAACATTACCTTTACTTTGTACACACATATCATGTTAAATGTACAAATGAAGATGATATTATAGGTCGTACAACTTATGGATATGAGTTCACTTCAGCAGTTGCTCATAAAAATGTGTTTGGGATTCAACCCCATCCAGAGAAAAGCCATGAAAATGGTTTGAAAATATTAGAAAACTTTATTAATTTATAAAAAAGGCACAAGTGTCGTGGGCTTCCTGCCGAAGGAAACATAGCGTTAGCGTAGATGACGGAATTACTTCCGACATCGTTATAAAAAATGAAGAGGTTCCCTTCATTTTATGAAATAAAATTAAGGATATTATAAAATGACTTTATACCCAGCAATAGATTTAAAAGATGGAAAAGCAGTTCGCCTTACAAAAGGTTTGATGGATAGTGCAAAGATTTACTCAGATGAGCCTTGGTCTTTGGTAAAAAAATTTGAAGAGATGGGTGCAGAATGGGTGCATTTAGTTGATTTAAATGGTGCGTTTGCCGGTGAACCTAAAAACTTAGAACAGATTATTAAAATTAGAGAAAATTGTAATGTAAAACTCGAACTAGGTGGTGGAATCAGAGATGAAGATACTATACAAAAAATGTTAGAGATTGGAATTGATAGAATCATATTAGGTTCTATTGCAGTAAAGAATCCTCAGTTTGTAAGAGATATGGCAAGTAAATACCCTATTGCAGTTGGAATTGATGCAATTGACGGTTTTGTTGCTGTTGAGGGTTGGGGTGAAGTTTCTACTATGAAAGCTACTGATTTAGCTAAAGAGTTTGCAGATGCTGGAGTTGAAGCTATTATCTGTACTGATGTTGGTAAAGATGGAACTTTGAGTGGAGTGAATGTTGATTTTACTTTAGATATAGCTAGAGCAAGTGGTATTAGTACTATTGCTAGTGGTGGAGTTAAAGATGAAAAAGATATAGAATCTTTAATTAATACAAATGAAGTTGATGGTTGTATAATAGGAAAAGCATACTATGAGGGAACATTAGATTTACCAAAGATGTTTAAACTATTAGATTAATCTAAAAATTAACAATTTTTTGCTATTATGTGAGCATTAAATTAATTAAAATATTAAATAAAGGATTTCAATTGAAATTACTTGTCGTTGATGATAGTTCTACAATGCGTCGTATTATAAAAAACACTTTAGCTCGTCTAGGTTACAAAGATATTTTAGAGGGTGCTGATGGTGTTGAGGGTTGGGCTGCTATGGATGCTAATCCAGACATAGATATGCTTATCACTGACTGGAATATGCCAGAGATGAATGGTCTTGAGCTAGTAAAAAAAGTTCGTGCTGATGAAAGATTTCTAGATACTCCTATCATAATGGTAACAACAGAAGGTGGTAAAACAGAAGTTATTACAGCCTTAAAAGCAGGTGTAAATAACTATATAGTTAAACCATTTACTCCTCAAGTACTTAAAGAAAAACTTGGTGCCGTAATGGGTGTTGCTGAGTAATGCAAGAGTACTACTACGAATTAGTAGTTAAAGTTTCGTCTCACCTTCCTCTATTTTCAGATTTTTTATCAGATACATTACCTGTTGGATTTGAAGAGGTAGATGGTGGTTTTGTTATAAGAAGCGAAGATGAACTAGATACTATTATATGGGGAATTGAACAATTCTCTGAAGCTCTCCAAAAAGCTTTATCTGAAACAATTGATCTTGAATGCATACAGTCAAAACTCAAAAATAGTGATTGGGTTGAGATGTATCAACAAAGTATTGAACCTCTGCAAATTGATAAATTTTATATACATCCAACATGGAATGAACCTAGTTCTGAACTTATAAATATTGCAATTGATCCTGCTT
>Ga0193965_1000206_pt1 | contig 20518 bp, 20 predicted proteins | sample FB_8_MG_FD_140330 | JGI IMG/M metagenome (GOLD analysis project Ga0193965, IMG submission 140330) | Microbial mat bacterial communities from the Broadkill River, Lewes, Delaware, United States - FB_8_MG | ecosystem: Environmental > Aquatic > Freshwater > River > Microbial mats | place: USA... | reverse complement strand
CTTTATCTCTTTAGATAATTGTAAATCTAATATAGAATTATTGTTTTTTTCTATCTCTTTTACTTTTTCTACAATTTTATTTATCCTATTTTTATCTAGACTTATAAAATTAGTTTTATCAAAAAAGTTATTACCCAAAATCTTTTTTAGAATTTTTATATCATCTTCAAGCCAAGAGTTCATAATATCTTTTGTAGTATTTGTAATTTTTTCATCTAAAATATTATTTTTTAAACTATTATCAATATTAGATTCAAATTGATGTAGGTTTTCAACAACATTTAACATCTCTTTTTGAGCAAATAAACCTTTGTATGTATGTATCTCTTTTCTTAGTTCTGAAAGCATATTAATATCTTTAAAACTATCTATTTTATCAATAAAAGCTAAATAATCTTTTTTTACCTCTAAAAACTGTTCTAAACTTGTTACAGTTTCAATTACCATTTTTAAAGTTTGTTGTTCATCTTTTATTTTTTTTGCTAACTCTTTATTTTTAGTTATATCTGTGAGAATTAACATAAATTTATTTTCATTTAAAATTTTATACTCAATTTCTATAAATTTATTATCTATTTTAAACTCTTTTTCTAACAACGAGATAAGTATATCTTGTTTCATATAGTTTTCTTTTAAAATATCTTGCAGAGTATTTTTTAAAAAAGTAGCTTCAGATTTATCTTTATATAAAAGTTCGTTTATTTTTTTATTTGATACATCTATATTAAAAATATTATAAACCTCTTTTGAATATTCAGGTCCTATTAACATATCACTATCAAAATATAAGAATCCTTGACCAGCATTATTTAGTAGAGTATTTATTCTTTTACTTTTATCTTCAATATGTTCTTTTAATTTTAAAACTTCTAATTGTTGTGAGTCACTTTGTTTTAAAATTTTATTTGTTCTTGTGGAAAGTTTTTTAAAAGCTTTTAATAGTTTTGGTAATTCATCAATAATAGTATCTTTACTATTATTTGATAAATACCCATTAAACTTCTCTATTAAAAGTTCATTTTTATCTTGTATCATTCTTTAACACTAGAGATTACTTTGCAACAAGATTAATATTTAAATCTTCAAAGTCTTCGATAAAGTCCTCTCCAGCTTCTTCAGCACTCTCATTCTCTTCATCATATATCCAATTTATCTCTATTTTGTTATCTTCAGCATTTTCATCCAATAGGTCGAAAAAGTCAAAAAATAGTTTAGAACTACTAGAGTTAAAGTAAGTTATCTCTAAATTTACCGTTGTTACTTCTTGTGGTGATGTTTCAAAGTACTCTTTTACCCAAGACATCATTGGTTCATAAAAATCAAAAGTATTTTCAGGGTATGATTTTCCCACTAAACTTATTGTACCAGATAAATCTAGATTGATATTTGGAGTGTATTTTGTTTCTTCAATTATTAAATTTTCCATATTATTATTATATCCTTGTTTTTATTTTAAATTATTATAACATAAATTATTAAAATATATATTATATTTTATGTTATAATATCACAAGAGGAGATTATAATGGAACTAGATAGTAATATACTAAAAAAATTAACTATTAGAACTATAAATTATTTAAAACAAGATTTAGGTATGAATGATATAAATAATAGTTTTAATATTGAAAAAGTTGATAGTATAAAATATAAAGAATTGACTAGTTTTATATCTTTATCTATGGATATAAAGGGTACTTTTTTTATAAGTGTAAATAATGCTATATCAAAAGAGATGGTTGAAAATTTTATTTATGGAGAAGTTTCTGAAGATGTAATAGATGAATTAGCATCAGAAAATTTATCAGAAACACTTAATGTTGTAGTTGGTAATATATTATCTGAAATTGAGATTATTAAAAATGGAGGTAATGTTGATATGTCAACCCCAACTTTAGTAGAAGATAACAGTATATTAATAGATAAAAATTATGATATACTATATGTTTGTAAAATTATTTATAAAAATGAAGAGATAATTTTAGGTTATTTTATTTAAAGAAGAAAGGATATAAATATGGCAACATTTTTAATTGTAGATGATGCGAAGGTTATGAGAATAAATTTAAAAAAGATGATAGAGGAGTTAGGACATGAGGTTTTAGCTGAAGCTAGCACAGGTTATCAAGGTATTGAAGCATATAAGGAGCATTTACCAGATATTGTAACTATGGATATAACAATGCCAGGGGAACGAAGTATAAAAGATGGAATAGATGCAGTAAAAGGAATTATAGATTTTCATCCAGCTGCAAAAATTATTATGGTTACATCTCATGGTGAACAAAATAAAGTTATAAGTGCTATTAAAAGTGGGGCTTCTAATTATCTTTTAAAACCTATTCAATTAGAAAAATTAGAAGAGATTGTAAATAGTTTATTAGTAGATAAAAATAAATCAGAAGAATAAAAAAAGCTCTTTAGAAAAAGAGCTTTTTTAAATTTTTAGAATATATTTTTAATTTATAAAACCATACCTCTAATCATAAAATATATTAATGCAGATAAAACACCAGCAGCAGGAACAGTGATAATCCAAGCAGCTACAATTTTTTTCATAGCATCTCGTTTTACATATTGTACTTTTTCAGCAGTTTTTAGATTCTTTTTAGTATCCTTAACTTTCTCTTCCTCTTCATCAATCATTTGGTAAAGAACAACAATTCTTTTGTAATCCTCTTTATCTTTAGCCTCTTTTGATTCAAGAGTTTTAAGTTCACTTCCAAGTGCTTTTAATAATTTCTTTTCATCATCTAATGTCTCTTTTTCTATTGCTATTATATCTTTTTTTTCTGTATCATTAAGATATTCTCTTAAAAAACCAACACCAAAGATACCACCAATAGCAATATGTGTAGAAGATACAGGAAGCCCTAGTTGTGAAGCTATAATAACAGTAATAGAAGCAGCCATAGCAACACTAAAAGCTCTCATTTGGTCAAGTTCTGTAATCTCAGAACCAACTGTTCTAATAAGTTTTGGTCCATACAAAGCTAACCCAATAGCAATACCCATAGCACCAACAGCCATAACCCAAAAAGGTATTTCAGCTTTTGAAGATATACCACCTGTCATAACAGCATCATTAATAGCAGCTAACGGTCCAATAGCATTTGCAACATCATTTGCTCCATGAGCAAAACTAAGTAGTGCTGCTGCAAAAATTAAAGGGACAGTAAAAAGCATATTTACACCAGCTCTATCATTTTCTAATTGAACTGCTCTTTTTAATACAGTTTTTTTAACAAGGTTATAAACTATAAATGCTACAATTAATCCAAAAATAGAAGCTACTGTAAAAGATGGTTTGTTGGCTTCAGGTAAAAATACTAAAACATCCACTATAGATGGCCAAACTTTTTTTAGCCCCTTTAGAGTAAGATAAGTTACAAATGCCCAAGACATTATAGCTATAAAAACAGGTACCCATTTAATAGCAGCTTCAATTTTATTCTCTTTAAAGACTATTGTCTTTTTTATAGCATAAAGAAAAATAGCTGCAATAATACCACCTAGTACGGGAGATATAACCCAAGAAGCAGCAATTTTACCCATAGTTCCCCAAGCAACAATACTAAATCCAGCAGCAGCAATACCTGCCCCCATAACACCACCAACAATAGAGTGTGTTGTAGATACAGGTGCTTTTGTCATAGTTGCAATATTTAACCAAACAGCAGCTGCTAAAAGAGCTGCCATCATAGCCCAAATAAAAGAGTCTGCATTTCCACCAAATGCAGATATATCAATAATACCTTTTTTAATAGTTTTTACAACATCACCACCAGCTATTAAAGCTCCACTTGCTTCAAAAATAGCTGCAATAACAATAGCACCACCCATTGTAAGAGCTTTGGATCCAACAGCAGGACCTACATTATTAGCAACATCATTTGCACCAATATTCATAGCCATATATGCACCAAATAGTGCAGCTACTGCTAAAAACATATTATTTGTAATTCCACCTGTACTTAAAAAACTATACGTTAATACAGCAACCATAAAAAATAGTGCAAATCCTAATCTAATAAAATCAATTCCACTAACTTTCATAGCCTCTTTCTCCATCTTCTTGACTGTTGTTATCTCCATCCACTCCCCCTTTTTTATAAAAAGTTACAATATTGTAACTTTTGATTACTATAATTATAATGATTATAGATTAGGTTTTGCTTATAAGAAAAAATTTAGAGACTAATTTATTACTATACTCTATATTTAATTGTATATTATTTTTTTTAGTTGTTTCTTTTAAGAGAAAGTTTTTATTTGAATCATTAATACCATAATATTTAAGTCTTAATTGTAATTTTTTATCATCTGTATGAACTTCTGAAATATTGAGTTTTTTTAATTTTTGGGATAACTCTTTTACAATATGATGTTTGTATGCAAAATAGTTTTTAGGATTATCTACAAAAATATAAAAATGTTTATTAAAAACCAAAACTAATAGATTTAAAGATAGAGTAAAAACAATAAATCCAACTAAAACATAATGCATTTTTCTAAATTGTTTTAATCTTACTCTTATACTAAACATAAAAAGTTTAACCATATCAGGAATTGCCACAACAATAAAAGGGGCAAAATCTTCTATATCTATTTTTTGCCTTAATGAAAGTATAAAAGATAAAATAATTGTAATAGAAGTTATATACCAATTAAGATTTTTTTCAAGTTTAATACCTATTCTATAAACTGCATAAACAAAATATATAAATAAAAAAGGTGAAAATATTGAACTATATGCACCTATAGTATTAACAAAATAGCTTTGTGGATGTCCACCTATTTCAAATGGATAAATATATAATGATATTAAAAATAGTATAGATGATACTATTAGTAGTGTTTTCTCTTTTTTTCTAAAAGCGAATATAACTAAAGATAGATATAAAAGTGTAAAAGAGTTATCAATAAACAAAAATAGTATAAGTAAAAGATAATGTATTTTATATTTTTTTTTGTAAATATAAAGGTAAAGAAGTAAACAAAATATAACTATAATAGAGTTGTTTACAAGTAGTCCTGCACTATTTATCCCTGGTAATATCATAAAAATAGCAACAGATATAAGACTATCAATTTTATGTTTAAAAAAGTTTTGAGTAAAAAGATACATTAAAATAGAACTTGCAACATAAAAGAGTATAAAAGGGAGTCTTAAAACAAAATCATCTCTACCAAAAATATCTGTAAAAAAATGGATTATATAGTGAAGTATATTTTGTTGATTAAAAAATATATCTGCTTCACTATAAGATATGCTAAATAAAGTAGAAGTATAGCATAATAAAAAAGTATGAAATAGTAATAATCCTATAAAACTATAGTCATATCTATTAAGTTTCATAAACTATATTTTTAAAAAATTATCTAATATTTGATGTCCATATTCACTCATAATAGATTCTGGATGAAATTGCACCCCATATATATTTTTATCTTTTATTTTTAAGCTCATTATCTCATTATCATCTAAACTTTTTGATGTAACAACTACACTATCAGGAACACTATTTTTATCAACTATCAAAGAGTGATATCTTGTTTGGGTCATAGTTTTTGGTAAATCTTTAAATAAAATATCATCTTTTAATATCTCTATTTGTGAAGTTTTTCCATGCATCATTTTTGGAGCTTTTATAATATCAGCTCCAAAACTTTGTGCAATAGCTTGATGCCCTAAACAAATACCCATAATAGGAGTTGTATCGGAAAAGTTTTTGATTACATCAAGGCAAACACCAGCTTCATTTGGTGTTGCAGGTCCTGGAGATAATATAATTTTTGAAGGATTTAACTCTTTTATCTCATCTATACTTAGTTCATCATTTCTTATTATTTTTAAATCAGCACCTAACTCCAAACAATATTGAACAATATTGTATGTAAAACTATCATAATTATCAATCATTAAAATCATTTTTGTACTTATCCTATTTTAAAATATTTTTTTGATTATTATATCATAAAAGTTAAAATTAGAGTTGAATTATATATTAGAAGAGATATTTGTTTTTAAAAATTTAAGACACTCTATAAATGAGTGCCTTTATTATAATTAGAAAGTTATATTTTGATAATCTTTATCAAGAAGTTTTCCAGCTACAACAGGTGGTTTAGCTACAGTTACACCATCAATTAAAACAGATTTTGTTTCACCTTTATTTGGTAAATATAGTGGACAAACTTTTACAGAAGCTCCAAGTTTGATAAGTGCTTGTAGATGTTGTTTAGCTGATGGTGCTTTTCCATCAGGTCTTTTAATTGGAGTACCTTTGATATTTTTATTTGCTAAATCTCCAGCTTGACCACATAACACAATATTTACCTCTTTTTTATGTTTTTTTACACTCATAAGAGATAAAACCATAGCCATAGCTTGAGTTTGAGGATTTCCTGAATTAACTAATACATTTAAACCTTTTGCTTGAGAAGCACTTGATATAGTAGGTACTGCTAATAGTCCTGCTAAAGCAATTGTTGATAGAATTTTTTTCATATTTTTCCTTTAATATTTTTTGGTATTGTAATAATATAGGTTTTATATATAATATCAACTTAACTTAATTATTATATATAATTAATTATATATATTTAAGCTTTATAATATTACAGCTTTTCCATCTTTTATAACTACTGTATCTTCTATCCTTACACCAAATTTATTATTTAGATATATACCTGGTTCTACAGTAAATACCATATTATCTTCTATTATAATATCATTTTTACTATTTATATTTGGATATTCGTGAATATCAAGACCCACTCCATGTCCAGTACTATGTATAAAATATTTTCCATATCCAGCTTTTTCTATTATATCTCTTGCTAATTTATCTATTTTTGATGCTTTCATACCACTTCTAGCTTTTTTTATAGCTGTTTCTTGAGATTTTCTTACAATATCATATATTTTTTGTTGATTTTTTTTAGAAAAAGTCTGTTCTCTTTGAAAGTTTATATTTTTATTATAAATTGATGTACAAGTTCTATCACTACAATATCTTTTGTATTTTATACCCGCATCAACTAAAAGTAAATCATTCTCTTTTATTTTTTTTGAAGTTGGTAATGCATGAGGTTTTGCACTATTTTGATTTATAGCTACAATTGGGTCAAAACTTAAATCATATTTACCAAAATTACTCATCATCTCTTTTGCTTTAAATTGAAGATATCTTTCATCTTTATTTTCATTATTTTGTAAAAAATATGCAAATCTATCAAAACCATCTCGTCCTAAAGCCATAGCTTTTTTAATTAGTTTTATCTCTTTATCTGTTTTGATGATTCGTTTTAATTTAGAAAAATTAGGTTTTGGAATAAATTTAGTTTTTAAATCTTGTTTAAGTAGATTGTAGTTATAAACACTAAAATCATTTGGGTCAAAGTTTATTTTTTTGATTTTTGATTTTTTTAAGATATCTTTTGTAGATTGAATTAAATTACTAGATATAATAACTTCACAGTTTTTAGTAAATAGTTTTGCTTCTATCTCATATCTAGCATCAGTGATGAAGTATTTATCACCACTAATATTTAGAAATATCTCATTATCACAACTATATCCACACTCAAAATATACACTATTTTCATTTTGTAAAATATAATTATCCATAATAATTATATTTTTCTATTGGTTAGGTTGTGCTTGAGCTTGAGCTTGTTGCTGAGCAATTTGGTGTTGTTTTGCAGCTTCCATCTCATTTAATATTTGTGTTAAAGCTATAAGACCCATATGGTACCCAAATGGTCCAAAACCTGTAATTACACCAAGGCTTGATTTTGCAGTTATAGATTTTTGTCTAAACTCTTCTCTTTTATAAATATTTGAGATATGAACTTCAACAACAGGTATAGACACAGCACTAATAGCATCAGCAATAGCTATACTTGTATGGCTATATGCAGCTGGATTTATAATAATACCATCAACTGTACCTAAACACTCTTGAATTTTATCAACTATCTCACCCTCTAGATTACTTTGAAAGAATTCTAGCTCTATATTATTTTGAGAAGCACTCCCTTTCATCTGTTCATGGATTTGTTCTAGTGTCATTGGTCCATAGATATTTTGTTCTCTAATACCTAACATATTTAAATTTGGACCTTGTATTACTGCTATTTTCATTTTTGTTCCTTAATTTTAAAGTAAGCAAAAAGTATAGTATAATCAAAATTAAAATATTCTGAATTGAAGGTATCTATCTTTTTTCTATAAATCTAATTTATTATAGATTAAGAGCTTTTATTATAAACTATAAACAATAGATAATAAAAAGGCTTATAATGTCAGGACAAAACAACGAACTTTTAAAATTTTCTGTATCTGGTTCTATGGATAAATTACTTCATGAATGTGGATTTTCTACATCTCAAGCAGTTGAGACATCTAATATAAATGAATTATCAAATTTATCTGAAAAAATAGATATGGCATCTAATATTCTAAAACTCTCAACATTAGTTTTAGAAGCTAATATTCCAAAGAGTATGTTAGATAGAACTAGAATAGCAAAACAATCAATAAGTGCTGCATCATTACTTACATTAACAGAATATAGTAAGTTATCTAATAAAAAGATTTTAGATATTATAAATAATTGCAGTACAATTTCAAATGAATTATGGAGTCGTTATTCAAAAGACCCAGATAAAATCACTTCAAGTTTATTAAATGACTTTTATAATGAATGTGGAAATTATAATTTATTTTTTGAAAGATATTACAGTAGTATGGTTATCTCATTAGGTACAGCACTACGTGGATATATTGCACTTGTTGCAAAAGATATAGGTGGAAAGTTTTTTGATTTTGGTGGAGGAATAGGAAACTTAAGTTCAACAGTATCTAACCTAGGACATAAAGATGTATATATTGTAGAAACAGATAATAAAGAGTTAGATTTTGTTAAATGGAGAGATAAAAAGTGTGGCAATAAAAATGTAAATTATATTGGCTCAAAAGAGATTGATAATTTCTTTGAAAATAATAAAGAATCATTTACTTTTGGAGCATCTATAGAGGTTATGGAACATGTTTTAAATCCACCTGAATTATTGGAAAAAATTTCAGGACTTATTGCTCCTGGTGGATATCTTTTTTTAACAAGCTCTTTTCATATCTATCCACACCCTGGACATCTTAAATCAAATGTAAAATATACAAATAAAGAAGATGAAATTTTAAAACCTTATGGTTTAGAAAGAGTAGAGTTTGAAGATGTTCCAATTCCATTTTTATTTAATTGGAAAATGTTCCAAAAAAAGACTTAAATTTAAGCTACAAATATAGTAATTTTATATGAAAACATTATTTAGTTAATTAAATAATGTTTATTTATCTCTTCTTCGTGGATTTCTATATCCATCTCTACTATTAGTTCTAGTTCTTCTCCTATCTCTTTGGGGAGCTTTTAAAGTTTTATTTGATTTTAATGAGTTTTCACAAAATAAATTTAATTCTATTCTATATTGCTCAGCCTTTTGTTTATCTGGAAATAGTTCAGGTAGTTTATAAGATAACCAAAGATATAAAGATATTTTTTTTACTTCATCTTCTGCTTGAAGTAGCTCTAGTTGTGTTTTTGCTATATGTTTTGTTTTTATAGATGGTCTATAGAATGTTACTTTTTTATTTAAAATATTTGCTACATATTTTCTATATCCATTTAGTATTAAAGGTGACCTTGTGTTTATAGGAGCGTTACTTAGTGTATATTTATCTTCTAGGCTAAGTTCTTTTTTTTGGTCTAGCATAGAGGCTAACTCTAACATAGTTTTGATATTTACTGCTTGAAAAGGGCCATCATATTTCATATGCTTTAAAAAATATTTTAGTATTTTAGTTAAGCTTTTAGTATTTAAAAATACAGATAATGCTTCAACTTGAGTAGCAGTTGCTTTTACTTTTACAGGTGGTTTTATAGTTGACATTGGTGAAGTAAACATATTATCTATATGTTTTAAAACATTATGAGTAGTTGCACCTATATGACCTATTTCGTGATGTCCATATCTTCCTGCTCGTCCTGCTATTTGTATAACTTCATTTGGTAAAAGTTTTCTTTTACTAATTCCATCAAATTTTGTATCAGTAGTAAATAAAAGTGTTTTAATAGGTAGGTTTAATCCCATCGCTATTGCATCAGTTGCAATTAATAAATCACTTTTACCATCTCTAAATCTTTTTGCTTCCTCACGTCTAACTTCTGGACTTAAGTTTCCATACAATACAGAAACAGTATGATATTTGCTTAGTTTTGATTTTAATGCAAGTACATCTTTTCTACTAAAAGCTATAAGAGCAGTTGCTTTTTCTATTTTTCTTAAATCTATATGTTTATCAAGAACTTTTAAAGGATTTATTCTTTTAAATCTTTTTATCTCTAAGGGCTCATCAAGATAAATAGCAATTTTTTTTACAATATCAAGTGCATTTACACTCCCTGTCATAATCACTTTTTTTGCAGGAGTTCCAAGTATTGCATTTACCCAAGCCCAACCTCTATCTTCATCTGCTAACATTTGTACTTCATCTATTACACAAACATCTACTTCAAGGTTAAAGTTTATCATCTCTATTGTAGAACAAATATGCCCTGCATCTTCATCAAATATCTCCTCTTCACCCGTAATTAGTGAAGCTGGTATATTTTCATTTTTTAATTGTTCATAATTTTCAAGTGCCAAAAGTCGCAAAGGGGCTAGATATGTACCAGTGTCAGCTTTTAGTAACTCTTGCATTGCATTATGTGTTTTTCCACTATTTGTAGGACCTACAAAAAAGTGTAACTCTCTTTTTTGTTCTCTTGCTAATGGATAAAGTGCTTTTATATCACACTTTAGTAAGCTATTTAGTTGTTCTTTAAAATTTTCTTTTATCATAATGTATCATATCATAAAGTTATTAAAATAAATAGATTAATAGAGTTTAGTGTATAATCTTTTTTTAAATTATTATAAAATATGAGGTTATAAAATAATGGTAATAGTTAAAACTATAATAGAGTTAAAAAATATATTAAGAAAATCTAATCAATCTATAGGTTTTGTACCTACTATGGGTGCTTTGCATGATGGTCATATATCTTTAATTAAAAAAGCAAGATTAGAAAATGAGATAGTTGTTGTATCTATTTTTGTAAATCCTACACAGTTTTTAGAGGGTGAAGATTTAGATAAATATCCAAGAAAAGATGAAGCAGATAAAAAAATATGTGAGCTATGTGATGTAGATTATCTTTTTATGCCAGATATCAACACTATGTATAATAAAGATGAGGTTACAATTAATGCTCCAAAAACAAAAGGGTATATATTAGAAGGATTTAAAAGAGCAGGACATTTTGATGGAATGTTGCAAATTGTATTAAAACTTTTAAATATAGTACAACCTACAAATAGCTACTTTGGTAAAAAAGACGCTCAGCAGTTATCTTTGATAACTCAAATGGTAAATAACTTTTATATAGATACAAATATTGTAGCTTGTGATATTGTAAGAGAATCAGATGGTTTAGCATATAGTAGTAGAAATGTATATCTTTCTAAAGAGCAAAGAGAAAAAGCACTAAGTATCTCAAAATCACTTAAAAAATCTGCAAAAAGTATAGGTGAGGGGCAAAGAGATTGTAAAACTATTAAAAATAATATTATAGAGTATTTGGATAATATTGATGGTTTAGAGATAGAGTATGTAGAGATAGTAGATAAAGAGTTTAATAAGATTGAAGAGATAGAGTTAAAAAATACAATTATTTTAATAGCAGTTCAATTAGGTAGTACAAGACTTATAGATAATATTTGGATTTAATTTATAGGTTATTTAAAGTGAAAGTTATAAATAGTAAGTATTTAAACTTACTATTTATATATTTAGATTAGAATGATTGACCTGCTATTTTAGTAGATATTTCATTTGAAAGGTTTTGTGCATAGTCTATATAAAGGGCAGCAGTTGATGTACCATTTTTATTATTAAAAGTTGACATATATGTTTCATTACCTATTTGTATATAAAACTTTTTACCATTATATGTATTATCAAATAATACTTTTGCTACAGTATTTACATCTGCTGTTCCACCAAGTTTAATATACATAGAATCTTGAATACCTGCCATACCATTACTTGAGGCTGATGCTGAAGTATCTGGTATAAATGCTAACTTAACGGTAACACCTACTTGTTTACTTTCTATAGTAACACCTTTGTCACCACTTTTTGATTCATCTATTACACAAGAAGAATCATAACCAATTGATTTATTTGTATTATCTCCAAGACCTGTACTTGTTATAACATTTGAACCTTTTAAAATAGGATGCGGTTTTATAGATGTAGTATTAGAAGCAAGACCTGTATCTAAAGTACCATTTCCATCAACAGAAAAGATTTGTAGAGTATTTACAGATTTACCAAATTCTGGACTTAAAGAAGCTTCTGTACATATATTTAAATACGATTTAGTTCCAGCTGTATATTGTATTTTTAAAGGGCTTGCTTCTGTATTATATTCAGGTACATAACTATTATATACATAATAACCTCTTGTATCTTCACTTGTACTGTTTATCTCAATATTTGAACCATCTCCTATATTAATTGTTGGAGCATTTGGTTGAATAGTATCAATACTTCCTATTGAAACTTTATCTAGTTTTGAACTTAATCCATCTGTCGCACTTAATTCTATATCTTTTTTATTTCCTTGTCCCTCTTCTATTGAATTAAATTTTCCTATATATCCATAATAGTTTCCTGAGCTATAACCAGGTATTAATTTATATTGATTACCGCTAATTGTAGTATAAACATTTGCAACTGAAGTATCTTTGATACCTGTAAGAGTTAAATCAATATCAGTTACATCAATAACATTTGTTGTTTTATTATTCGCATTAAATTTATGACTATATGATTTACTTATATTATTTAAAGTAGCTGAAATTTCTGTTTCTTCTGATTTTTTCAGATAAGCCCAATATCCTGTTTGACCATTTATATCAAAAAGGTTATAGTCATTTGAATCATACCATACTTTTTTTGGAGCAGTTAAATCAAGATTTGACCAATGTACATTTCCTGTTGACATATCAGTTATTCCTGTTACTAATGCTTTTATATCAAAACCTAATTCTTTAAAAACATATAGGGGACCCTCATTTGGCATATCAGGAACTGTTATAGAATTATATCCTAAATCTTCTGTAATAGGATTTGGTAAAGTTATTGTACCTAACTTATCTATATTTGTTTCACTACCTACTCCATTTGTTACATCACCTGAAGAAACTATTTTTGTTTGAGTAGCATCTAGTCTAAATCCTGTAATTATTATATTAGCACTAGTTTTGTTATCTACTCCCTTATTATAATCATGTGAAGCTATTGCATATATATTATTATCTGTTGCTAGTTGATTAAATCCATCAACTATTTTATCATACATTTTTAAAGTATCTTCACTATGTGTAGCATCGATAACTCCGATACCAGTTAAGTTTTTTGTAAAACTTTGGTCACTATTAGCTAGTGTAATATTAAAGTCATCATTAGTAGAAAATTTATCATTTGAATCATCTAAGTTAAATGGTATAACAATATTGTTTTTTACCATATTTGCATCGATTAAATCTTTAGGATTATATATAGCTTTAACGGCTCCTTTTGTTAGATTTATAAAAGAATCATCTTCTAGGATTATTGATTTTTCAAAGAATTTACCTTCACCATTTAATAAATCAAGATTAGATGTAGATGCCGATATAATAATTAATGTTTCATTATTTTCATTTAATGTAGCATATATTTTTGTTTCATCTATCATTTCATTAATATTGTCTTTAATCTCAACTACAGTTGTATTTGTATCTTGTGGTTTTACTTTAGGTGCAATTGTATCAGAACCTTGAATGTCATAAGATAAAATACCATTTGCATCTGTGTTATTAAAATTAAAAACTTTTGTAAATGTAAAATCTTTAATATCAAAGTTTGAAGTAGAGCTAATTAATAGATGGTCGTTAATTCCATCGTTATTTATATCTATCTCTAATGAATTAGTTAAATCAGTTTTATTATTTGAAATATATTTTTTAATAGTGTCATTTGCAGTTGTTAAAGTGGTTTGTTCATTATCTTCTGCAAAAGGTATAATTTGATTCTCATCATTATTTATCATAATTGCAGCACTATATTTATCATCTTTATTATTTGTACCATTGATGTAACTATCTAAGTTTGAAGCAGTATTAGGACCAACTAAAGGTTCAATTATCATTGAATATTCACCATAAATAGAAGATACACTATTATTCTGTAAGTTAGTTACATTAGAAAAATCATCTATTTTTTGACTTTTTACACTCCATACATCTTGTCCTGCAAGTGTAGTCACAGAACCAAATCCATCCCCTTCTATAATAAATTTTGTATTAGATAATAATATAAGTTTTCCATTTTCATTTGAAAATGAAGTTAATTTAAGGTTTTCTGGTATTTGACCTAACTTTTTAGCATTATTTACAGCTATATTTATATTTTTAGCATCTATACTAGTATCATTACTTAAATTAATATCAACTTTGTATAAACCAGTTATATCAGATATAGAACAACTTCCTACATGAGTATCTTCTACTATAAGACCTGTTATTGATTCTCTTATACTATTATTTTTAGGATCAAATGATACTAAATTCCAACCTTCTGTTAAGTTTGAATAGTCTGTTGGTAAAATACCATCATTCCCTAATATTAATCCTGCTGGAGGTGTTGAATTACTATTATTTTTATCACCATCATCTATTTTTATCCAATATGCTCTACCTTTATCAAGTGTAGAGAAGTCATTAACACTTTCTGCATTATCATTATCCCATAATTCCCAAACACCATCTAAACTATTATATCTATATATTCTAGCTGTTGTATCATTAGGAGCAGGGTCTAAGTGGTCATTTGAATTAAATGCAATAGGGTCTATAGGGTTATTTGATAAATCAAAATCAAGTATACTTTTAATAGTTTTGTCTTCTTCACTATAAATAGCTGGTGATTCTATTTTTGCTGTTGGTATTACAGGGTTATTATATGTATTATTAGAATCTATTTGAAAAGTATATACAATACTATCTTCAACACCTTCTCTTTTTAAATCAACTTGTTCACCTTCAAGTGAAGATATATACTCAAGTCTTGCAATTGGATTTATTCCTCCTGGTGAAGCTATATATATAGCTCTTGTAGATTCTGTAGGGTCATAACTATTATCAGTAATATCTGCATATAGTTCAATACTTGTTTCTGTTGCATCTTTAAATAGTCTTAATTTTGCTAAGTTATTGTCTCCTGCCATCCAACCAGATGTTCCAGCTTCTGTTTTTGCATCAATAAGAGGTATGAAATTTGTACCTATCTCTGCTTTAATTGCAGGTGTTGTAATATCTTTACTAAAACCACTTACACCAAACATTTTCCAACCATAATCATTATTAGCAGTAATTGGCACATAGTTTGTAGTAGCACTTCCTAAAAGTAATACTCCATAAAGTAAGCTCGCAGTGGCTAAACTTATATTGATTTTTTTTAAATTCATTTTATTATCTCCTATAATTCTTTTTATCTATAAACTTTTTGAGAACTCAAATTAGATCCATCTTCACTATTTAGTATTATTCTTGCACAAGTTTCTAATTCATCAGATGATGAAGCATAATATTTTATATATACGGTATTATTTTCTTCTGATACCCAAGATTTATCATAAGTTAACTTAAAAAAACTATTTGTAAAGTCTGTATAATTACTTAATACAACTTGTGTATTCTCTTTATAGTAAAGAGTTACTTCAGAATATTTAATAGTTAAATTTGGAATCAAGAATGATTTTATCATTATACCATTTGTCTCATCTTTGGTTTCTGCTGATATATCAAGAGGCATATGGTTTATAATTTTAAAATTAGTATTAGAACAAGCATTTAAATCATATAAGGCATTATCATTTTTAAAACTATAAGTAGTAGTGTTAGATTCATCATCTGTAATTTCACTTGTTGCATTATCATCATTAGTATCCGTAATTCCATCTGTTGGATTATCTTCTATTGTATCATTATTTGTTGTTGTTTCAGAACTATTTGTATCTTCTATTACTGATATTTCTAATTTTTTACTTGATACTAATCCATAATTATTTTCTACCATAGCTATAAAACTAAAAGTACATTCTTCTAAACCTTTAAAAGTGATAATTGGTTCTATAATAGATTTATTTAAATCAAAATTACCAATAGATATATCAGCACATTTGTTTGAAGAAGTTGGAATAGTATAAAAGTTTTTAATTAAACCATCTGTATTAATATCTTCTGCATAAACACTAATATTATAAGTATCATCTACTTTTAAATTTAGATGAGTCATATCATTACCGTATTTATTTGTTATATTTAAAGTAGGAAAAATATTTTCATTATTCGAACTAGATACTATAATTGTTATATCTTTATATACTAATAAAGACTTTTCATCTATAGCATTAATTCTAATAGTAGTAGACCCCTCTTTTAGTCCTAATATATTAATTTGATTATTAAAAATATCGATTTCTTTAAATATAGCCACAGCTATATCTTTATTAGCACTAACAAGAATATTATCTGTTTTTATATTTGTATTATTATTGTCTACTACTGTAAAATTTATTGTTTTAACTTCACCTTGATTAATATTAATTGTAGTTTCATTTATTTTTATAATCGGTTTATCATTAGTAATAACCATCTCTTCTTCTATAGTAGTGTTAGAAGAATTTGAAACAATTACATTTATTGACTTAGTTGTTTCTTTACCTATGCTATCTTGAATATTAAGAGTGAAATCAAAACTACATTCTTCAACCCCTGTAAACTTGATAATATTACTAATAGTTGTTTTATTTAAATCAAATGGGTCAATAATTATCTCTGCACAACTACTAGTTGTAGGTACTATATTAAAATTTATAATACGATTATTATCATCAGCTTGAGCAAAAATAGATATATTTTGAGATTCTCCAATTTTAATATTTAAATCATTTATTTCACTATTGTTTTTATCTTTTATCATTAATATTGGTTCTAATGTATCATAATTATCTATATTACTTTCATTATTTACAGTATTTTGTTCATCGTCAATTGCATCGCCTACAATTCCACCTGAACTACATCCAATATACAAAGATATCATTATAATATATAGTATAGCTTTAATCTTCTTCATTCATATAACCTTTTGTATTAGTTTTAATGGTATTATATTTAAATATCTTTAAATATTAACTTAATATTTTTACTTATTATTGTACAATTCTTAATAAAAATTAAAACATAAGGAACTTTATGAATTGGCAAGATATAATAAAAAAAGAGCAAAATCAAGAGTATTTTAAAAAATTAGAGGAGTTTTTAGATAGTGAGTATTCTACAAAAACAATATATCCAAAAAGAGAAAATATATTTAAAGCTTTTGAACTAACAAAATATGAAGATTTAAAAGTTGTAATAATAGGGCAAGACCCGTACCACAATCCAAATCAAGCACAAGGTTTAGCTTTTTCTACACCAAAAGATATTAAAAATCCACCATCAGTTGTAAATATATTTAAAGAGATATTAAATGATATAGGAGAATCAAGTGTTAATTTAGATGGTGATTTAACATCTTGGGCAAAACAAGGGGTATTATTAATCAACACAATATTAACTGTAGAGGAAAATAAACCAAAATCACATCATAAAAAAGGTTGGGAGATGTTTACAAAACATATTTTAACTATAATTAATGAGCAATTTAAAGATATTATATTTATTTTATGGGGAACACCAGCTATAAAAATGGGCAAATTAATAGATGAAAGTAAACATCATATATTAACAGCTCCACACCCTAGTCCATTATCTTCATATAGAGGTTTTTTTGGTTGCAAACATTTCTCAAAAACAAATGAGATATTAAAAAGAGTTGGGAAAAAAGAGATAGTTTGGTAATAAAATTTAATTAATTTTTTTAATTAATTGACAATTTTATAATAAAATGATACACTTTTGTAATCTTAAAAAACAGGAGTATTGTTATGAATACAAGTATAGTAGGAAGACACGTAACATTAACAGATGAATTAAAAAGTTATATAGATACAACAACAGACACATTTAAAAAATATAATTTAGATATAATATCAGTAAATGCTATTATCTCTCAAGAGCAAAAACATGGTAAGAATTTAATCTCTTTTGAGTATGTATTAAATATTGCAAATATAGATACAGTAGTTGTAAAACAAAAAGATAAAGATCTTCATACAGCTATAGATATAGCAGCAGATAGAGTTTCTAAAATTTTAAGAAGACACGCAGATAAGATTAAAGCTCACGATGCTACAAAACTTACTGAACTTCATATTAATGAAGAGGAAGATGCAATAGCAAAAGAGTTAGAAAAACTAGATAATGAGATATTACCAGTTAAGTTAGCTTCATATAAGCCATTAGATATTGAAGAAGCTCTAAATGAATTAAAAGGTGAGAATGAAATATTTAAAGTATTCTATGATAGAGATGATAATTTAAGAGTGCTTTATAAAATGAAAGATGGAACACATTACGGTTTATATTAATATAATTAAATAAAATACTTAAAGAAAAAAGGTAGAGATTAAAAACCTCTACCTTTTTTCTTTTATTTGATATGATATATCAAGGTAAAGAGTACACAGAATCTCAATTAAATATAACCCCATTTTTTAAATTTTTCTCTTAAACTATTATCATTTTCAAATACTTTAAAATAAAGATATTCAGGAGCTAAATCTAATTCATCATTCCATTTTAAAGTATAATCTAGTTTAAAATTCTGAAATTTTTCAATATCTTGAAGTTCTTTAAATGGTTTGATTTTACTACTAAAAATAAACTCTTTTAAATCTACAATACCATTTTTATTATCATTAAATTCTAACAAAATTTTATAATCATTTTGATATATTGCTTTTATAATACTTAACATTATTTAATCCTTAAAATTAAACTAATGGTTTAATTTTAATATATTCTCCAGTTTCTTTTATATTATACCAATTTTTTAATAATTCATCTTGATTATCTTCTGCCCATTCTACAACTAAACCTAAAACTTTTGAAGGAACTCGTCCTTCCATTACTCCAAATGTTTTTATATCTATTGATGCTTTATATTCGTTATATTCAACATGAAAATGTGGTGGATTGTGTTCATTGAAGTACATAAATATTTTTATACCCAAGAATCTACTTATTTCTGGCATTTTTTCCCCCTATAATTTTATAGACTAATTATATCAAAAATTTCATTTAAAGAAAACTTTTCTTACATATTCAATCGTATTTTATTTGTTGCAAATTGATCTATTAATATTTGAATTAAGTTTTATTATAATTAAAGCGATATCTCAAGTGAATTTTTAAGATAACGCCTAAAGTGAGGAACACGGCGATAATTGGTAAGATTTATTTGGTCTTTAAGATGTCTAATTTGACACAGTAAAAGCTTGATAAATCGCCGTTATAGCCTCGTTTCTCTCCTCTGATTTGTTATACACTTGCTTGATTATGTACAAATCGAATATCTAAATGACATCCAACAGCATTTGCATATTTTTTTAATGTTGTAAGTGATGGTGAATGTTCACCACTACTTAAAGAAGATTCAAGTCTTGTAATTGAAGCTTGTTTAGTTCCCATAAGTTCGGCTACTTGAGATTGATTAAGCCCTGCTTCTTTTCTTGCTGTTAGCATTTCATTTAAAAGCTGAAATTCAACATCAAGTTTTTCATATTCAGCTTTTACATTTTTATTTTGTAATGCTTTTTGTTTTAATTCTTCATGAGTCATTTTTTGCCTCCTTTAATCTTTTAAAAGCAATTTCTATTTCATTTTTTGGTATTTTATCTGTCTTTTTGACAAAACTATGAAGCATAATAATATTTTTACCAACTTTGGTACAATAAAATACCCTACCAATTCCCTCTTTGGATTTTAGCCTCAATTCAAAAAGACCATTACTTAGTGATTTTGTATGCGGCAAACCTAAGTTTGAACCATGAACAATCATCATATCTGTAAGTCTTAAATATCTAGCTAATATCCCATCAGGTAGATTGAGAATATCTTTCTCAACATTGGTATTAAAATATTTTATGTTCCAATTCATGAAGAAATTATAACATATTTGTTATAAAACTAGTTTAAAGTATATTAGTAGAAACAGTTTTATTTGTTTTAACTTTTCTGTAATCTTTATTTGAAATTTCAATAAAAAATGTCATTTGCAAAAAAAGACTTTTATATGATTTGCCTGTAAAACAACAGTAACTAATAAATATAATACCAAATGGTTCAATTTCTTTAATATTACTAGCTTCCAGTAATATTCCACACTATATTAATTTTATCGAAATATATAAATTTT
>Ga0193965_1000205_pt1 | contig 20596 bp, 20 predicted proteins | sample FB_8_MG_FD_140330 | JGI IMG/M metagenome (GOLD analysis project Ga0193965, IMG submission 140330) | Microbial mat bacterial communities from the Broadkill River, Lewes, Delaware, United States - FB_8_MG | ecosystem: Environmental > Aquatic > Freshwater > River > Microbial mats | place: USA... | reverse complement strand
TTTCTAACCTCTTGAGCAACAACTGCAAATCCTTTTCCAGCCTCACCAGCAGTTGCTGCTTCAACAGCTGCATTTAAACTTAATATATTTGTTTGAAATGCAATTTGGTCAATAACTGTAATCGCTTCTGTAATAGAATTAACTTCTACATTTATCTCATCCATAGCTTTTGTAGTTTGTGTTGCTAACTCTTTCCCTTCATTTGAAGATTTTGTTAATTTAGATGCAAATCCTGACATTTTTGAAATCTTTTGAGTATTATTAGATATATTAGATGTTATCTCCTCTAAAGCTGCTGCTGTTTCTTCAAGTGATGCAGATGCTTTAGTTGAATTACTATTTAAAATAGATACATTTCGAAGTAAAATATCACTACTGTTTTCAAGTGTTAAACCATTTTGTTTATTTTCAACTAACATATTATTTATTATATCAGCTAAAGCATTTAATCCTTGAGCAGTTTCACCTTTAGCATTAGGAATTCTATGTGTGAAATCTAAATTTTGATACTTTTCTAAAGCTAATTTTATTTTATTTACATCACTACAAATATTTTTTGACATAACATCTAGCATCTCATTAAATATAGTTTTTAGTTCATTAAGAGATTTATTTGAAGTTGTTTTCTCTATATGATGTTTTAGAATACCATCTCTTGCTAAATCAACTACTCTTTTTACATCATCTATAAGTCTAACATCTTCCTCTAAGCCATTTTCAATAGATTCAAGATACTTATTAAAGTTTGTTGATATATCACCTATCTCATCTTGTGAGTTTATATCAATTCTTTTACTAGTGTTATTTGAAGATATTAGTTCTATAATGGCATTATTTAGATTTTTTAAAGGAGTTATTATCACTTTGTTTGAGATTAGTGTAATTATAATTACTAAAAGTATAATAATTACTAAAGATATAATAATATTTGTAATAATAGTAGATATAATAGTCTCTTTAGTGTGTTTTTCCATCTCTTTAACTTTATCTTCAATATCATCTACATAAGTACCTGTACCTACTATCCAGTCCCAAGGTTCAAACTTCTTTACATAAGAAAACTTTTGTTGAGGCTCATCTTTATTTGGTTTTGGCCACATATATTTTACTAATCCACCATTACTATTGTTAGAAACTTGAACCATCTCATTAAATAAATATTTTCCCATAGGGTCTTTTACATTTGATAAGTCTTTTCCATTAAGTGATGGTTTTATAGGGTGTACTATCATTTTAGGTTTACTATCATTTATCCAAAAGTATCCACTATCTCCATATCTCATCTCACTAACAGTTTTAATAGCTTCTTTTTTTAGTTTATCAGATACATTTTCTACATATTCACCTGTTCCTATAACCCAATTAAAAGGTTTAAATAGTTTTACATAAGATACTTTTGATTGTGGTGTTTCAAATCCAGGCTTAGGCCATACATAATCAACAAATCCTTCACTATTATTTTTACATACCTCTGCAAATTCATAAAAAATTCTTTTTCCATTTTTATCTTTGAAATTAACAAGGTTTTTTCCATTAAGTGATGGTTTTATAGGGTGATCAATAATTTTTGCATCTAAATCATTTATCCAAAAATATCCACTTTTACCATATCTTGTATCACTAATTGTATTTTTAATTATATTTTTTAGTTCTCCTTTAGAAACTTTACCATTGTATCTCTTATATTGTTTTTCTATAATTGAAAAAACTAAGTTTGTATGTATTTTAAGAGTATCTTCAACCTCTTTTTTTACTTTATCTTTAGAAGTTCTTTTATAATATGCTTCTATTGATTTTAAAGCTACAGACACATAGTTTTCTAACTCTTTCTCTTTTGTAGAGTAAGCCTCTTTTTTAAAACTCTCTATATCATTATTAGATATATTTTGGATTGTTATAATAGATTGTGTAATTAAAATAGTTGATATTAAAATAATAACACTTACTATTATAAGAAGAAGTTTATTTTTGATTGATAGATTTTTCATCTGATTCCTTTTATGCTATGTTAATGCTATATAAAAGTATATCTAAAGAGTACTTAAAAATTTTTATAGATAAGTAAGATATTAATCTTACTTATCTATTTTATTATCTAAAGTTATCAAATACAAGAGGAGCTTTTAGTTCTAGTGTTTTTAGATGTTTCATAACTTTTTGTAAATCATCAAGATTTTTACCACTTACTCTTATCTCTTCACCTTGATTTGCAGAAGTTACTTTTAATTTCAAACCTTTTATTTCTTGTTGAATAATTTTTGCTTCATCATTTTCAATTGTATCTACTATTTTATAAGTAAACTTTCTATTATTTCCACTTGCATCTTCGCTTTTTAACTCTTCAAGAGAATTAATAGAAACCCCTCTTTTATTCATTTTTGATATAAGTATATCTTTCATAGCATCAATTTTATTATCACTACTACTTAAAAGAGTCAATACTTTTGCACCCATATTTAAATCTATAGTTTTTTCTATACCTTTAAAATCGTATCTATTATCAACCTCTTTTTGAGCTTGAACAATAGCATTTTTCATCTCTTGCATATCTAGTTTTGCAGATATATCAAAGCTATGCTCTTTTGACTTTGCCATATATTTATCCTTTTATTTTTTTTGATTTAAATTCTAACATTTTATTTATGAAGTAGAACTAAACTATCTTTTATTAAATTATCTTTTATATCTGTTTGAGATATTGTTTTTATATTTATTTTCTCATATCTATCTATTTTATGGTCACTTAAAAGTGCAGATACCATTCTATTATAAAACTCTTCATCTATATTAATATTATTTTCTTTTTCTAAATTAATCTCATCCATATATATATCTATATATTTTTCATTTTTAATTTTATTTAAAATATATATTAAAAACATTGGTATTTTCATCATTTTTTCTTGTAATTGATTTAATATACTATATTGAACTATTTTTAATGCTATATTTTCATCAAATTCTATAGTAAATAATATTTGTTCAATTATAGTTTTTGATTCATCAAAATTAAACTCTAAAGATAAATCTTCTATATCAAATTTATCTGCTAAAAAAGCATCTAGAAAAACAAAAGGTTCTTGTAAAATATTTTCTCTTAATAATCTTTTTGCTTTTTTCTTATCGTTTCTAGCTTTTTCTCTTAATGCTCTACTTTTATCAAATTTAGCTTCATTAAAATATTCACCAAATTCAAAGTAACTAAATCTAAGAAACTTTAATATCTCTTTATCTTTAAATATAATATCAATATCAAGATTATTATCTATAAAATAGGAACTATCATAGCAATTATCTTTTATTACACAATATCCTAATATATTTTCACTAATATTAATATCATTTTGTATGTTTAATTTATAATTATTATCAAGTGTTATTACTTTTATATTATCATTTTTATTATAATCTTTTTTAGAATATCTAGTTATTTTACCTATTAAGTTCCATCTTACATCATCATATATATTTAAAGAGGTTGATATCTCTTCTCCAAAATATGGATAATTATCTATTTTAAAAATTTTATTTAATTTAATAGTGGTAAATATATTTGCTTTATCTCTTAGATATTGTTTATTTAATTCTGGTTTTGTTAAAAATATAGGGTGAAAAGATGTTACTATAAAATTATTATTTTCTATAAAGTTTTTATCTATTATTTCATTCTTTGTGATAAGTTCAATATTATTAGTTTTATCTTTTAAGAATATTCTATATTGTGGATTTGTAGTTTCTTCTATAAGTGATAGATATAATACTTTAGTAAAAGTATAATCACCTATTTTTATTTGAAATGTATTTTTTCTATTTACTAGTATCTCATAAGATATATCCATATTATAGTTAAACTCTTTAGAGTTTTCAAAATCATATATAACACCATCGCTATATGTCCATCTTAGTATCTCTATATCATCTTCTATATTAACTAATTTATCATCTACTCTTACACTTGAAGATAGTTTGATATTTTTTAATTGATATTTTATTTGTTCATCAAATGAAAGAAATTCAGATTGTGCAAATAGTTCAAGATTATTTAATAAAATAGGTCTTTTTATTATTTTATCAAAATTTAATTCAAATTTATAGTTATCACCATCATCTGCATAAAAGTTAGAGCTATTAGTAATATTTGTGATTAAATTTGCATATCCATCAAAATATTCATACTCTTTTAGATTATCTCCCTCTATATCAAAATCAGAATCTATTAAAACATTATAAATATTATTTTTATCTAGTTTTGTATTTTTATCATCTGTCCATTTTCCATTTTGGTCAAATATAATAGTATCTTGATTAAAATCAAATAGTGTAAACTCTTGGAAATAGATATTTTTATTATTAGATATCTCTTTTATAGATATATCAATAGTAAGCTTAGTAGGATTTGTTATTATAATATTTTTTTCTAATTTATATATATCATTATTTTTTAATAATTTACAATAGTATATATCATTTATAAATATATTATAATTCTCATCTTCTAAATCTAAAACTTCATCTATATTGATATAAAAATTTAAAATCTCATTTTCAAATAAAATTTTATCTATATAAAAATTATTATCAATATCTTCTTTTGCAATATTAATTAAACTTAACTCTTTTTTTGATAGCTCTAGTAAATTATCAATATTTAAATCTTTAAACCATATATTATTTTTTAATATTTTATAGATTGATTTTTTATCTATTGTATTATATCTATATTTTTGTAAGCATCTCCAACCATTATAAAAAGAGTTAGAAAAATTTATATGATTTCTATTTGTTAATTCCTCTATGATATATTGTTTTGAGCTATTTGTAAGCCATAAGTTTATATGGTTAAATTTTGATAATAATCCAATTTGTAATAATATTGTTTTTATTAAATCATCATCATATCCATCTCTTAAATCAAATGATATAATAGCCTCTTTTATAGCTTCTATTAAAAAAATAGATGGTTCATTTTCATCTATAAAAAAATTATCAATAAAAAATCTATTTTCATCTTCATTTTCTAATAAAACATCTATAATATCCAACCATAAACCATTATATGATAATTCATCTTTTATAATAGATATGTAACTTAAAAATAATAAACCAAGAGTTACTTTCTCATCTTTATCTAGTTCATCTTCTTTTTTTGAAAAAGTAAATATTGTTTTTTCAATATCATCTTTTATATCTATTAAATCTAATTCTATAATTGATTTTCTTTCTTGATTTAGATTATCGATTTTATCTATAATCTCTTCTGTAGTTTTGTAAAACATTTGTCACCTTGTTATAAAATAAAAAAAGGAGTGAATAAACACCCCTTTTTTAACATAAAAGAATCTCTTTTAATAATAGATTATATCATAGTTTTATTGTCATTTTATTTAAAGGTACAATTTAAAATAAAAGAAGATTATGATATTATATTAAATAAATTTAAATATAATTAAATTATGATAAAAATATAAAGTAAAAAACACGAGGAATTTTTTTAATGAATGAAATAGTATGCCCACACTGTAAAAAAGCATTTAAAGTTGATGAATCAGGATATGCAGATATATTAAAACAAGTTCATAATAGTGAATTTGAAAAAGAGATTAAAAAAAGACTAGAAATAGCTCAAAAAGAGAAAGAAACTTCTATTCAACTAGCAACTCAAAATCTTGCAAACCAAAAAGATAAAGAGATAGCAGACCTAAGAGCAAAACTAGATGCTAGTGAAACAAATAAAAAATTAGCTGTAAATGAAGCTGTAAATAAAGTAGAACAAGAAAAAAATGAATTAAAAAGTAGTTTAGATAAAAAAGAGTTTGAAAATCAAATTGCTCAAAAATCACTAGAAGAAAGATATAAAATTCAACTAAGTGATAAAGAGGAACAAATTGAAAGACTAAAAGATATGAAACTAAAACTATCTACAAAAATGGTTGGGGAATCTTTAGAGCAACATTGTGAAATAGAGTTTAATAAAATAAGACATACAGCTTTTCCAAGAGCTTATTTTGAAAAAGACAATGATGCAAGAAGTGGAAGTAAAGGTGACTTTATCTATAAAGATTTTGATGAAAATAATACAGAGTTTGTATCAATTATGTTTGAGATGAAAAATGAAAATGATGAAACAGTAACAAAGAAAAAAAATGAAGATTTTTTCAAAGAATTAGACAAAGATAGAAATGAAAAAGGTTGTGAATATGCTATCTTAGTTTCTATGCTAGAGCAAGATAGTGAACTGTACAATAGTGGCATAGTTGATGTATCTCATAGATATCCAAAAATGTATGTTATAAGACCTCAATTTTTTATACCTATAATTACACTTCTAAAAAATACCTCTTTAAAATCACTAGAGTATAAAACTGAACTGCAAATAGTAAAAGCCCAAAATATTGATGTAACTAATTTTGAAGAGAAGATAATTAAATTCAAAGAAGGTTTTGCTAGAAATTATGATTTAGCTAGTAGGCAATTTCAATCAGCAATTAAAGAGATTGATAAATCTATAGCAAGTCTTGAAAAAACAAAAAAAGAACTTTTATCTTCTGAAAATAATCTACGATTAGCAAATAATAAAGCAGAAGATTTAACAATCAAGAAACTCACTTATAATAATGTAACTATGAAAAAAAAGTTTAATGAGAGATAGAAATGATAAATTATAAAGTAAATTTAATATAGATTGTATAAATAATAAAAAGAGTGAATAAACACTCTTTTTATTTTATTTAAAGGACTGGGCTAGATTACCAACTAAAAGGTACCAACCATCAATAATAATAAAGAATATTAATTTTATGGGCAGTGATATCATAACAGGTGGAAGCATCATCATACCCAAACTCATAAGAATAGATGCTACAATAATATCTATTACTAAAAAAGGGAGAAATACTAAAAAACCTATCTCAAAAGCTGTTTTAAGCTCACTAATAATAAAAGCAGGCATAAGAATAACTAAAGGTACATCATCTACAGTTTTTGGATTTTCACCATTTCTAATACGATAAAAAAGTGCAATATCTTTATCTCTTGTATTTTTTAACATAAAACCTCTAAAAGGGTCAATTGATTTTTCAAATGCCTCTTCATATCCTATTTTTTTATCCATATATGGTACAATTCCTGTATTCCAAGCTTTATTGGCATAAGGTTCCATAATAAAAAAAGTCATAATAAGGCTAAGTGAGATTATAATTTGATTTGGAGGAGATTGTTGTAAACCCATAGCTTGTCTTAAAAGTCCAAATACAATAATAAGTCTTGTAAAACTTGTAATCATAAGTAAAAGAGTAGGAGCTAAAACAAAAAGCATTAGCATAATAGCTATATTTATTGTTTTTACAAACTGTGTTGGGTCTTCTGTTCCTGATATTGTTAAATCTATCATAGGAACTTCATCTGCTCCAAATATTTGGATAGTTCCTAATATTAAAAATAGTATAAGTATTTTAATTTTCATTTTCTAAATAACCTTTATTTATCAATGCACATAGTTTTAAACCATATAAATATATACTCCAAGATAGATATATCCATAAGAAAAAAAATAGTGCTATACTAAATGAACCATATATTGTAGTATATGTTGTATTTGATGCAACATAATATCCAAATAAGTTTTTTGAGATACTTAATATAACTAGTGTAATAAAACTTGATATTAAAACGGCTTTAAATTTAAGCTTTTTACTAGTAGATATATTAAATAATATTATAAAAATACCCCATATAAATAAGAATGCTAATATTTTTATAAGGAAAAAATCAGTTGTTAAATTTGAAATTAATACAAATACAGCAAATAGTATAGGTATTATAATTAAAAAACCAAGATATAAAAAAAATAGTTTGTATATAGCTCGTGGTTTACTATTATGTATTTTATTTACAACATATTCATAATCTTTAAAAAACATAGTAAAAACAAAGATTAAATAGTATATACCAATAGTTCCTAGTTTATTTGTATTTTCTAAAAAAGTTGATATAAAGCTTGATAATTCTTCTGAATGAGTTGGATTAATAAAGTCAAAAATATATGTCATTATATCTCCTAAATATTGAGAAAAAAAACTAGAATAAGATATAATTACAATTAATAATGCAATAAGTGGAAATATAGAAAATATTGTAAAAAAACTTAAACTAGAAGCAAAATATGGAGTTTCATCTTTAAAGAAAAGATATGTTTTTTCTAGAAACTTCACTTTATATTATAGTCCCATTTTATCAGGATTAAGTATATTATTCGGGTCAAATGCTTTTTTTATACTTCTAAATAGTTCCATCTCAGCATTATTAAATGCTATATCCATATATGGTGCTTTTGCTGTTCCTATACCGTGTTCACCACTTAAAGTTCCACCCATATCTACAACCATTTGAAATATCTCTTCAATTGCTTTGTGACCATCTTCCATTTGTTGAGGGTTATCTTTATTTTTAACCATAACATTTACATGTATATTCCCATCTCCACTATGTCCAAAACAAGGTACTTGCATATTATATTTTCTACCTATCTCATATATAGCTTCTAAAGCTTCTGGAAGTTTACTTCTTGGAACAGATATATCTTCATTCAATTTTTTTGTTCCAAAAATAGTAATAGCAGGACTTGCATTTCTTCTTGCATACCACAACTCTTGAGCATGAGCTTCATCTTTAGCAATAATAAAATCATTTGAACCATTCTCTTTAAATGACTTTTCTAAAATATCTAATTGGAATTTTACTTCATCTTCAAGATTTCCATCAACATCACCAACTAAAACAGCTCCAGCATCTTGAGGTAAATCTACATTTAATTTTTCCCTTAATGCTTTGATTACTAAATTATCTAAAAATTCCATAGCAACTGGATTTGCTCCACTTGCCAAAGATTTAAAAACAGCATTCATAGCAGTTGTAACATCTGGAAAAATACCCATATATGTTTGTTTAAATTTTGGTTTTGGGATAAGTTTAAGTGTGATTTCTGTAATTATAGCTAAAGTACCCTCTGAAGCTGTAAGTATCCCTGCTATATTATATCCAGCTACATCTTTTATTGTTTTTTTACCAGCTCTTATTATATCTCCATTTGGTAAAACTGCTTTTAATGCCATAACATAATCTTTTGTTATACCATATTTAGCGGCTCTCATACCACCTGCATTTTCACTTACATTACCACCCAAAGTAGAATACTCTTCACTAGCAGGATCTGGTGGATAAAAAAGTCCAACCTCTTCTGCTCTTTTTTGTAGTTGCATATTAACAACACCTGGTTGTACAACTGCTACCATATTTTGCATATCTATCTCTAGAATTTTATTCATATGTCTCTCTAAAGATAATATAATACCTTGTTTAGATGGCAAAGCTCCACCTGTAAAACCACTTCCCGCACCTCTTGGTACAATAATAATTTTATGTTCATTACAATAAGCTAAAATTTTACTTATATCATTTTCATCTCTTGGAAAAACAACTGCATCAGGTTCAAACCTTGTTTTGGTTGCATCGTAGCAATAAGCTATTAGGTGAGCTTTATCACTATGTATATTCTCTTTACCTACAATTTGTGTAAAATATTCTAAATGTTTTGTATCTATCATTTTATTTTCCTATCATATTTAAATAATGTTTATTATAATCTTCTATTTTATCAGCACCAAAATCAAAAGTAGCTTTTTCAATCTTTTCTATATTACTAAAAAATGGAACTTTTATAAATTTATCTTTTACCGTTATCTCTTTAGTATCTATAACTTTAAAGCTTTGTGTATCTATTATATATAATTTATTATCAACTACTAAAAATATAAGACCAACTTGTTGTTTTTTACAAAACTCGATTATATCATCTTGTGTAGGGATAGGAGTATCTTCAACTTTTAAATAAGAAGCTAAAAAGTCTTCATTTAAAAATATTTGATTTGGATAAACTTTTATAATCTCTTTTTTTACTCTAAAATTAGGTACAATCATTACACTTGTTTTGTAAAGATGATTAAGTATAAATTTATCTTCATTAGATACTTTTTTATTTATAGTAGGCATCGCATCTTGCTCATTAATAGACTCATAAGTAATCTTTGCAATTGAAAAATCTTTATTTGTTGATGTTATAATACCAGTAGCTAAAATTATACTACTTTGATTATTATGGTTTTTATAGTTATTTATAACTACTCCACTTTGACCAACTGTAAGGTCACCTTTATTTATATAGATATTATTATTTTCTATTTTATTTATATCAACTATTTGTTGTTTTAAATCAACTGAACCTATTAGTATATTTATAAATAGTAGTAAAAATATAGCTATTTTCATTTTTTATCCTTGCATCTCTTCTAAGAAAAGTAATTTATCAAAATACACTTTATAAAATGGTAAAGTAGTAGTTTGAAAACTATCTTTATCTTTATAAAGGTTTATATACCAATCATATTTTATATTATAGTTATCTAAAGCTTTTTGTGAAAGTAAAGTATCATTTATACTTCCTAAATTTGATGGAGATATTAATATAGTTTTAGTATTGAATTTGTTGCTAATATCAGAAATAAGGTCTATTATAAAATAATTTTTTTCAATAGGTACCATTAATCCACCAGCTCCTTCTAAAATAAGTATATCACAAGATTGAAGTAGCTTTTCAATCTGTTTTAATATAAAAGCTATATCTATAATTTTATCTTTTTTTGCAACAAAAGGAGCAGCAGGTAAAGAAAATTGATATGGTACAATATCATCTATTGTAAAATTAAAATCTAAATTTAATTTTTTTGTAATAGATAATAGTTTTGTACCATCTTCTGGTTTTGAAACTACACCTGTTTCTATAGGTTTAAAGTAACCTACTTTTTTACCATCTTTTGCAAATTTTTTTAGAAAAATCTCACAACTGTAAGTTTTTCCAATATTTGTATTTGTAGCAGTTACAAAAAAAACTTGTTTCATTAAAGTTTTGCTAAATCTGAAACGATTTTATGTGATTCTACATCACTAAAAAATATATTTCGTGATAACTCATCATTACATTTTTTTATAAAGTTCTTTTTTTGTTCTAGTTGCTCTTCTGGATTATCATTATATTTTTTAAGAATATCCCTTAATTGGTTAAAATATTCCTCTCTAATTTCACTTTTTTTTGTCAAAAGAGATTTATGCTCTTTTTTATTAAGCTTTAAAAAAATTAGAATAAGTAAAAAAGCTAAACTTATAGATATTATTATAGTAGTATTCATTCACTAGCACCTTTTCCAATAAGATATTTTCCCAGCATTATTAATAATACTGTACCAATCACTACTGAATAAACTACAAGGTCACTATGAGGTTCAGGCCTTATCATAATTATACTCTACAACTACCCATTTTTGAAAGTGCATTTATCTTTTCTACTCTTCCACTATGTCGTCCACCTTGAAACTCGTGCGAATCCCAAGAGTTTATAATCGATTCAATCATACCCTCTCCAGAAACTCTTTCTCCTAAACATAATATATTTGCATCATTATGCTCTCTAGCCATTGCTGCACTATATTCATTATGACATAAAGCAGCTCTAATACCATCATATTTATTTGCAGCCATACTCATACCTAAACCTGTTCCACAAATTAATATACCTTTTGTATTATCATTTTCTAATACAGCTTCACAAACTTTACTAGCAAAATCTGGATAGTCTACTCTATCTTTATTAAAAGGTCCTAAATCTATAACTTCATGACCTTTTTTTTCAAAAAACTCTTTTACAAACTCTTTAATATTTATACCAGCATGATCTGACCCTATAAAATATTTCATTAATATATCCCCTCTTTATGTTCTGTATTCTCTTTTACATATTTTGTTTCTTCTAAAGCTTCTGGAGTTTTAAATACTCTATCCCATCTTATATTATAGTTATCATCCCAAGAAAAATATATAAACCAAGGTGTTCCAACTATATATTTATATTTAACACTTCCCCAAAATCTACTATCATTACTATGGTCTCTATTATCACCCATCATAAAAAACTCACCCTCTGGTACTTGAATAAAACCTGTTTCAAAAAGTTGTAAAGGTTGTCTTCCATCATTTATTACTGTATCATCATTATGAATACCTGGGTGTGATTTTTTATATGGATTTTTAATAAATATTGTATTATTAATGGTTACTAACTCATAATCTTTATAGTTTTCTTTAATATATTCATTACCTTCATTTAGATGTAAATAAAGCTCTTTATCTTTTAAATATAATATATCTCCACCTGTTGCTACACATCTTTTTACATAATGAATTTTATCATTATGTGGATATCTAAATACAACAATATCACCTCTTTGTGGTTTATCACCCTCTATTAAGTGACCATTATCATTAAAATCTGGAAGAACTTTTATCTCAAGCCAAGGTAGTCGAGGTGTTGGAATACCATAAGTGAATTTTTTAGCAAATAGCATATCACCTATTAGAAGCGAATTTTTCATACTTCCACTTGGTATTACAAAAGCTTGAGCTATAAAGAATATAACTGTTAAAACAATTACAATAGTACCTGTCCAAGTACCACTCCAGTGATAAATCTTTTTAAGTAAGTTCATATATAAATTACCTATTTTCTTAATTTTGCTGATTTGATAGTATTTTTTAATAACATAGCAATTGTCATAGGTCCAACCCCACCAGGAACGGGAGTTATATAGCTACATTTTTTACTAACATTTTCAAAATCAACATCTCCTGTAAGCTTTCCATTTTCTAATCTATTTATACCAATATCAATAATAATAGCGTTATCTTTTACCATATCTTCTTTGATTAGGTTAACAACACCAACACCAACACAAATAATATCAGCATTTAATGTATGTTTTTTTAAATCATCTGTAAATATATGGCATATTTCAACTGTAGCATCTGCATTTAACATAAGTGTAGCCATAGGTTTTCCAACAATATTACTAGCACCAACTACACATACATTTTTACCTTTAAGCTCTATATCATACTCTTCTAGAAGCTCCATAACTCCATAAGGGGTAGCTGGTATAAAACCATCAAGCCCTGCTGTAACTCTTCCTACATTATAAGGGTGAAAACCATCTACATCTTTTGATGGTTCAATAGCTTCTAAAATAGCAGTTGTATCTATATGTGAAGGTAAAGGTAATTGTACTAAAATACCATCAATATTTTGATTTTTATTCATAAGGTCTATGATCTCTAATATATTTTCTTGAGATATCGATTTTGGCATCTCATGTACAATTGAGTATATCCCAGCATCTTTACAAGCTTTACTTTTCATATTTACATAAGCAGCACTAGCAGGGTCACTTCCTACTAGAACAACTGCTAATCCAGGAGTTACAGCTTTTTGTTGTAATAGTTCAACATCTTTTTTTACTTCAATTCTAATTTTATCAGATAATTTCTTACCATCTAGTATAGTCATAGAGAATCCTTTTCAAATATTAATAGCTTATTTTATCTAAAAACGATTAAAAAAGATATTAATAATTTTAAAAAAACTATTCACTACTATCTTCAATAGCTTCTTGAAGCTCTCTTAGTTGTCCAATTACAAGATCTTTTACTTCTGTAAGTTTTGGTATTAACTCTTTTACTTTATCTTTATTAGAGACATTTTCTACAATTTCTGCTCCAATTTTATGTATCTCTATATGAAATCTTTCAATATTTTTATAAACATTTAAACACTCTTTATTTGTATATTTTGTAAGAGCTGGTTTAAGGTCCCCATAATAATATTGACCTAAATTACACTCTTTATGAGTAGATACTTTTTCAACTTTTTCATTTTTTGCTAAATCTTTTATATGGTCAACAAATTTTTCATGATCATAAGCCATTATCTCTATTGTTTGCATAATTGCTCTTTTTACAAAGTTAACATTAATTATACAAAGTTTTCTAATTAAAATTCTAAATTGTTCTATATTATCTAGTAGATTATCTGAGTTTAATTCTAATTCATTAGAACCATTATTTAAAGATTGCATAATATCAAGAAAATCTTTATTATCCTGATTTTTCCCCTCTATTTGACCTAAAATAGATAAAGATTTTATATTACTTATTTGAGATTTGATTTTTTTATTTAATTTTAAAAGGTTTACAATGATATCTCTAAATGGTACAACATCAATTGCATATATACTTATATTTCTAAAATATTTTACAGCTACAAAATCACTTTTATGATTATCAATATACTCTTTAATCTCTCTTTGTACTAATATTGATGTTAAGTATAATACTTGTACATTTACATAAATAAGTTGTTTACTTTCACTCTCATCTCTTATATCTTGTACAATAGAGCTAACTAAATTTAAACTTCCACTACTCTCTTCTGAAAAGTCTTTAACAAAAGATGTTACAACCTTAAAAGCTTCACCTTCACTACCAAATTTATTTGCAACAAGTTCACTATTTAAAGCAGATAAAACAATATCTTCTAAAATCATATTACTATTACTACTATTTTTATCGATATCTTGCATAATAGATACACTCTCATTTACATTATCAATAAAATGTAGCATACTTTTAGATAAGTTATCAATAAAATCTAAAATATTTTTCATATGAATACTAGCTTTACTTAAATTTATTTTAGGAACTAGTATTCCATCTTTTAACTCTATCTCATTTTTTAAGATATCTTTCATAAACTCTTCATAAGAGTTATATTCTAAAGATGTTAAAAATTCTTGCATCTTTTTTTCACATAACTCTTCATAGCAATCTTCATTTTCCTCTTCAATTTTTATAAATTTTTTATATAAATTTTTAATTTTATGAAAATATTTTCCTTCAGGGGATATTCTAATAGATAGATAAGCTAAAGTTTTATTTTCTATATCTTTAACAGGAAAAGTTACACTTAAAACCCAATAGAAATTATCATCTTTAGTTTTGTTTCTAATATACATAACAGCAGGTTTTCCATTTTCTATATACTCCCATAAAATTTTAAACATATATTTAGGGCTATTATTATCTTTTACTATATTATGTAGTTGCCCCTCTAGTTCATCTTTTGCAAATCCAGAAATTTTACAAAACATATCATCTGCATATATAATTTTACTTTTAGTATCTGTTATTGAAAAAAACATACTCTCTTTGTTTAAAGTTTTCTCTACCATTTCATTATCCTTCTTAAATTATTACTATATTAATCAATTTTACACTAATAAAATTATTATACCATAAATTTAAAAGTTTTATACAATAATAATATGATATAATAATAGAAAATTAATTTAGGAGTATATTGTTGGAGAGTTATCCCCCCTTTTTTATGTTGAAAAATAAAGGTTATTTATGGAATTTCTAATTCTTTTATTTGCTTTAGTTATTGGAATATCCTTTTTGTGTTCTATTTTAGAATCTGTTTTACTATCTGTAACACCCTCTTATATATCTGTTTTAGAAAAAAGTAATCCAACTACTGGAAAACTTTTAAAAAATCTTAAAAAAGATATCGATAAATCTATATCTTCTATTCTTATTCTTAATACATTTGCAAATACATTAGGTGCAACAGCTATTGGTGTACAAGCTCAAATAGTTTTTAATAATGATAGTGAACTTGTTTTAGTTATATCTATTATATTAACTTTTATGATACTATTTTTTGCAGAGATTATACCTAAAACTATTGGTGCTATATATTGGAAAGAGTTAGCCCCATTTGGTGCAAAACTTATTAAATTTTTTATTATAATAACATATCCTGTTGTTGTATTAACTCTATTTGTAACTAGAATGATAAGCAAAGGTGATGGTTCTGATACAGTTTCAAGGGAAGAGCTTATTCATACTGCACTTTTAAGTGAAGAAGATGGTGTTATAAATGATATGGAATCTGATATAATAGAAAATACACTTAATCTAAAAGAGATAAAAATAAAAGATATCTTAACACCTAGAAGTGTTGTATTTGCTGTTCAAAAAGATACTATTATAAAAGATTTATTAGAAGATAAAAGAACATTTAAATTTTCAAGAGTTCCTGTTTATGATGAATCTATAGACCATATAGTAGGTGTTGTTTTAACAAAAAAAGTATTTAAACATGCTATAAAAGACCCTAATGTAACAATTGAAACAATTATGTCAAAAGTTGGTACAATCAATGAAAATATACCTGTATTAAAAGGTTTAAATAATTTTACAAAAGCAAAAGGACATATGCTTATTGTATTAGATGGTTATGACCAAACAGAGGGTATTGTAACACTTGAAGATTGTCTTGAAACATTATTAGGATTAGAGATTATGGATGAACTTGATACTACAGAAGATATGAGAAAGTTAGCAACTACACAAATGAAAGCTAGAAGAAGATTATCTACTAGCTGTTAATTAAAATCTATTAAAATCTATATAGGTATAAAGAGATTTATTATAATTATATTTAAAACTTAATAAATCCTCTTTAGTATCTATATAGCTTAATATATAATATTCACTCCATCTATTTTTAATAGCTATATCTTCATATAACTCATCTTCTTTTTCAAGTTTTTTATAACTTGTTAGTTTATTATTATTCATAGTTACTTTTAATATATCTTGATTATCTAAAGAGTTGTTTTTATAAACAGATATTAATATATTTTGAAATCCATCATTCCATCTCTTACTATCTACAGAGTTTAAATAAGTTATAGAAATAATAGCTAAAATTTTATTATTTTTTGATATTTTTTTAATTTTAGTATATTGTAGATTTTGTGCATATTCATTTTTTATATCAAAAGTTGGTACCTCTTTTATAGTACAACCTATTAATAAAAAAGAGATAGCTATATTAAATAAAAATATTTTCTTTTTCATAATTTATTGTTTATCTCTACTTGCTAAAAGTTTAATAATAATCATACTTATAATAACTTCAAATATAGCACTTAAAATAAAAGCATAATAATAAAATAGGCTAATACTTTGAGATTGTTTTGCTAAAGTTGCAACGGCTATAATTAAAGTTAATGGCATAGAGTGAGATAAAGCTAATAGTGATATTTTTCTAAATCCAATATCTTTTATAAAAACTAGCGAGCTTATTAACCTTATTAATATCATTATAAAAGCTATTAAAATAGCAGTTGTTACTAGATTAGGGAGTAGTAGAGATTTCAACTCAAAAGATGTCCCTATCCATACAAAAAATATAGGAACTAACCAACCAAAACCAAAATGTTCTAATTTGTGTGGTAGCTCTTGATTATGATGAAAAAAAGTAGTAATAAATATACCTGCCATAAAAGCACCAAGAGCAACCTCAAGATGAAGATAAAGCATTAGTGCTATCATAAGAAAAAATATCCCCATAGATAATCTTATATCTTGTTCTTGATTATCATCTTTTGGCATAAGGTAAGTTCTTATCTCAGGATACCACCATACAAAATTGTGAAATAGTTTATAAAATATAATCATTATTATAAATACAACAAGTAGCTCTAGTAGTGTACTATAAAATGTTGTAGTTAGTCCAAATTCGAGTCCAGCACTAACCGCTGTTAAAACTATAATAGATATAATCTCACCAATTAGTCCAACTGTAATAGATAATTCTATCCAAGGTTGACTTCCATACTCTTTTTTTAATACAGCTAATAAACCTATAGATATAAGTGGAAATATAACTATAAATATTTTTGAAAAATCAAATATCCAAGTAAAGAATACTGATAAAAAATATAGTAAAAAAGAGTATAATAATCCTTTTTTTAATAATTCAGGTGATATTTTAAGGAGTTTTTTAAGGTCAACCTCAAGTCCAGCTAAAAACATAAGATATAAAAAACCTAACTCTGCAACAAGATGAAAAATATGATTATCTTGTATAATTCCAAGAGAAACTGCAAGTGAACCTAAAAATATCTCTATAGGTATAGTAGCTATTTTAGTGAATTTTGATAAAAGTGGAGATGCTAATATTATTAGAGATAATATTATAATAATTGATATTTCATTTGTCATATTTATTTTCTATTGTTTACAAGATGAAACTATCTCTAGTCCTAGTTTTTCAATCTCCTCTATATCTTGAGAAGCTATTTTTCCTGAAGTTGTAAGATAGTTCCCAATAACAATAGAGTTTGCACCATATTTAAATATATCATATTGTTTATCTTTAAATGTACTTTCTCTTCCACCTGCTACCATTATTCTTAAATCTTCTCCTAAAATTTCTCTTGATAATTTTATAAGATTAAATGCTTCTTCTATATTTAGAGAGTTTTTTACTATTGGTAATGCTTCATTTGGATGAAAAAAGTTTAAAGGTGTTGTTTTTGGATTTAACTCTTTTATTGAATTTAGCATTGAAATTCTATCTTCTTGAGTTTCACCCATTCCAAATATACCACCTGTTATTAAATTTAATCCAACTTCTTTTATATTTAAACAAGTTTGATATCTTTGCTCCCATTTATGAGTTGTACATATCTCTTTATAGAACTCTTTTGAAGTTTCAAGGTTATGATTGTAGTTATCAATTCCAGATTTTTTTAGCTCTTTTAGTTGCTCTTTTGTAGCTAAACCATTACAAGCTATTAAATTTAAATCTGGTATCTTTTTTTTTAGAGTGTATGCAGTTGACGAAACAAATTCAACTCTCTCATCCGTTAGTCCTGCCCCTGCTGTTACCAAACAATATCCAATAGCTTTATTATCTTTTGCTATTTTTGCTTCTTTTAAAATATCTTTAATATCTTTTTTTTTATATCTTTGTATATTTGCTTTATGTTTTACACTTTGTGTACAAAATTTACAATCTTCATTACATGTGCCACTTTCTATATTGCAAATAGCACATAAATATATTTTATTATTTTTATTCATAACTTAATTTTATCTAATCTTAGCTTAAAAGTTTAAGGATATAATGCAGGAATAAATATATAAATAAGGTTCTTAATGAATAAAATAGCAATTTTATCATCACATAATGGTAGTGGATTTGAAGCTTTATATGAAGCTTTAAAAAATAATATATTAAATATAGATATTCCATTAATAATATCTAATAATTCTAATGCAAAAGTTCTTGATAAAGCAAAAAAACTAAATATAGATAATTATATTATTAATAATAAACTTTTTGATAATATTGATAAAAAAATATATGAACTTCTAAAACAATATGATTGTAAAATAGTTTTTTTAAGTGGATATATGAAAAAAATATCTTCTATTATTACAAATAATTTTAATGTTATTAATTCTCATCCATCACTTTTACCTTTATATGGTGGGGGTGGAATGTATGGAAGATTTGTACATGAGGCAGTAATTAATAACAAAGAGAAAATAAGTGGTGTAACTATTCATAAAGTTAATGAAAATTATGATGAGGGTGAGATTATATTACAAAAAACTCTTCAAATAGATAAAAATGAAACATCTAAAACACTTGAAGATAAAATAAAACTATTAGAAAAAGAGACTATTGTTGATGGTTTTAAATTATATCTAAATCAAAAAAAGATGAACTAAATGTTAAATAATATAAAATTTGAAGATAATGGTTTTATTTTTAAAGTATTATCTTTTGATAAAAAGAATAATAAAATTATTGCAAATAAGTTTGATAAAAAAGGTAATTTTATAAAAAAAGTTGAAGTTAAGATGGGGCAAGTCCCAAAAAGTGTAAAGAAAAAACTAAATCCACTATAAGGAAAGTATTAAGATGTTTATGCCAACAACAAAAGATGAATTAAAAAAGTTAAATTGGGAACAATTAGATATTATACTTATAAATGGAGATACTTATATAGATAGTCCGTATAGTGGAATAGCAATAGTTGGACAACTTTTACTTCAACAAGGTTTTAAAGTTGGAATTATAGCCCAACCAAATTACGAAAGTGATACAGATATAACAAGATTAGGTGAACCAAAATTATTTTGGGGGGTAAGTTCTGGTCTTGTTGATAGTATGGTTGCAAATTATACAGCATTAAAAAAGTTTAGAAACTCAGATGATTTTACCCCTTCTATGGTTAATAATAGAAGGCCAGATAGAGCTACTTTAGTATATTCAAATCTTATTAGAAGATATTTTAAAAATACTGTTCCAATAGTTTTAGGTGGGATAGAAGCAAGTTTAAGAAGAACCGCACATTATGATTTTTGGTCAAATAAAGTTAGAGGCTCTATTTTATTTGATGCAAAAGCAGATATTTTAGTATATGGTATGGCTGAAAAAACAATAGTCGAACTTGCAAATTCATTTAAAGATAATAAAAGCTATGAAGATATTAGAGGTTTATGTTATATATCTAAAGAGAAAAAAGAAAATTATATAGAGCTACCAACTTTAAAAGAGTGTCAAGATAAAAATGATAAATCAAAATTTATAGATATGTTTCATCTGTTTTATAATAATAATGACCCACTTACATCAAATGGATTATCTCAAGAGCATAACGGAAGATATTTAATACAAAATCCACCACAGTTTTATATGCAAGAGAGTGAAATAGATAATGTTTATAATCTCCCTTATGAAAGAGAAGTTCATCCATTTTATGCAAAAGATGGAAAAGTAAAAGCTATGGAA
>Ga0193965_1000204_pt1 | contig 20626 bp, 22 predicted proteins | sample FB_8_MG_FD_140330 | JGI IMG/M metagenome (GOLD analysis project Ga0193965, IMG submission 140330) | Microbial mat bacterial communities from the Broadkill River, Lewes, Delaware, United States - FB_8_MG | ecosystem: Environmental > Aquatic > Freshwater > River > Microbial mats | place: USA... | reverse complement strand
GATAATATTGAAAGATTAAAAGTAAAGCCAACAGAAGGTGAATTATTTTTAATTAAATATTTAATTACTAGCTTATCTGATGATATAGAAATATACTTTCAACCATTTTTAAATGGCGATATGCCTGATATAATTTTAATGCAAAAAAATGTCGGTGTATCTATCATTGAGGTAAAAGATTGGAATCTAGATTTATATAAAATTGATGAAAATAACAAATGGCATTTAAAACAAAATAATGCACTTTTAAAATCTCAATTTCAACAAGTTTTTAGCTATAAAGATAATCTTTTTAATTTACATATTAATGGACTATTAAAAGAAAAGATTAAAAATAAACAATTTTATGGAAGAATACAACCATATGTATATTTTCATAAATCTTCTAAAAAAGATATTGATATTTTCTATAGTACTATTTTAGATTATTATAGAAATTTAGAACAAGAATGTCATAGTGATTTTACATCAAAAAAAATTATGTTTGATAAATATGAAAATAAGCTTAATTACATAAGGCAAAAAAAATCTAAAATTGATAGAGATATAAGATATTATGCCGTTGGAAATAATAATTTACAAAAAATAGTATTACCTAAAGGAATATCAAGTTTATTTACAGAAAGAATATACAAAGAATTTCATAGATATTTACAACCACCATACCATACCCTTCAACAAGGAAAAAAGATAGAGTATAGTAATAAACAAGAAAAACTAATTCTAAGTAAATCAATACATCAAAAAATAAAAGGTGTTGCAGGTTCAGGCAAAACTGTTGTTTTAGCTAAAAGAGCAGTAAATGCACATAGAAGACACAATGAAACTGTACTAATTTTAACATTTAATATAACTTTAAAAAGTTATATTCATGATAAAATAAGTGATGTTAGGGATGATTTTAGTTGGAAATATTTCTATATTACAAATTATCATCAATTAATTACTCAATTATTAAATAACCTTAATATAGAATTTGAATTTCCAGAAAATATTCAAAATAATGAGATATCAAGTTATTTAGATAAAAATTACTTTTCAAATCTAAAATTATTTGAAAAACATAACGAAAATATTCCTAAATTCAAATCTATATTTATTGATGAAATACAAGACTATAAACCTGAATGGATTAAAATTATAAGAGGATTTTTTTTAGAAAAAGATTCGGAAATGGTTCTTTTTGGAGATGAAAAACAAAATATTTATGATAGAGAATTAGATAATGAACAAAAACCAAAAATAGTACAAGGATTTGGAAGATGGGAGTATTTAAATAAGTCTATTAGGCATCAAGGAGATGGTGGCAGAATATTAAACTTAGCAAAAAGATTTCAAAAATCTTTTTTTGATAAAAAATATGAAATTGATACTTATGATGAGTCTTCAAATACCCCATCTTTAAATTTAGGTATATATAAAATTCAACATTACAAAAATGATGAACTAGATTTACTTGTAAAATCAATTTATGAAGAAATTAGAAGCAATAATATACAACCAAATGATATTTCTATATTATCTTCAGATATCAAGTTATTAAGAGAAATTGATTATTTAATAAGGACAAAATATAATGAAAATACATTAACAACATTTGAAACAAAAGAAATGTTTGAAAGAATAAATAAAAAAGAAATTGAAAAAATTAGAAAAAATAAAAAGATTGGTTTTAATTTAAATAGTGGTGTAATAAAAATATCAACAATTCATAGTTTTAAAGGATATGAAACACCGACTTTATTTTTAATTATTCATGATAACGATAATGAAGAAATGATTTATGCAGGAATTACAAGAAGTAAATTTGATATTATGATTTTTACAAAAGAAAATAGTAAATATAACGATTTTTTTTATATAGATTTAGAAAAGAAATCATATCAAAAAAAACTTAATAATTTAAGAGAAGAGTTAGATGATAAAAGTTAAAACCTTATCATCTAAAAAATTATTAAATACTATTTTGTAATCTAATTAGCTCCTCTTTTACTTTTAGAGCATGCTCTTTTACTTTTACTTTTTCCCACTTAGCAGATATAACTCCTTCAGGATTTATAATAAAAGTACTTCTAACTACACCCATATACTCTTTTCCAAAAGTTTTTTTAAGTTGCCAAACACCATAAGCTTCACAAACCTCTTTGCTCTCATCTGAAAGTAAAGTTATACCTAAATCTTTTTTTTCTATAAAATTACGATGTTTTTTAGGACTATCAGGGCTTACTCCTAATATAACAGCATCTAGTTCATCAAAGTTTTCCTCCTCTTGCGTAAAATCACAAGCTTCAGTTGTACAACCGGGAGTATTATCTTTTGGATAAAAATATAATACTATCCATTTACCTTTTAGGTCTCTTAAACATATCTCAACCTCATCTTGATTTTGGATACAAAATTCTGGTGCTTTATCATTTATATTCATATTTATATACTCCTTAATTATTACTATTATAGTATAGCAAAATATCCTTAATTAAATTAAGCATAATATATTATAATTTATTATATAATAATAAATAAATAAAAGGGAGGTATATTGAAAATGAATAATTTATCAATATCAAAAAAAATAGGATTATCAGTTATTACCATAGCTATAATATCTATGTTAATAGCTTATATTAGTTTATCTATGAGCTTAAAGAATATAGAAGATGTTGTAGATAAACAGTTTGTAAAAGAGATGAAAGTAAAAGCTCAGTTGCAATTGGATTTAAAAAAAGATATAGGTATTACAAATGCTATATCAATAGCTAATAATATAGCAATTCAAAATGCTCTTGAAACAAACAATAGAAAACTAGCTATAAATGCTCTAAAAAATCTAGCAACTGATTTAAAAAATGGTACTTCATTTAAAAATGTAAAAATACACATACATACAAAAGATAATAAATCTTTTTTAAGAGCATGGAAACCAAATAAATTTGGTGATGATTTAAGCTCTTTTAGAAATAGTGTTGTAAAAGTAAATAGCACAAGTAGACCTGTAAATACTTTTGAATTAGGAAAAGCTGGTTTATCGCTTCGTTCTGTTGTTCCAATTATAAAAAATGGTGAACACTTAGGTTCTTTAGAGTTTATACAAGGTGTTAATTCTGTAGCAAAAGTATTTGATAAAGCTAATAAATCATTTTTAATGTTAATGGATAAAAGAGTATCTTCAATACAACAATTTAATGCTGAAAAAATATATAAAACAAATTATATTATTTCACAGAATTTTGTAAATCAAGATTTTTTATCGTATGCTCAAAATATAGATTTAAATCAATTACTTTCTACAAAACATTATGAAGATGAAAAATACCTATACACTTATATAGACATTATAGATTTTAGAGGTGAAAAACTAGGTATTGCATTAATTGCATCAAATTTAGCGGAAGTAAATACTACACTTGAAAAATCTTCTAGTATTGTTAATTCATCTTTATTATTAATATTAATGCTAATTATACTAATAGTTGTTGCATTAACTTTAATATTAAAAAGAGTTGTAGTTTCTCCACTTGAATCTCTTAATAAAGCTATAATTTCATTATCAAATAAAAATAATGATGGAATTGTAAAAATAAAAATTCATTCACATGATGAAATTGGTGCAATTACAAATAGTTTTAATAATTATCTTGAAAATATTGAAGATGGATTAAGAGATGATAAAATTCTTGTAGATGAAGCTGCTAATGTGTTAAAAAGAGTTGGAAGAGGTTGGTTCTCTACTACTATTCAAGGAAACTCTAACAACGAATCTTTAAATCATCTAAAAGATATTGTAAATGATATGATAGTTGATACAAAAGCTAGATTTATTAATATAAACAATCTTCTTGACAAATATGCAAATCAAGATTATAGAGAAAAGTTAATAATTGATGATATAGAAAAAGGTGGTGTAATAGAAAAACTAATAGATCAAATTAATATATTAAGAGATGCTATTAATACTATGCTTGTTGAAAATAAACAAGATGGTTTAACTCTAAATGAGAGTGCTGATATATTACTTCATAATGTAGAAAAATTAAATGTAAATTCAAATGAATCTGCAGCTGCTCTTGAAGAAACAGCTGCTGCCCTTGAAGAGATAACAAGTAATGTAGAAAATAGTGCAAAAACTGTTATTAGTATGTCTAAATATGCACAAAATGTAACAGCAGCTGTAAATGATGGTGAAGTTCTAGCAACTCAAACAACTAGTGCAATGGATGAGATAAATGAAGAAGTTATAGCTATTGATGAAGCTATTGCTGTAATTGACCAAATTGCATTCCAAACAAATATACTTAGTTTAAATGCTGCTGTTGAAGCTGCAACTGCAGGTGAAGCTGGAAAAGGTTTTGCCGTTGTAGCACAAGAGGTAAGAAACCTTGCAAGTAGAAGTGCAGATGCTGCAAATGAGATAAAAGCTATTGTTGAAAAAGCTACAAAAAAAGCAAATGAGGGTAAACAAATAGCAAATAAAATGATAAATGGTTACCATGGATTAAATGAAAATATTGAAAAAACTATCACAATGATAGCAGATGTAGATACAGCTTCAAGAGAGCAAACTTTGGGAATAGAGCAAATAAATGATGCTATTAATGCTCTTGACCATAAAACTCAAGAGAATGCAAATCTAGCTTCTGAAGTAAACTCAATCGCTTCTCAAACACACAATATTGCAAATGATATTGTTAAGAATGTAAATGAAAAAGAGTTTATAGATAAAAATAATGTAAAAGCGAAAAAACTTTCAATAGCAAATGTAGAAACAGTAGCACCAAAACATATAGCAAAAAGAGATACAAAACCAACAAATACTACACCTCCTAAAATCAAACCTATTGTATCAAATTCATCAGATGACGAGTGGGCAAGTTTTTAAACTTGTTCATTAAAAAAATAAAATAAAGCTTATTTTAATATTAATTTAAGTATTATTACAAATAAATTTTAGATAAGGAATAAACAGCTATGGCAAATCATAAATCAGCTGCAAAAAGAGCAAAACAAACAATCGTAAAAACTGAAAGAAACAGATTCTTTAAAGCAAGAATTAAAAATGTTGTAAAATCAGTTATAGTGGCAATTGAAGCGAATGACAAAGAAGCAGCAACTACAGCTATGAAGAGTGCTAATAAATATCTTCACCATTGTGTAAGTAAAAATATACTTAAAAAAGCAACTGCTGCAAGAAAAGTAAGTAGATTACAAAATAAAGTTAACGCTTTATAATAACTACTTTAAAAAATTTAAACTATCTATTATTTAGATAGTTTATAAAACTCCCTAATTAGGTAATTTATGTTACAAAACAAACTTCAACTTTTCATAGATAGATATGAAGAGATAAACCAACTATTAGTTTCTCAAGAGATATTATCAGATATTAAAAAAATGACAGAGCTTTCAAAAGAGCAATCAAATCTTTCAAAGATTGTTGATGCTGCTAATGAATATAATCAAATAATAACTGACATAGAGGAAAATAAACTTTTACTTTCTGACCCAGAACTTTCTGACCTCGCAAAAGAGGAACTCAAAGAGCTAGAACAAAGAAAACCTGAACTTGAAGATGAGATTAAAATTCTTTTACTTCCAAAAGATCCAAATGATGATAAAAATATATATATAGAACTTCGTGCTGGTACTGGTGGTGATGAAGCTGCCCTATTTGTAGCAGATATGTTTAGAACATATATTAAGTATGCTGAAAATCAAGGTTGGAAAACTGAGATTATGAATAGTAGTGAATCAGAAGCTGGTGGATATAAAGAGATGGTTTTTCTTGTAAAAGGGGAAGCAGTTTATAGTAAATTAAAATTTGAAGCTGGTGTTCATAGGGTTCAAAGAGTTCCTGCAACAGAAACACAAGGTAGAGTTCATACAAGTGCTATAACAGTAGCTGTAATACCTGAAGTTGATGATGTAGAGATAGAGATAAGAGCAGAAGACTTAAAAATGGACACAATGAGGTCTAGTGGATGTGGTGGACAATCTGTTAATACGACAGATAGTGCTGTAAGAATTACACATATACCTACAGGTATTGTAGTTACAAATCAAGACCAAAAATCACAACACAAAAATAGAGAAAAAGCTATGAAAGTTTTAAAAGCTAGACTTTATGACCTTCAAGAGCAAGAGAGAATGGAAAAAGAGGGAGCTGATAGAAAAGCTCAAGTAGGTTCTGGTGATAGAAGTGCACGAATAAGAACATATAACTATCCTCAAGGTCGTATATCTGACCATAGAATAAACTTAACACTTTATCGTTTAGAAACTATTATGAATGATGGACTTTTAGATGAGATTATAGACCCACTTATAGCAGACCATCAATCAAAACTAATGGAAGCTTCTGGAATTTAGAATAATTATTTTATTCTGAATTCTATCCTTTAAAACTATAAGCATTAATAATACTTTAATTTTAATTGATTATAATTAATAATTATAACATATAAAATAAAAGGATTTCAAATGTTAAATAATATCGTAAAGTTATCAATAGTTACATCTTTAGCTTTATCTTTAAATGCTTCACCTTTAATAGATAATAAAGCTTTAAAAACAACAGGTATTAATATATCCCATACAAATGAATATGATGAAAAAAAGAACTTTAATATAACAAGAGTTCATAATAAGTCTTGTAAAAAAGTAAATGGAATGGACCCTAATGTTATATGGGGTGGAGATTATGCTCTTAAAACAGTTCCTAGTGACTGTAAAAAGACTTTTGTTACTACAGTAGGTTTTATATCACCTATAAAAATAGATGGTGTGGAGACTTATGGAGAGCTTGAAGTTATAGAGTTTATGAAAAAAGCTCAAAAAGATTCAGATATGGTATTAGTTGATGCAAGAATGAGAGATTGGTTCGCAAAAGGTACTATCCCAACTGCTATAAATTTACCATTTAAAAGTTTTAATCCAAAACATCAAGATTTTGAAATAGTTATGGATACATCTGGTGTTGAAGTTAATATGGATGAAAAAACATATGATTTTGAAAATGCAAAAACACTTCTTTTATTTTGTAATGGAATTTGGTGTCCACAATCGCTATGGGCAATTGAAAATCTAATTAGTATTGGTTATCCAAAAGATAAATTAAAATGGTATAGAGGTGGTTTATATGACTGGACGAGTGTAAACTTAACTACTACTATGAAAAATAAATAATAATATATGTATATAAAGTATTTTTATACTTTATATACTTTCATATTTTTGCTTATATTATCACTATTTAATATTTTACAATAAACACCTCTATTATTTTTAATTAAAGTGGGTAGTTGTTTATCATAAATACTAAGATGGTTACAAATAGTACAAATCTCTGTTACTTCTAACTTTAAATCATTTATAGATATAATATCACCTATAATTAAACTATTTGGATCAAAATCTACAAGTATATTTTCACCCAAAGAACCAAACTCTAATTCTATTTGATTATCTTTAGCTATCTTGTAAGCAATTTTACCTATAACTAGTACTGTTCTATCTAAATTTTTTTGAGCAAATTTATCCTCGACAACACCATAATCTTTTTTTAACTCTATAATATCCATTTTTTTACGAACTCCAGAGGCCACACCCTTTGGAGCTATAAAAACATCTATTACATCACCTAAATAATTACTTTTCATAAATTAATATGGTGTAACTTCTATCCAACCACCAGCTACTCTTTCTATAACTTCAGCTAGACCTGTTTGAACATAAGATATATCTTCTATAAAATCATCTTCTGTCCACTTCATAGTATCCATAGTATTTTTACAAGCTACCATCTCAACTTCATATTGAATTAAAGCATCAATTCTTTCCAATGTTTTAGGGTCTGCATCTTTTTTAATTAGTCTCATCCCTTTTGAATAAAAAATAATAGCAACTTTTAATGTATCCATAGGATATGCTTTTAATACATTATTTACAGAATCTAAAGTGTGATTTAGATGCTCTAAATTATTTGAATTTACTTTAATTACCCATTTTCTTGGTTCATCAAATGTTGGCTTTGGGTCGCTGTATTCCATTTTTGCAAATGATAAAACAACTGTCATTATTAATAATAAAACTTTTTTCATATAAACCTCTTTTTATTTTTTATTGTATTTTTAAATAAGCATAACGATTATGCTGTAATTTTGTAATCTCTACTAATCCTAAAGGGATTGAATTTACAGATTTTATAAGATTTTTTCTTTTAACTTGATTAAATTTCATTCCTAATTCACATACATAAAATTTAATATCAAAAGTATCTATTCTAGACTTTACCTTATCTACTACTTTAGATGGTGCTTGTGTTTTGTCCATAAACTTAGCACAAGAACCATTTGCAACAACTCTAATATCAAACTCTTCCATATTTGACTCATACATCTCAGCTTGAAAACGGATATTATCCATCATTAAATTAAACCTTTTTTCATCATCATAATCACAATGATATACAACTTTTATCGTTTCATCTTCATCATCTGCCATTAAGTAAGGTGTTAATAAGATAAAAATAGTTAATAAAATTTTAATCATAAAATTCATACTCTCTATATGCATATCCTAAATTATCTTTATTTAATGTATCATAAAGCTTATGATTTTTAAATTCTTCAAAATTTGTTGTTTTAATATAATCACTCATATCAATATCTTCCTCTATAGCTTCTAAAGCACTAGTTTTAAGGAGTGTTAAATATTTTCTCATATCATTTAAAGCTGTTTTATCTGTATATTTTCCATGTCCATTTGCATAAACTTTAGGATTGATTTCTTCTATAATATCAAGAGACTCTAAACTACCCTCTATACTTCCATCTCTAATTGATGTAATTCTTTCACTAAATAAAAGATCTGAACAAAAAAGAACCTCTTCATTTTTCATATATACTAAAATATCCTCTTTTGTATGTGAAGTTTTTTCTAAAAGAATAAACTCTAACTCTACTTCATCTATATTCATAACTTTGTTTTTTGTAATAAATTTATCTATTTTAACAAGTTCTGTTTTAAATTGGTCTTCTTTATTAAGAATATTAAATATTCTATTTGTATCTTTTGTGTCATCTTCTTCATCTTGTAGTTTTGTAGCATATATATCAATTCCTAACTCTTTATAATAGCTATTACCCATCCAATGGTCATCATGTTTATGTGTATTTATAACCATCTTAATTGGTAAGTCTGAAATCTTTTTCATAATATTATGAGCTTGTTGTGCATATAAATAAGTAGGACCAGTATCTATTACTACCCAATGCTTTGGTGTTCTAAGCCAATAAGTATTAACCATATTCCCACCATTTTCTTTTGTTATAATCTCATTCTTACCTAAAAACTGCCAAACACTTTTTGATATTTGAACTGGTTTTAAATTATAATCCATACTAAATCCATACACTGTAAGTGCAACTACTAATAATAACTTTTTAATCATACATTTTTCCTTTTATTTTTTAAAATAGATTACTTTTTCTAATCTAATAGTATTCTCATCTCTTTTTTTAAAATGAGCAGATATATCAAAATCATCTTTTCCATGATTTTCTTTATATTCAGATATAAATTTATTATAAATATCCTCTAACATAGCTGTTATCTCATATTTAACTTTATATATAGTTTCTGTATTTACTATCTCTTCCTCTCTTGAAAGCTCCTTTAAATTTATACCTCCATATCTATTCTCTTTAGGTTGAGTTAAATTCATCTCTATTGTTGACCTAGCAACTCCAAACATATGTTCAATTTGCTCTTTTGGAATTGAATCATCTAATACTTTTACTATATCTAAATTATTATAACCCCAACCACCCTCTATTGGTAACTCTAAATTAAAAGCACCTTTTAAAATATCGTTTACACTATCTGTACTTTTAATCTCATCAAATTTCATCAAATTCATCCTCCTTTAAATCACTATTACTATTTAAAATCTCAATAAAATCACTTTTACTCCAAGAGCCTTTAATCTCTTTTAGAAAAGTACCATCTTTTGTTAAAATAAAAAAAGTTGGTGTCATACCACTAAAGTTTTCTTTTAAATTAAAAGGTAATTTCTCTTTATCTATATATATTTTATCGAAAATATAATATTTATTTAATATAGATAATACTGTTTTATCTGTAAATACATTATTATCCATTTTCTTACAATAGTAACAATATTTGCTAGTTACTTCAATCATAATTAATTTATTTTCTTTTTGAGCTTGAATAGTGAGTTTATTTTCAATAGAAGATGAAAATAGTAATGTTGTTGATAAGATAAACAAAAATAGTTTTATCATTTTAAGACTCCATTTTATTTTTTTTAATATATTATCCAAAAAACATATTAAAAAAAATAAAATCAAGGAAAACCTTGATTTTAAATATATATTTATACGATACCTGGATTACCTTTAATACCAACCATATCTGGTGTATCAACTTTTAGGTTACTTACATGTTTCATATTTTTTAAATACTCTTCTGTAACTTCCCAAATTGGTTTACCTGGAGCTATAGAGTTTACTGTTGACCAACCAGCAACTTTATATTTTTTATTAGCATCCATTGGTTTACCTGTTTTTGTCATAACAATATTAGTAATTCTTTTCCCTTTTGGTAACATAGGATTAATTCTATAAGAGATACCACCTGTTCTTACCATATCTCCACCTGATTGTCTAAATGGATCTTCGTGGAATAAGTTATCTGCAACATCTTCTAAAATCTCATGTATCATAGAACCTTTAATAGGTGTTACATAAGTTTCAGGATAAGTAAGAGCTGTTTGAGTTGCTAAATCATCAAATGTTATTGGTTGACCTGGCATAACTGTTGTTCCCCATCTAAACCCCGGAGATAAAGATACATCAGCACCTTTTACTTCAATTAAACTATCACAAATAATTTGATCCCAAGAACCATTAAAGTTTCCTCTTCTAAATAGTGTTTCATCAGTTGTTGCTAAAACTCTATTTAATTCACCTAAATAAGGTTTTCTTACATCTGCAATATATTTTTTCATATCTTCATCTTCTTTAATTAAATCAGAGAAAATTGGAAGAAGTGTAAACTTGTGACCTACAACTTTACCTTTTTTAACATCTAAATCAAGTACATTTAAGAATTTACCATTAGACCCAGCATTACAAACATAAGTAGTTCCTTCTTCATTTGTTACAGGTACAGCTTCAGGTACACCATCGTGAGTGTGTCCACCCATAATAAAGTCAATTCCAGTACAAACCTCTGCCATTTTTTTATCAACATCAAATCCATTATGAGATAATACGATAATTGCATCTGGTTTTTCTTCCTCTTTTATCATATCAACAACTTCTTGCATAGACTCTTCATTAATTCCAAATGACCAATCAGGAATATTTCTTTTTGGATTAGCAATAGTTGTATATGGGAAAGCTTGACCAATTACAGCAACTCTTGCTCCACCCATCTCTTTAATTGTGTATGGCTTAAATGCATGACCTGTATCTTCATCATAAGCTTCTGCAGTTCCTTCCATTAAAGATTCCTCTTTAACGATAATATTTTGAGCTAAAAATTCAGCATCAAGAAGTTTTACATTTTCTAAAACTTCTTCAGCTTTATATGTAAATTCCCAGTGACCAACAGCTACATCAACACCTAACTTATTCATAGCTCCAACCATATCTTTACCTCTAGTTTGAAGAGCTGTCCAAGAACCTTGCCAAGTATCTCCACCATCCATTAATAGAGTCTTATCTTTTCCATAACTATCTCTTAGATAATCAATTACTGTTTTTAATTGAGCAAATCCACCTGTTCTTCCCATAACTTCTGCGTGTTTTTCAAAATTTACACAAGAGAATGCATATTCTAATCTTTTATCACCTTTTATACCATAGTGATTAAGTAGCTTGTCACCTACAATATGAGGTACTTTACCAAAGTTAGTATGAAATCCCATATTTACACTTGGTTCTCTAAAATATACTGGTAATAATTGAGCATGACTATCTGTCATATGCATAAGTCTTACATTTCCATAAGGTTTAAGTTTAAAATAATCATCAGCTTTACCTGTATCAACCATTCTTGTATGTGAGTTAGCAAATACAGGAGCAGCCCCTAACATTGCCATCATATATACAAATTCTCTTCTACTCATTTTACTCATTATAATTCCTTTTTTATTGATTAATTGTTTTCTACCTAAAAAAAGTCAAGTTTTACCTTGACTTTTTGTTTCAATTCTTAGTAATATTAAAAATATTAATATTTATAACCATCACCTGGAACTGCTTCTCTCCAGTTCTTTTTACCTTCAGCTTCTAAAACTAAAGCACCAATACCGAATTTACAAGCTCTTTGAGCTACATATTCAACAGTAAAATCTTTTTTAGTTTTATCACCTTTAGGGTGAACTATTGTTTTTCCTGCTGCAATTGCTTCTTTTGCAGCTTCGATATAACCAGAAGTAGTTACACCTTGTCTTTTATATTCAACACCATGCTCTTTTGCAATATTATTATATTTTGAAGCTGTTGCTAATACTTGGTCAACACCATGTTTTTTTACATCACAAAGTTCTCTTTCATTTAAATCAAGAACAGAAGTGTATATTTTACAACCATCTTTACTTACAGTTGTTCCAGGTACAGTATTTGGACACTGATCACTAATGTCCATAACACCATCTTTATCTTTATCAGTTTTAGCAGTTGAAAGACTAGTAATTTTTGAACCATTTGGTGTTGTACATCCCGAAAGTGATAATGCTAAACCAGCTATTATAGCCATACTATATAATTTTTTCATAATATTTCCTTACTTTCTTATATCTGGACCGTCAACATTCATTCCATTTGACATATATGCCATGAAATAAAGTAACTCTTTCATCTCTTTACTTGATGCTTTTGGTGGGTTTTGACCTTGGTCTTTAACACAACCTGCCATTCTTCTTTCAAGAGTAGCTATACCTTTATAAACATCATCTTTACCCCATTTTAATCTAAATACAGGGAAATGTGTTGTATGACCTAATAGTGGAGATAAAGACTCATTTCTAACTCTTTGACCTGTACCTTGAACATGACAAGTAGCACAAGAAAGTTTTAGATAACCTCTTTGAGTATAATAATACTCTTTACCTCTTTCATAAGCAGCAGCTGCTTCTGCACTTGTAATTTTTATATCAACTTTTTTTTCAGCTTCTGTAGTTGCTGATGCAAAGTAAGATTGTAAAATAGGCATTTTACCTTTTTTCTCATTCCATTTTTTTTCACCAGAAGCTACAATACAATCATTAATTGCTGATGTTAAAGAGATAACTTCTTTTCTTTCTTCATCAAAGTAAGGATAATCACCTGCAATTGTTACATCAGGAAAACACTTTTGTAAAGCTTTATTTTCATTATATAACTCTTCTCCAGACTCAACAATCTCTTCATATGGTGGCATCTCTTTAATTTGGTCATATGAAAATTTACCTTGTTTTGAGAAAGAATAATTTCCTATACCAAAATCTTCGTGAGTAAGACCTTTTTCAATGTTATTTTCTAATTCATCATCTGTAGAATATGGAAAAAAAGTATATCTATTTTTTAATGGATCTTCAAACTTTGCTTCCATATAATCAATTAATGCAAGTCTATCTTTTTCTGCTTGAGCATTAAATTCACCTGCATTTAAACTACAAGTAGTTAATGTAAATAAAGCAGTAGTTTTTACAATTTTTAATAACATATTTTCTCCTTAGTTATTTGTGATAATTGAGATAAATAATTACTCAAATGAGTAATTATTTTATCTTTTTCTTATCTGTTCTTTTATTACCTTTTAAATCTATCCAAGTGAACTCTAACTCTTTACCTTTATTTTCACCTTTAAATTTAAAACTAACAAATGGATTTTTTGATAAGAATTGACTTGTAGATGATTCATATACCACAACACCATCAACTTTTGCTACCATATATGTAATAAAATTTGCTTCTTTTTTTGCTCTTTTTGCTTCATCATAACTTAACATTTCGTGCTTTGCCATAATTTTTGCTGTTGTAACACCTTTTTTTTCTTTTGCTTTAATTCTTGATTTTTTTGTTGCCATTTTATTTTTCCTTATTATATTTTTTTATTATATTTTTATTTTTTATTTTGTACTACTAATAGTGGGGTTAAATCAACCTCCACAACCACCAGCTGTTACTTTTACAAGTTGACTAGCAGAATATAATTTATCACCCTCTTTTATAACAACTGTTACAGTACCTGTTTTTGCCATTTTAATTCTTAATTTATAATCAATAATTCCATTTGCAGGAACTGTATATACAGATACTAAAGACTCAGGATTTGCATCTTGAAAAACTGCTACTGTAGAACCATTTAATTTAGATGAAATTGCTAAAGGAACAACTGCACCATTTTCTGCAATTGCTGGAGCTTTTAATTTAACTTCTTTACTATCTGTTGTAGTAGATGTTCCAAATAACTCTGTCATTGCATCATTAACTGTATGACTTTTTGGACCTTCAAATGCCGACTTATTTGTCTCTCTAAAGTTAGTAGCACTTAATGTTGCTGGTGTTAAAATTGCTGCTGCTCCTAAACCTAAACCTAAACCTAAAAATTTTCTTCTATTCATTTTTTCTTCCTTTTATTAATTAATTGTTTTTAAATAAGCTACAACTGCTTTTATCTCTTCATCATCTAACCAACCATTTTTACCAAATGCTGGCATTGCAGAAGTTGTAATTCCTCTTGCTGCATATATATCATATACTGCATCATATAAATCTTTTTCGTCCCAATATGCTAAACCTACTAATTTTGGTCCAAAACTACCAGGGTCATTTATATTTTTCCCATTTACTGCATGACAAGCTAAACAGTTACCCTCTTTGGTTCCACCATTGAAGATTTTATCACCTTTTGCTATCAAAGCAGCATCTGCCAAACTTGCTGTTGTAAGTAACCCACTAATAGCTGTAGCTACTAATAAACTTTTTGCCAATTTCACATTTTCTCCTTTTTAGTATAAGTTTTTTTTTAGTCTCTTAAATACTAAGATAATGAATTATAATCTATTTCAATAATATATGTCAAGTGATTTTTTAAAATATTTTAATTTTATTTCATCATATAATTAAAACTTTATTCTATTATAATTTTTTAATATCAATTTATGCTATAAACCCTTTAAGTATCTCATTATAATATATTTTTATCATATTTATAAAATAATTATATGTGTGTAAATTGGTAATAAAAAAAAGCTTAATAGTATAAACTATTAAGCTTTTGTAGTATAAATTTCTATAAATAAATAATTTTTATTTACTTGCCTCTATCATATAATCAACAATAAGTTTAAATTCATCATCAGTTATACCAGCTCCACCTTTTGGAGGCATAGCATTAATACCATTTATACCATTAGAATAAACAGCATCTAAACCTTTCTCCATTGTGGTAATCCAAGCATCTTTATCTCCAACTACAGGAGCACCAATTGCAGCATTATCGTGACATCCACCACAACCATTTGCTTCGTAACCAGCTTTTCCAGGATGAACATCTCCTGTTTCTACAACTACAGGTAAACTTCTTTCTGTTGAAGCAGGAGGATTAAAGTCATTTAACTCTTGATCAATTCTCATTACAAGTTTTTCAACAGGTTCTTTAATACAATCTGTCATACATCTTTCACCAGCTCCATAGTTTTTAGGATCAGAAAGATATTTTTTCATATTTTCAACACCTTGATGAGGATTATCAGGTGTATCTACTTTTGGATAAAAACCTTCAGCATTAGCTAGTTTGATTTTTAACATTTTTTCTTTATCAAGAACAAACTCTTCATCTATAGGTTCACCTTCAAATTTTACACCATTTTCCATCAGTAGATATGCAGTTATAGCATATGTCTCAGAGTTAGATAAACTCTTTGGATGTGGAAATGGCATAGCATCTTGAATGTACCAAAATAGTGTACTAGCGTATGGCCAGTAAGTACCGATAACTTTTTTTGGAGGTTCCATTCCAGGTTCTGCATCAGCTGGATTCATCAACTGAAGAGTAAGAGATTTAGTAGTTCCATCTCCACCTGATAATGCTGGGTAACCACTTCCACCTGCACCAAAATCACCATGACACATAGCACATTGAGCATCATAAAGTTCATTACCCCACTCAACTGAACCTTCAGCTTTTTTTGGTTCTCCATCTTCTAATACAACTTTACCATGTTTCATATCGTACATTGGAGTTGATGCTTCATCGTATGGCATTACATCAATATCCCATGCTTTTACTTCTGTTTGAGTTGGAGTTCTTCCAAATCCATACTTTTGACCAATAGCATCAGTATTTACATGATATTGAGTATATTTACCATCTATAACTTTATATGCTACAGCTCCATCAACTGCAACTTCATCACTATTTGTATTATGTTTTTGAGTATCATTTACTGGAACATCTGCACTACAAGCAGTAAGAAATGCAACCGTACCTAAGCTAATAAGCGTTCTTTTAAACATTGTGCTTTCTAATATGTACATTATTTACTTCTCCTTTTTTAGTTACTTCCCATGTTACAATTGCATTTCTATGGTATACAGACTCAACACCAACTACAGATGTTTCTTGATCAATTGTTGGTTGAGTATTATTAGTATCATCAGTAGCTCTACTTGATAATAATATAGGTTTACCTTCCCATTTGTACATATAGCTAAATCTTGTCCAACATTTTGGTAATACTAAACCTTTTAATTTAGCTTCAACCCAGTTATCTCCACCATCAAAAGATATATCAACATGCTTAACTGTTCCTTGACCAGACCATGCAATACCTTCAATTTCAACTAAATCACCTTTTTTAAGATGTGTCCAAGGCTTTTCAGGACAAGGTTTTGTTATTACAGAATTTACTTCATTTGGCCAGAAATATTGAATAGCTCTACCATCTTTTTGAAGCATTGTATATTTAGAAGTTTCCTCTTTTGAATGCCAAGGTTTATCAGAGAACTCTAATCTTTTTAACCATTTAGTATTAAGATTACCTTCCCAACCTGGAACAACAAGTCTTATAGGGTAACCTTGTTCAGGTCTTAATGCTTCACCATTTTGTCCCCAAACAACCATAATATCTTCTAATGCTTTCTCTACAGGAAGAGTTCTTGGATTTCCAGCATTATCAGAACCTTCAGCCAACATCCAAACAGCATCTTTTTCTAAACCAATGTCATCTAAAATAGTTTTTAACATAACACCTGTCCAAGTAGCACAAGACATCATACCTTTCATAAATTGAAGGTTATTAAATTGTGGTGCTCTCCATTCAGGTGAACCATTTGCAGGACACTCAATAAAGTATGTTCTTGTTTCAGATGGATACTTTTTGATATCTTCAAGTGTTAAAACAACCTCTTTTTTAACTTTACCATGAATCATAAGTCTATATTCATTTGGGTCTACATGAGCAGTACCACCATGGTTTCTTGTAAAAAATAAACCATTAGGTGTTATTATACCTTCTGATTCGTGAATTGGACACATAGAGATTGAAGCATACATATCACCAGAACTTAAAAGGTCTGTTACCCTTCTAATGTTATTATGTTCATATGGTGAAGGTATTCCGTATAGATTTTTATCTACAGGGTCTCCTAATTTAGTTCCCCATGGCGCTTCGCCAACAATAGCTTCATCATCAGCTTTTAGCTTAATAGGCGACAACACACTTGCAGATGCAGCAACACTAACACCTAGCATAGAAACTTTTTTAAAAAAGCTTCTTCTACTAATCTTTTGTTTAGATTCAACTATATTTGTATCTATTTTATTATTAGTTAACAAATTCTTTCTCCTTTATTTACAACATATTTTCAATTTGAATGAATTATTATATAATAATTTATTTTAGAATGTCAATAGATTTTAATAAAAAATCATCTATTTTTTTTTGCTTTTATAGTATGATTTGTTATATTTATGTTTATGATTAGATATACTTATTTTATAATTTTTTATAATTTACAAATGCAGTATTTATGGGATATTAAGAGATATTTATAATATTAATTATTAAAAATATCTCTATAAAAAAAAGAGTAATAAAGTAACATTAAAAAAATATTATTTAATATCCTATTGAAGGTGGAGCTATAATTTGACTATCAATACCATTTTGACTGTTTTTTGTTGGAATACGAACTATTTGATTTATAGTTCCATCTGGATTATTATCACTTACAATAATCTCTTGTGCTTGTGAATAAACATCGTGGTCAATAACAACACTATAAGGTTCTCCTGAACTAAAAGTACTATTTATTACAACAGGAAGTGAAGGTGGTACAAACTCATCTCTATTAGCTCTTGCTGTATCCATATCAATATCTGCATAAATTCCATATCTTGGAGTTTCACTATTTTCAATACGCTTACTAGAAGCAGATAAATTTATATTTACTAAACCTCTATTTTCTATATATTTAGTAGGTTCTTTAATATTTCCAAGGTCTTCAAGTTCTTCTTTAGTATAATCATTGTCACTATTAATATTACTATTATCGTATTCTTGTTTGTTGTCTAAGTCCTCTTTTAGAAAAACTTTTTTACTATATACATCATTTTTTTTCTCTTGAGTATTTTTAGTTTCATCTTCTAAATATACTATCTCTATCTCTTTTTTTACAATAGGTTTTTCTTTCTCTTCTATTGTATTTTTAACTTCAAAAGTTTCTGTTTGTAAATTATCTTGCTGATTATCTAAAGATAGATATAAACCTACAACTAAACAAGTACACCCTAAAAGTATTTTATTTGTAGTTGTCATATTTTTACTGCTTTATAAATGCATTAACAGATTTATTTGTTAATATTGTTTCATTATCATTATAAGTTATTTTATAAAGCTCACTAAACTTCTCAACAATTTCAATTTTTGTTACTATAATTTTTTTCTTTAATAATTTTGATAATTGTTTTTGAGCAAACTCTTTTTTTGGAAGTCCCATTTTATTTTTACATGCTGATAGTTCAGCTTCCATTGGTGGTGGAAGAAATAATACCATAGGTGGTATAACAGCACAAGGATCATATTTTTTTGTTTCTTTTGATTTGTTACTATCTGTAGTTCCAATACTACCCATCATTGGTGGCATAGGAGGCATATCTAAAGCATTTAACATAGTTGTTAAAGATAATGCTAAAGGTGTTAGTTTTTTTAGTATCATTTTATCTTATCCTTTTCTTTGAGATAAAATAATGATACCAAAAAAATCTTTTATATTAAATAAATTCTATAAGTTAAAACTATACTTTATAATTTATCGAGAAGCTTATACTCTAGATTCTTCTCTTCTTTGTAAATAATCCCAATCTTTATCTACTCTTTTTTGCCACTCATCAATTAAATATTCATTCTCTTTTTTGAATAAGTGTTTAAATCTTGGCTGAACCCCTAAATAATCTCTTACAGGTACAATATTTTTTGGTCTATAAGTGATATTTAACTCACGACCATCAATAATTTCATATAATGGGAATACTAATGAATCAGTAGCCATATCAGAAACTTCAATTGTTTGGTGAATTGGGAATTTCCACTCTGTTGTACAAGCAGACATTGCATTAATATAAACAGGTCCTTTTGTCTCAAAACCTTTATGTACTTTTTTTACCATATCTTTCCATTTATTTGGAGCAACTTGAGCAACATAAGGTGCACCATGTGCTGCCATAATTTGAAGCATATCTTTTTTATGTTGTTTTTCACCATAAGAGTGAGAACCTGCAGGTGTAGTTGTAGCACTAGCTCCAATAGGAGTTGAAGAACTTCTTTGACCACCTGTATTAGCATATACCTCGTTATCAAGACAAACATACATCATATCATGTCCTCTTTCAAAACAACCAGATACCCATTGGAAACCGATATCATAAGTAGCACCATCACCACCAAAAGCAATAAACTTAGGCTCTGGAGTATCAGCAGAAATTCTACCTTTTGCTCTTAAAGCTTTATTTGCTGTTTCAGCACCTGCAATTGCAGTTGATGAGTTTTCAAAACCAATATGAATCCAAGAACAATCCCATGAAGTATGAGGATAAATTGCTGTACAAACTTCAAGACAACCTGTTGATGCTGATACAACTAAGTTATCATTTGTTGCATTTAAAATCTCTCTTACAATAATACTATGAGCACAACCTGGACATAATACATGCGCACCTTCAAATCTTTCAGCAGCTGTTGAAAAAGATTTTAAGTTTTTTATCTCTTTATTTCCTTGTGGAGCACATCCACCTAATAAACTACAACTCATTTTCTATCCTTCTACACTATAATAATTTAATTCAGGTCCTCTAACACCAATCCATCTTTGGATTGAACCGTTTAATTTTCCTGCTTCAACTTCTGCTTGAGCATCTTTATATACTTTACTTAAGTTTTCTATATTGATATCTCTTCCACCTAAACCATAAATTAAGTTACTTAATAATGGTCTAGCAGATGTATTAAATAATGCAGATGAAACATCATTAAATAATAATCCTGTTTGTCCACCTGGAGCACTTCTATCCATACAAACAACTGCTTTTGCATTTTTTAATTTTTCAACTAATTGAT
>Ga0193965_1000203_pt1 | contig 20633 bp, 16 predicted proteins | sample FB_8_MG_FD_140330 | JGI IMG/M metagenome (GOLD analysis project Ga0193965, IMG submission 140330) | Microbial mat bacterial communities from the Broadkill River, Lewes, Delaware, United States - FB_8_MG | ecosystem: Environmental > Aquatic > Freshwater > River > Microbial mats | place: USA... | reverse complement strand
TTTTTGTCTTGTAATATCGTGTTGAACACCAATAAAATATTTGAGTTTACCTTTTTTAAACAGAGGGGATATATTTAAAAGGTTGTAAAAAAGTTTATTTTCTTTTGTATAGTTACGCATTTCAACTTCACAAGCACTTTCATTTTCAATTGCGGCTCTAATGATTTTAAGTGAGTCCTGGTTGTCACCAACATTTTGTAAAAAACGACAATTTTTTCCTATAGCTTCATCAGGACTATAGCCTGTCACTTGTGTGAATGTTTTGTTTGTATAGATGAGAGGATTATCTTTTTGATTTGGATCTGAAATTGTTATGCCTACATTCACTGTATCTACTAGATGTTTAAACAATTCTGCTTCATCATAAGCATTTTTACGATCTGTCACTTCATTCATTACAATGAGCGCCATATTTTCATTCTCTTCATTACGACTTATTGAACCATTTATTTCTACCCATTTGATAGTTGAGTTTGGTAGAGAGATACCTAATATTTGATTTTGAATGATTTCATCAGAATTAAAAAGTTTATTTACGGGATAATCTTTTAGATCAATTTTTTCATACTCTTCATTAATGAAATACCATTCATGGTTTGTAGCATTTTTACCTAGCAGTTCATCTTCACTTAAACCTAGTATTCTAGTAGTTGCGGGGTTTGCATATAGTATGGATGTATCTTGAGCATGGATTATAACCCCTTCATGAAGTTTTGATAACAATGATATAAAAGTTTTTGTATTGTTAACTAAAAAAGATTTCATGATCTAATATCGTCCTTGTATAAACTATATTGTAGCAGGATTATCATAAAAAAATTAGATGAGAATAGTTGATTTAGATAAATACACTTTTGAAGAAATTAAAGGAGTGAATTGTGTATTATGATAAATGTAGTGAAGTTTTCGACTGTAAAGTAGTAATATCAAAAGTTTGTTGTTTGTAAAAAATTAGGGCTTGAAAACGAGCCTTAATTTTTAAAATTTAAAATCTTTCACATAGGCATCACCCAAAACTTTTTTTACCTGTTTTGGGAATATTTGAGCCCTTTCATGCATAAGAAGTAGCTCTTTTTTCCCTAGCTCTCCATATTTATCCACTATAGCTTCTAGAACATCATTTGCTACTATGTCGTACTCTCCATATATGGAGTTTTCATCTATAACTAGTGAGGCGATAGATTCAAAACTCTCTTCATATACATTGTACTCTTTTAAAGTAATGGCGTCAGCCTTATAATCTGAATCTCGAGGATCCATAGGTTCATCATAAAGTGTATGTGAACTTAGTTCCAAGGCTGTGAGTTTTTTACCATATGAGCAGCTTGTATCAATACAGATAAAGTTACCACCATCTATTACCTCTTCAAAAGAGCAATGCCCAAAAATATTAATTACTTGATTATTCTCTACACTATCACCATCATAGTATCTGTTGAGTAAGAAATCATTATAGTGCTCTTGATTATCACGATGCTCGTAATGCTCTAAAGCAAAACCGTGAGTGATAAAATAGTTCTCTTTTTGTATATACATAGGTAGTTTTTCTATCCAAGAGAGATGTTTTTTAATTGTCTTAGTATCACCTTTATAACTCTCTATACATTGTAATCCACCGTATCGTTTATCACTACTCCATGGGCTATGTATATCTTTTTCAATGGCGTCAAGGATATATTTCTCAAAAAGGTGTTCATGATTCCCTTTTACACAGGAATAATTATTATTTATAACAAACTCTATGACATCTTTAGAGTAATTTCCTTTATCACACAAGTCTCCTACGAAAATAAGTTCTGCATTTTTAGGAAGTTTTTTTATAAGGTTCAAAAGTGTGTAGTAACAACCATGAACATCACCTATAACAAAAGTATTCTCTAGCATTAAAATTTACCCCTTCGTAAATATTTTTAGAATTCTATCTGTAATTTCTATGCTTTTGTATTAGATTTTTGTTGACTCAAAAAGATTCAGTAAACTAATATGAAAGGTTAAGTATATGAAAGGTTAAGTAAATCTACATTAATATGTGTATGAAGAATATATTAATGTAGAAGTGCATTATTTATAGAGGTTGGAATGGTTATTGAAAAAATTATAAATTATTTTAGAGCTAAAAATGATAAATCTGTTGATTCTTTTCTCAAAGAAAAGATTATGACACTTGATATTGTAATGCTAGTCATGGGGATAGTAGTGTTTTCATTTGGTATATTTCGATATATGCAAGAAAAATATTTGCAATCAGGTGTTGACTTGGTTATGACAATAATTATAATTTTTAGTTATATTTTTCTTCATAAAAACAATGGATCTATAAAGGTTGTTTCGCGTTTTTTGATATTTTTTGCTTCATTAACGGCTTTATCAGTGATTATATTTAATCCAGATATAGATACTAGGTTTTCTTGGATAGGTATTTGTATCTATTTAATGTTTTTTTTATTAGATCTCAAAGAGGGCATTATATGGTCTATGAGCCTTATGGTAATTTTACTTATTTTATATTTTTTTAGCATTATCCAAGTTGAGCTATCTGAGTTTATGATCTTTTTTATCGCTACAACGCTTTTGGCATTTTTATTAAGTAGATACCAAAGTATTAAGCAAGATAGAGAAGAACAATATTTTATTCATCAAACAGAACTTGAAAAACAGATGCAAGAACTACGACGTGCAGTTACTGTAAAATCAGATTTTCTTGCTAATATGTCTCATGAAATAAGGACTCCTTTAAATGCACTTATGGGTTTTATATCTATACTTCAAAAAGGTGAAGAGGATACAAATAAAAAAAAGTATTTGAATATAGTTGATAGTTCTGCAAAAAGTTTATTGACAATAATTAATGATATTTTAGATTTTTCAAAAATTGAAAGTGGGAAGTTGTCCTTAGAAAGTATTCCTATGAATCCAATAGTACCATTTGAAGATGTTCATCAACTCTTTCATAAACAGGCTAAAGCAAAAGATATAAAATTAAGTTTGAATCTGAATTCCAATTTTCCTAAATTTGTTCTTGGTGATAAAATCCGTATTAAGCAAATTATTTCAAACTTACTAAGCAATGCGATTAAGTTTACCCCTAAAGGTGGCGAGGTTTCTATTAACTTAAGTTACCAAAACAATATTCTTAGATGTGCTATTGATGATAGTGGAATTGGAATTGAAAAGAGTAAACTCAACACTATCTTTGAATCTTTTTCACAAGCTGATAATTCCACTACAAGAACCTATGGTGGCACAGGTTTAGGGTTAACAATATCAAAGAGCCTAGTAGAGCTCATGGGTGGTACAATAGCTGTTAAAAGTGAATTAGGTAAGGGAAGTAGTTTTTATTTCACAATAGTACTAGAAGAAGCTGTAGATACTAAACATAGTATTAATACTGATGAGAAGAATGAAAGAAAAGACTGTAAGTTGCAAGCAAGTGGAAAGATTCTCGTAGTAGATGATAATAAAATGAACAGAGTATTTTTAAATGTAATGTTAACAAGTTTAGGGCTCCAAAGTGATACTGTTGAAAATGGCGTTGAAGCTGTAGAACAGGTTTTAAAAGAAAAATATGTTTTAATCTTAATGGATGAAAACATGCCACTTATGAATGGTATAGAAGCAACTAAAGAGATTAGAAAACTAAATATAGAAAAATATATTCCAATCATTGCGGTAACTGCAAATGCTTTAGAAGGTGATAAGGAGAAGTTTATTGATGCAGGAATGGACGATTATATAAGTAAGCCAATTGATAAAGACCAGTTTGTTGATGTTTTAAATAAATGGCTTAAATAAGCTTCCTATAGAGTGTAAGACTAGAATGAATAAAAATAAATCAATTGGTGCTTTGAAAAAATTCTCATTATTTAAAGTTTAAATCAAGCAATATACTTATAGAATGTATCTAATATTTATTTTTAGGGTTACACGTGAATAATACAGTAGATTTACAAAAAATAGCAGAAGAATTAGAATTTGATTTAGAAGATGTTGAAATGCTTTTTGAAGTTTTTTTAGCTGATGCAAATGAAACCTTAATACCTTTAAGAGAAGCAGTAAAGAGAAATGATTATGAAAATATTTTTAGACTTTCTCACTCGATAAAAGGTAGCGCTTCAAATATTCTTCTTACTGATATTGCTAGTAGTGCTCAAAAAATTGAAAGTAATGCAAGAGAAAACAAGTCTATTAATTATGTTGAACTTCTTGAGGTATTAGAAGAAAAAATTCATCTTTGTATGGATTCATAATAAAAAACTTTTTGGATTGAAGAGATGAACACAATAAAAATACTGTATGTTGAAGATGAAAAGTCTGTAATAGCTTTTGTAAAGGTTTTACTAAAAAAACTTGATACAATTGATGTGGTATTTGCATATAATGGAAAAGAAGCGATAGAACTTTATAATGATAGTTTTGACTTAGTTATAACAGATATGATAATGCCTGTAATGGATGGTTTTGAGCTTATAGATAACATTAAAAAAATCAATCCGCAACAAATTTTTATGATGGTTACTGGACTAGAGAATAAAGATGACCTTGTTAAAGCTATAAATTTAAAGGTAAATCATTTTGTCGAAAAACCGATAAATCCTAAAAAATTTCTAGAGACATTAGAAGATGCTTCTAATGTTATATACCAAAAAAGAGAATTAGAATTATCAAACCTACTTTTAAAACAGTATAAAGAAGCTATGGATATGAGCGCAATTGTATCTAAAACTGACCTGGATGGTATTATCACTTATGCTAATGACAAATTTTGTGATATGTGTGGATATACATCTGAAGAACTTCTAGGAAAATCGCATAATATTGTAAGAAGTAAAAGTACAAAAAGCGATGTTTATGAAGATATGTGGAACACTATACAAGCAAAAAAGATGTGGCGTGGAGTTATTAAGAACAGAGCTAAAGATGGTTCTGAATATATTGTAGACTCAGTAATAATTCCTCTTCTTGACGCAGGTAATAATATTATAGAATATGTTGGTATTAGACATGATATTACAGAACTAGAGCACTATAAAGAAGATTTAGAAGCACAACTTAAGATTGCAGTTGAAGAGATTGTAGATACACAAAAAGAAGTTGTTTATACAATGGGAGCAATTGGTGAAACCAGAAGTAAAGAGACAGGTAATCATGTAAAACGAGTTGCTGAGTACTCATATCTTTTGGCTTTATTAGCTGGTCTAAGTCAAGAAGACGCAGAGCTTTTAAGACTAGCTTCTCCTATGCATGATATTGGTAAAGTTGGTATACCAGATAATATTTTAAATAAACCGGGAAAATTAACTTCTGAAGAGTTTGAAATAATAAAAACACATGCTACTCTAGGGTATGATATGTTAAAGAGTTCAAGTAGAGATATCTTAAAAGCCTCTGCTATTGTTGCAATACAACATCACGAAAAATATAACGGTGAAGGGTATCCGGCTGGTTTAAAAGGCGATGAGATACATATTTATGGAAGAATTACAGCAGTATGTGATGTCTTTGACGCACTTGGTGCTGATAGATGTTATAAAAAAGCATGGAAGCTAGATAAAATATTGGAATTTTTTCAAAATGAGAGAGGTAAGCACTTTGATCCAAACCTTATAGACTTATTTATGGAAAATCTAGATAAATTTTTAATTATACAAGAGGAATACAAAGATTAATACAAATATAAAACAATTACTTCCAATTAGTTTCGGAGCTGTATTAATGGATGAAAGTATGTTAAATAAAAATGGAATCGAAGCAACGCAAGAGATTTTAGAGTATGAAAAAGAGAATAATATTAAACATATTCCGATTATTATTTTTAAATCTAATGTTGTAGAGAATAATCAGGAACAAGCTAAACATGAATAGATTAACTAATATAGGACTTCTTAAAAACTATACTCTCTTATATGTAGAAGACAACATACACATATCAGAAGAGATAGCTTATTTTTTAACTAATAAGGTTAAGCACTTAATATTGGCATATAATGGAGAGGAGGGTTTGGATGCATTTCTTGAACATGCACCGGACTTGATTATTACTGATATTGAGATGCCTAAAATGAATGGGCTGGAAATGATTAAAAATATTAAAGAAAAAAATAGTGCAATACCGATTATTGTCACTACTGCTTTTAATGAAAGTCATTACCTTTTAGAGGCTATTAAATTACAAGTTGATGGTTATTTCATTAAGCCTTTAAATCTTAAAGAGTTAGGAGAGCGCCTCATTAAAGTAGTTGAACCTTTAGAATTAAAAAAAGAACTTATACGTAGAAATGAAGAGCTTAAGGGTGAAAAAGAAGAGGCACAGAACGCCTTGAGAATAAAAAGTGAATTTTTAGCAAATATGTCACATGAGATTCGAACTCCACTCAACACTATTTTAGGATTTATTGACATAGTAAAAGAGAATGAGACAAATGATAAAAGTATAGAGTATCTTTCAATAGTTCAGAAGTCTAGTAGAAATCTACTTGGTATCATTGATGATATATTAGATTTTAGTAAAATGGATAATAATAAACTTCAGTTAGAATTTGTAAAAGTAAACCCTTTCGATGAATTTAGTCATTTTTCAAGTCTTTTTTCAAAACAAACAAAAGAGAAAGGTATAGAGCTTAAAAGTATTATTGATGTAAATCTACCAAAATGTATTGAGTTAGATCTTCTTAGAGTATCTCAGGTGATTTCAAACCTATTATCTAATGCCATAAAATTTACACCCTCTAAAGGTACTATAATATTTAAAATAGATTATATAAAAGAAAATAATTTTTTGCATGTTAGTGTCGAAGATAGCGGCATAGGCATATCAGAAGAAGATCAAGTTCATATTTTTGATGCATTTACTCAAGCTGACAGTTCAACTACAAGAAAATTTGGTGGGACAGGATTAGGCTTAGCTATCTCGCATAAACTTATAACACTTATGGGTGGTGAATTAAAACTTAAAAGTGAACTAAGAAAGGGATCTGAATTTTATTTTACTATTCCGTTTCAAGAATGCACTATTTGCGATACTACACAGATAAAGAAAGATGAGACTATAGATTCAGAAGATTCAAAAAATATATTTGATGGTAAAAAAGTTCTTTTAGTAGAAGATAATAAGACTAATCAAGTTTTTATGAAGGTTGTTTTACAAACATTAGGATTAAGTTTTGATATAGCGAATGATGGAAACGAAGCAATAGAGATGTTTAAAACAAATACTTATGATGTTGTATTAATGGATGAAAATATGCCAAATAAAAGTGGAATAGAAGCAACTCAAGAAATTTTAGAATATGAAAAAGAAAATAATATGAAACATACTCCTATTATTGCGCTTACAGCTAATGCTGTAGAGGGTGACAGAGAAAGATTTTTAAAAGCTGGTATGGATGAGTATCTCACTAAACCAATTAATAAAACAAAGCTAGCACATGTTTTAGCTGTTTATTTAAATGAGCAAGCTAAATAATTAGTAGTTTATATTAATTTACAAACAACTTTTAATCGTTTTTAAATCGTTTAAAGTTACTTTTTTTAAGTCTGGATTTCTTAAAAGATGGCTAGGGTGGTAGATAGGTACTAGTTTGTAGTTTTTAAAATCAATAAGATGACCCCGTATTTTTTCAAAATTTTCCTCATCTGAAGTGAGTGCTTTATATGCATCTTCACCAAGAGTAACAACAACTTTTGGTGATATAAATTCTATTTGTGAAAATAGATAACCCTTACAAGAATCCCACTCTGATGCGGAAGGGATATTGGAATTAAGAGTCTTACATTTTATTGCATGTGTATAGTAAACATCATCAAGAGAAAGTTTTAAAACATTAACTATCATGTTTTTAAGTATCTCTCCTGATCTTCCTGAATAGTATTGATTACTAGTATCTTGGGTTTGTGAAACGCTAAAATCTATAATCATAATGTTTGCATTTTTATCACCCCATCCAACCATACTTTGTGACCTTGATTTACTTAAATCGCAAAGATGACAGCTCTTAACAGCTTTTATTAGTTCATCCATAGAATCTGGTTTGTGTTGGGGAGTTTTTTCATTTATTGAAAAATGTTCTATATAGTTAAAGCCAAGAGATTGTAACCTATATAAATTTTGAAGTAAGATAAGATTTTGATACGATTTCAATATATGCACGCCCTTATCTAAAAATAGATCTAGAGTATAGTAAAATTGTGGTTAAAGTATACTTTATGTTTTTTTTGTGATAAAATAAGTAAATTACTAATTAGGAATTTGATTTGAATCTTAAGAACCGTCTACTTTCTATATATAATTATGATATTGCAAATGCAAGCGATGTTCCTCACATTGTAAAAAAGATAGAAAAGATTCAAAGGTTTAAAACTCTTATACACATTTGTTCATTTGTTCATAATACTGTTTTGGTTCATAATTTAAAAAAAGAGCTTTCCAAAACTTTTCCTAATGCTAAGATTGTCCTTTTAAGTAATAATGATAAAACCAAAACATTAGTTACAGTTTTTAGCCTCAAAAATAATGTCTCTCTAGATCTCATAAGTGATGAAATATTAAGAGAATTACATTTAGATAGCAGTGATAAAGCAAATAGTATTCAAAACTACAGAAATCAGCTTTTTATGAGATACTTTACCGATCATTTAACAAATCTTCCAAACATATATCAATTGAGAAAAGATTTAGAGGATGATAAGGAACAATCTCTTGTGATTCTAAACATGGACAATTTTAGAACTATTAATAATTTTTATGGATTTATAGTTGGAGACTATGTTATAGAACAGGTAGGTAAGTACCTCAAAAAAGAGATTTCTGAATCTAGGGTTTATAAACTTTCAGGTGATGAATACGCTATTCTTTTAAAAGAAGATATGGGATTTTATGATTTAAAAGATTATATGCAAAAGCTTTATAGGCGTGTTAAAAATATTGTTGTGAAGTATCAAGAGATTGAAATTTTTATAGATTTTACCTTAGCTTCATCTTCACATAAAGATGGACATCATCTTTTTTCAAAAGTTTCTATGGCTTTACAATACGCAAAAGATATGAGTTTGACATTTTGGATATATGAAGACAAAATGAACTTTGAAAATGAGTATGAAAGAAATTTAAAGCTTTCAGGGTTAGTTCGCAGTGCAGTAGAAGAATCTAGAATTATTCCTTATTATCAAGCTATAGTTGATAATGAAAGTTTAAAAACTGTAAAGTATGAGTGTTTGGCTAGATTACTTGATAAGAATGAAAAAATCCTTTCACCTATGCTTTTTATACCAGTATCTAAAAAAATAAAAGTATACACAACTGTTACAAAAATTATTATAGAAAAATCTTTTGCTACGTTTGAAGACCTAGACTTTGAATTTAATATTAATCTCTCTATAGAAGATATTATGAATGGAGAGATTTTTAAATTTATTATAGATAAACTTAAGTCCTCCAAAGCTTCATCGAGAGTTACTTTTGAAATCTTAGAATCAGAAGCGATCCAAGACTTTAAAAAAGTTGAAAGATTTGTTAACGAAGTAAAACGTTATGGGGCAAAAATAGCTATTGATGATTTTGGAAGTGGTTATTCCAATTTTTCATACCTAACTAAAATGAAACCAAATTATATAAAAATTGATGGATCTTTAATAGAAAATATAGATGTAGATTCAAATGCATTGGTAGTAGTGGAGACCATTGTGTCATTCGCAAAAAAACTTGGTATTAAAACAGTAGCTGAGTATGTTCATTCAAGTATCATTATGGATATTGTAAAAGGTTTAGGAATCGATTACTCTCAAGGTTTTTATATAGATGAACCATCTATAAAGGTTCAAGATAGTCAATAAAGGTTAAAAAATGATAGTAAAAAAAATGAAACAACTTATAAAGTACGCAATTGAACTTGATATTGATTATATTGAGACTTTTTTAGGATATGAGGGTGACAATGTACTTAAGATAACTACAAGAAGTCATGACGCCGTTGAAGCAATAAAGACTTTTTTAGATAATATAGACTTAATATATAAATATGAATTTGATGTTTCTCATGGCGTCAATGGTAGTCATTGCATATATGTAGGTGTTGAAGATCCTTCTGTGTTTAAACTCAAAAGAACCTAAACAAGTGAGGAAAACTTTAACTTGTTGTTATACTCAAATCTACTTATAAGAGAATAAAAATGAATATGTTAAAATTAATAAATCTAGTACTATTAACCTCTGCACTGTTCTTGTATAGTGCTTGTGGAGGTGACAATGATACTAATTCAAGTGATGTTCAAAATGTAGTTAATCAAGATGATACTGAAAGTATAAACCTTGTGAATCCAGCAACAGGTATATTTCTTGATAGTCCAGTTAAAGGGTTAAGATATTCATGTAGTTCAGGTGCAACAGGTGTAACAAATATTCAGGGTGAATTTACATGTGAAAATGGAGATACTGTAGTGTTCTTTCTTGGTACTATTCCCCTTGCTATTGTAGATATGGCTAAATTTATGACACCCCTGTCACTTTTCAGTGGAGATGAAGAGAGAGCATTAAGGTTTGCTCAACTACTTCAAACACTAGATAGTGATGGAGATACAACGAATGGTATTGACTTATCAGATGAGTCAATAAAGCTCTTAGGTAATGTTATAGATTTTTCCTCAGAAAGATTTGAAGAGGATATGAAAGCAAAAATTGGTAAAGAGCTTGTTAGTAAAGAGGATGCAGAGCAACATCTTAATGAGACATTTATAAAGCTAGATATCAATAACGATGGAACATACCCAAGAACATATAATTGGGTAACAAGTAATTGGGGTGTGTGCTCAGGTCCTTGTGGTACAGACAATGGTATACAAGTACGAGAAGTTATATGTGAAGATAGTATAGGAAATCTAATGGATGAATCGGAGTGTGATGTAGAGACTAAACCAGCATCTTCTCAGAGTTGTACAGCGAGTTCTTGTTCTACTCCAACAACTCCAACAGTTTCACCAACACCAACACCAACTCCATGTCAAAATGTAAATCCTATCACAGGTGGATGTGAAGATTAGAAATATATAAGGAATAAACAAAATTATGTTTTTTAAAACTTTTATCACTTTATTATTGTTTCTATGTTTTGCAAATATTTCTCATGCAAGTAATGCTAAGAAATTTAGAGATGGTACAGTTATATATAAGCTTAAAGAAAACCTTCAGCCTTCAGAGCTGAAAGGATTAAATGCTTTATTTAATAAAAATAAAAAAGTTAAAGATAGAGTTATAAAAAACATTAACGTACATGTTATAGAACTTGAAAATAAAGGATTTGAAAAGAAATTTATTGAAGAGTTAATTGCAACAGGTGCAGTTGAGTTTGCAGAACCTGATTATTTAGTGCAATCACATATTACCCCTAATGATGAATACTTTTATCTACAATGGCATCACTCTACTATAAATTCTGAAACTGCATGGGATAAAACACTCGGAGATAGTTCAGTTATAGTAGCAGTTTGTGACACAGGAGTAGATACAGATCATCCAGACTTAGTGGACAATCTTTTACCTGGATATAATGCAGTATATAATAGTTCGTATGTAGAAGACTCAAATGGGCATGGAACTTGGTCTATTGGCTCAATGGCAGCTGTTGGAAACAATGACATAGGTGTAGCAGGTGTAGTTTGGAATACAAAAGTGATCCCAGTAAAAATCACTGATGGAGCTAGTAATTCAGCATATATTTCAGATATGGCTGAGGGGATTCGTGAAGCAGCTGATCGTGGGGCTAAAGTAGTAAACTTAAGTTTTGGAGGGGCAGAATATAGTACAATTGATTCAGCCGCACAGTATTTAAAAGATAAAGGTGGATTACTTTTTATGTCTGCTGGAAATAGTGGTACATACCATAGTACAAATGATTTTCCTGATTTTCAATCTTTTGTAGTAGTAGGAGCAACTGGTTATAGTGATACAATAACAAATTTTTCAGAATATGGTCCTTATATAGATATTGTTGCACCTGGTGAAGATATAGCTACAACAGGTTTAGATAGTCAATATAGTTTAGTAGATGGAACCTCTTTTTCTTCACCTATAGCAGCTGGTCTAGCTGCTTTGATATTCTCAGTCAATCCTGATTTTACACCCAATGAGGTAGAATCTCTCATTTTTAATACAGCAGTTGATTTGGGTACAACGGGAGAAGATGATTTATATGGAAATGGTAGAATAGATGTAAACTCAGCTATAAATGCTGCAATAGATAGTATTACAGTTGATGATTTTACTCTTTATAATATCCTAGATGCATACCCTTCTCATACATATAGATCTAATGAAATTTCAATAAACGGGTTAGATTGCTCCACAGTAATAGCATCTACCACTGCAGGTACCCTAGTTAAAAATAATCAAGAGACTAACACATCATCTGTAAATGTAACTAATGGTGATACTATCAAAGTTAAAATTAATCTAAGTAATGATTTTAATAACACAACTTCAGTTTCACTCACTGTAGGAAAGCAAAGCAAAGATTTTTCGATTACAACTTTAGCTAGTTTTTTTGATGATATCAAAGATGCAAACAAAAGTACCGATTATACATCAAACCCTTTTGAAGCAATAACTGATGGCAATATTTCTATCGATAGTGGGGTGTTAATAAAAAATAATATTGAATTAACTTCACAAACTACAACTGTAACTAATGGAGATATGATTGAAATTAAACTTACAAGTTCTAATGACTTAAATAATACTGTAACATCAAATGTTATCATAGGTGACATAAATGATTCATTTAGTGTGACTACTAGTGTTTACGAAGAGCTAAATGTTGATACTTATAGTATTGACGCAAATACTACAGAATTGTATTATTTAACAATATTAGAAGATGGAAGTTTAGATATAGATAGTAATGAGTCCATTTTTGTAACTATCTATAATGAAGATATGAGTGTGTTTTATTCTGAATCTAATGACGATAGAACTATAAATATTTTGGCTGGAAAGTATGTTTTAAAGCTATATAATCCCTCTTTAGATACGTCAGAAAGTATAAACTTTTATACATCTGAAAAAATTCCTGTTACAGAATATACAAGTACTAGTTATTATGTAGCTTATGATAGCTCAGACCCTTATAAGTATGCATTAGTAATGCCTATGGTAAATAAGATCTATACACATAGGGCAGGTGAGATAACAAACTTAACTAGAGTTGATGAGCAATTTACGAGTTTTCCAGTTTACAACGATGGTCAACTATGTTTTAGTTCTTTAGTTGCTAATGCATCAGGCGAATCAGGTGCAAGTACTATGGAAGGTACATGTCATGAAATTAAGTTTTTTTACATACAAAAAGAAGCTGTAAGTTCGGGTACATCTTTTATGTTATATTATAAGCCAGACTATAAAGTTTACGAAGGGATCGCAGGACAACCAAATAGTTTTGAGGTTGTAAAAGATGGAGATGTACTATCTAATATAAACAGTATAACTAATGAAGACTATACAACATTTTGGTTTGATATAGCAAATTCTAAAGTCGTTTTTCAAGAATAAGATGAATATTTTATGATAAGAACATGAATTTTAAAGCCCTAAAAAGGATTTGTAGAGGATTGTGAACTAGGCTTCTACAGATACTTCTATAGGAGTAGATTCCTTGATCTTTTTGAACGGTTATAACTACTGAAGTAGTCAATAAATCAGAAGTAGCTTTCAAATATGTTAACGGAAGTTATATATTAAATTGATTTCATCTTTGCTATAATCAAGTAGTAATAGTGATTATTATATTTTTCATTATTTATATATAAGAATTTACATTGAGGAATAAAATGTTCGGCAGTAAAGTAAATATAATTGAAGAAGCATTTATAAAAAGTGATAACGAAGAGATATCTCAGGCTATAACACGTCTTGTTTTCATTTTTATAATTACTCTTGTCTTCTTGATTAATTATATCTTTTTCAATACTGATAATATCTCCTTAATAGGAATTGGATTAGCTGTAAGTGTAGCTATTTATGCAATTATTCACTTTAGCTGGGTCAAAAAACACCCTTCAAAAAATTCTATCCGTCGTCTTGTTGCAATATTTGTTGATATAAGTTCAGTCTCTCTTGCTTTAGTCTATTTAGAATTTATGGGTTTATTTATATACCCTTTATACTTATGGATTATTGTTGGAAACGGTATGCGATTTGGAAGTAATTACTTATTTGCTGCAATGCTGATTGCATTTATAGAGTTTACAAATATATTACTCTATGTAAGTTTTTGGATTGAGAATAATGAAGTAGGCATTGGTCTTTTAGGAGTGATAATCATACTTCCACTTTTTTTTATAATTATGATTCGACGTTTACAAGTAGCAAATATGAAACTCAAAAAACAACTAGAAATTCAAAAAAAGCAAGAAGCTATACTCATACAACAATCTAGACATGCAGCTATGGGTGAAATGATTAGTAATATTGCGCACCAGTGGCGTCAGCCCTTAAATGCTATGGGTCTTTTAGTTCAAAATATAGAAAATATGTATGAGATGGAGATGCTCGATGATGCATATATGAAAAGATCTGTTGAAAAGGCAAATAGGCTTACCCAAACAATGTCAAGAACTATTGATGACTTTCGAGATTTTTTTAAGCCAAACAAAAATAAAGAATCCTTTTATATCTCTGAAGAGATTGAACACTCTTTAGGAATTATAGGAGAGAGTCTTAACAGTCATAGTATTGAGCTTGTTATGAACCTCGACAAGAGTACCGTTTTTTATGGATATCCAAATGAGTTTTCACAAGTAATTATAAATTTACTGGCAAATGCTAAAGATATGCTGATAGAAAAAGAAATTAAAAATCCAACAATATGGGTTGACTCATATGAAGATGAGAATAGTATAGTCATAACTATTAAAGATAATGGTTCTGGAATTGCTGTTGATATTATGGATAAAGTTTTTGAACCTTATTTTACTACCAAAGATGAGGGTAAAGGAACTGGTATAGGGTTATATATGTCAAAGCTTATTATAGAGGATCATTTAAATGGGGAATTAAGTGTAAAAAATGGTGAAGAAGGGGCCGAATTTACGATAAAATTAATGAGAAAAAGTAAAACAGGGAGTCAGCATGAAACTCAAAAATAAAACAGCACTCATTACAGGTGCAAGTGCAGGCATAGGCAAATACTGTGCCATAGAGCTTGCTAAGAAAGGGACACATCTTGTACTCCTGGCACGAAGACTAGAGAAACTCAAAAAACTCAAAGAGAAACTCAAAAAGTATGGGGTTACTGTCAATATCTATGCTGTGGATGTCACTGACTATAAAGCCTTAGAAAAAATAGCCGCAGAGTTAAACGTGAGAGATATCGTCCCAAACATTCTCATAAACAATGCAGGACTCTCACAAGGTCTCGATGCGATTGACAAAGCAGATGTAAGCGACTGGGACAGAATGATAGACACAAACCTTAAAGGACTACTCTATGTAAGCCGTCTCATCATACCAATGATGAAAGAGTTAAAAAATGCTCATATCATCAACCTTGGAAGTATTGCAGGACGTCAAGTTTACGCGGGAGGCAGTGTCTACAATGCTACAAAATTTGGCGTACACGCTCTGAATGAAGCGATGAACATAGATCTCTTTGGTACAAACGTAAAAGTGACAAATGTAGCCCCGGGAGCAGTTGAGACAGAGTTTTCAGTAGTACGTTTTCATGGAAATAAAACAAAAGCTGATGGCGTTTACAAAGGATATATACCACTGGATGCTAAAGATGTAACAGAATCTATTCTTTTTGCTCTTAAGCAGCCAAGACATGTGAATATCCAAGAGATATTTCTCACACCAACGGCACAAAGAACGACGTACTTGACATATAGAAAGTAGAGTTTCTTTCTCGTATAATAGGATTAGTCAGTTTAATGGTTTTGTTTAGTTTTGCGATTTATTATTCTAGGAGTTTATAACCAATGGGTGCTTCTTATCCCATTTCTCATCAAGCTTCAACAGCTCTTCTTCTGCTATTTTTTTGTTTGGTGCTTGATAGATTAGCTTTGAATCCTTTGTAAACTTTTTTTGCTCTGTGGAAACAACATATCTTATTGAATTTCTGATTTGATGTACGATGCAGAGCTGGACTAGCTGAATTGTTGATATATTATAGTGGATACTTTGAAATTAGATTATGTATTATAGGGTTTACATTAAGTGGATAAAAAGTAGGTTAAGAACAATAATATAAGAAGCCCGGTAATTAAGGCTTCTTAGGAGTTAAAATTAAGCTTCTACAGCTACTTCTACAGGAGTACCTTCCCAGATACCGTGTTTAGTACAGTAACCATGAGCAACTAGGTTTAATTTTTTACCAGTTGGGATAATAGTAAAAGTTGTAGTGTTATGAGCTTTAACATTACCAAGTGTACCTGGAACATAAGAAGCTTGAGCTAATTTAGTTTCACCATTGAAAAGAGTTACTGACTCGATGTAGTGATCGAAATCATCTGGATGAGTGTATTCCTGACCCATTTTTACAGTTACTTCAAATGGCTCACCAGCTTTTGCAGTTGATGCACAGTGAATAAATGGAGAGTGACGATCGATTAAATCTTTTTTAGCTTCTCTTTCTACAGTGTCAATGTCTACGTATTTGTTAATCTTTGGCATATTAAATCCTTGTGTTTTATTTTTAATTTGTGTTATTGTAACTTGTAAAACTTTTACTAAACATAAATAAGAGTAATATTGTCTTATTTAAGAAAAAATTAATTTTATAAATTTATTTTGTAACCTACAGAACGTATATTTTCTAAAGAGTCTTCGGGGAGTTTTTTCCTCAAACCTTTTACTAAGGTTTTAATAGCAGCGAGTTTATCTTCAATCTCATTTGGCCATAATTGGTAGGAGATCTCTTCGTATGAAAAAGTAGTACCGATTCTTGATATAAGCATATCTGTAAGCATCTTTTCGTTTTTCGTTAAAGATATGATAGAACCATCCAAGTAAAGCTCCATTGCTTTTGGATCCCAATGGCAGTTCTCTTTAAGCTGAATAATATTTTTGGAAAAAGTACTAAAATTTAAAAGCTCATCTATGGCAAGGTTGAGTGCACTTGTTAACTCTTCTCTACTTACTGGTTTAATGAGATATTTTGTCAGTTTTAAGTCAGTTGCTTTTAGTAGGTATTCCGTATGAGAGTGAGCTGTAAGCATAATGATTTTAGTATTGTGGTCATTTTCTCTAATTTTTGTAGCTAATTCTAGCCCATTTAGTTTTGGCATATTAATATCAGCTATGATTATATCAGGACGTTTTTCTTTGTATAAAGCATAGGCCTCTTCGCCGTCTTGAGCTACATAAACAGTAGATACAAATCTCGTTAAGTATTTACTGTATTTTTCTCTTATTTCAATCTCATCTTCTGCATATAATATAGTAAAGTTTTGTTTATTCATTTATGAGCTTCTTATTTAGTATAATGTTAAAACAAACACCATCGATAGTGTTTTTCACATTAAGTTGTCCGTTCATATTGTCTTCTATAATCATCCTAGATATATAAAGACCTAAACCTGTCCCCTGTGATTTTTGTTTTGTAGTAAAATATGGTTCAAAAATCCTGTCAATTATAGCATAATCTATACCGCCAGCATTATCACAGACTGATATTCTATACTTGTCATCAAAGGCTTGAACATCAATAAATACTCTTGGATGTATTGTTTTATTTGAAATAAAAGCATCTTTTGCATTATTGAGTAAAACTAAAAGAACCTGTTGCAATTCATTATCATATGTTTCAATCATGTATTCATCTTTTATGTTTACTTCAACAACTATACCATTTGTTTCAAATGTTCTTTCCAAGATACTTAAAGCATTGTTCAATGAGTCCTTAATAAAAAAGTGTGTTATCTCCTTTTGATTATCAAAAAATTCTCTAAAACTATCGATAGTCTTAGACATATAAGAAGTTAATCTTTCTATACTACTTAACTCTTTTTGTATACTTGCATCATCATTGTATTTTTCATAAAGGATATTGTCTATAACTAAAACAGAAGCATTCACTTCGGCTAATGGCTGACGCCATTGGTGAGCAATATTTTGAAGCATCTCTCCCATGCTTACCATTTTCGTTTGCTGAAAAAGTATTTTGTCTTTTTCTCTAGATGTTTTTAATTGTTTTTCAACACGAGCTTGTAAAAGCTTATTCATACTTTCCATTTCACTTTGTTTGGTAAGTTCTTGTACTTTTTCTATCTCATTCACTTGATATAATTTAATTCTGTATGAGATTATTAATGCAAGCATTATAGCTTCTATTAATATCCCTATGGTTGCAGAAATATATACAAATCGTGTATATTGTAAAACACCCATATAATAAAGGTCCGTTATAAGTGTAAAAATGGCAAAAATGGAATTTGCTATTAAAAATATCGGGGCAAGTTTATTTCCTTTTTTCATAATTGAAAATGTAACAAAAAAGAGGATTGTAAACATTAAAATATAAGTATCTGTCATAAGACTCAAAGCTGTATTTACATGAAAAATTGCTATCACTAAGGCAAACATTTGAACTATGATTACTAAATTTAAAAATACATTCTCAGTTTTATATTTCTTTGCAGTATTGAAGATTGTTTTTGCAAAGTAAACTAAAAATATTGGAATAAGAACAACACTTAGAAGTAAGAGTTCATTTTGGGGCTGAAAATAAAAGTTAAAATTATTTGAAAGCATACCTGATATTTGTGCTTCCCATATAGTGGCACTAACAAGATAAAGAGTATAAAAAATGTAAGCTTTATATTTAGTTGAAAGATAGAGAATAAAATGGTATAAAGATAAAGCAATCATCATCCCTAAAATAACATGTTCAAGACCATTTTTTTTACTGAGCCTTTCAAGGGAATTCTTTTCATCATAAATTGTAAAATAGGTGAAGAGCATAACATCCATACGAAGGTAAATGTATATGTCTTTTACTTCATAAGCTTGTAAAGATATATCAAAACGTATATCACTTCCAAATACTTTATCTTGAGGGTATTGAGCTTTTTGAAAATTGATTCTATATGAATTTGTTATTTTAGAATTACTAAGCTCATAATAGTCTAACTGGTTTGCCATATACCCTAGTTCATTATGAAGATAGACTTTTTTCTCTTTGTCTGTTGTATTATAAACTTTAAATTTTATCCATACACTTGTATTATCTTTACCAAGTGAAATTCTATTTGTTTGGGGGATGAAATTTTGTTTTTGTAGGCGATTTAAATCAAATAGCTCATTTTCACTAGGAATATATTCTAGGTCAAAGTCTTGTATGTTTACACTTTCATTAGTTAGGTTAATCGGTGAAGAAGCGAGGAGTTGAGAGTAAAAAAATACAATTAATAGAAAAATACTTTTCACAGAACTCCCTCTAAATTATAAAGATTATGACATTATAACAGAACTTTTTAACCAAAAAAGCGGTAAAATCGCGATAATTAATACAAAAAGAGTACAACTATGTTAAAACCATTACTTATAGAGATAGGTGTTGAGGAACTTCCCGCAGTACCACTTTTAAAAGAGCTAAAAAATATTGAAAAAAAATATGCAGATATCTTAGAAAAAAATTCACTTTTATGTGAGTTTGAGTTTTACTACACTCCTCGTCGATTAGTGTTTTGGCATAGAGAGTTCCCAACACAACAAGCTGATAGCGTTGAAGAGTTTTTTGGTGCACCTGTAACAGTTGCTTTTAAAGATGGAGAAGCTACTCCCGCAGCAAATGGTTTTGCTAAAAAGTGTGGAGTTTCTTTAGATGAACTTTCTCGTGTGCAAAAAGGCGGTAAAGAGGTTCTTTATTATAAAAAAGAGGTAAAAGGGCAGGCTTCTACTGTTTTACTTAACGAGATACTCGAACAATGGATAAAGTCACTTGACTTTGGTAAATCAATGAGATGGGGAAGTTTGAATGATAGTTTTATCCGCCCTATTAGATGGGTAAATGTAATGCTTGACGATAAGTTAATAGATGTTGAACTATTTGGTGTAAAATCAACTCAAGAGACTTATGTGCATCGTATTAGCAACTTTGACGCCATTAAGGTTTCTGGTGCAAAAGAGTATTTCCAGACTTTAAAAGAGGGTGGAGTTACACTTTATCCTGAAGATAGACGTGCAACTATTTTAGCTGGATTTAAATCTTTAGAAAAAGACAATGGCGTCACGATAGAGATTGATGAAGACCTACTTGATGAGGTAGTAGCTATTACAGAAAACCCGACACCTTTACTTGGTTCTTTTGATGAAGAGTTCCTAAGACTTCCCCCTGAAGTTATTATTACATCTATGAAAGAGCATCAAAGATATTTTCCAGTGTTTAAAGATGGAAAACTTATCAATAAATTTTGTGTAGTCTCAAATGCACTTACACAAGACTATTCAAAAGTTATAGAAGGGAATGAAAGAGTACTTCGTCCACGTTTAGCAGATGGTCTTTTCTTTTATGATAATGACATCAAAAATGGTCTTAGTACAAAAGGACTTGAAAAAGTTGCATTTTTCAAAGGTCTTGGAACTGTAGCCGATAAAATAAAACGTGAGGAAAAAATTGCTCATACTCTTTTTGATATTTATAAACCAGATG
>Ga0193965_1000201_pt1 | contig 20737 bp, 19 predicted proteins | sample FB_8_MG_FD_140330 | JGI IMG/M metagenome (GOLD analysis project Ga0193965, IMG submission 140330) | Microbial mat bacterial communities from the Broadkill River, Lewes, Delaware, United States - FB_8_MG | ecosystem: Environmental > Aquatic > Freshwater > River > Microbial mats | place: USA... | reverse complement strand
CTATGTTCGTTTGTTAAAAGCATAACAAGTCTGTCTATTCCGATCCCCTGTCCAGCAGTTGGTGCCATACCATAGCTAAGTGCGTCGATAAAGTCTTCATCCATCTCATGTGCTTCATCATCACCAGCTTCTTTGGCATCAACTTGACCTTTAAAACGGTTGTATTGATCTATTGGGTCATTTAACTCACTAAATGCATTGGCAATTTCACGACCTGCAATAAAGAGCTCAAACCTTTCAGTAATTGCAGGGTTTTCATCGTTTCTTCTTGCAAGAGGTGAGATCTCTACAGGATACTCTGTAATGAAAGTAGGATTGATAAGCTTTTCTTCTACAAATTCATCAAAAAGCTCACCTTGAAGTTGCCCTAGATTCATACCAGGTTTTACTGTAATGTTTTTGGAGTTTAAGTAAGCGACGATAGCATCTTTGTCATTACAGACTTCAGCTGGAACTCCACCAACACTTGTTAGTGATTCTATAAGCGGAATCTCTGTAAAGTTAGCAAAATCTACTTCCATATCACCATAAGGTAAAATAGTTGGTAGGCTTAAATGATCGAAAAGGTATTCAAAATATTCTTTAGTGATTTTAATCAAATCTTTGTATGTTTTATATGCCCAGTAAAACTCAATAGAGGTAAACTCAGGATTATGAGTAGCATCCATCCCTTCATTTCTAAAGTTACGGTTTATCTCAAAAACAGCTTCAAATCCCCCTACAATCAAACGTTTAAGGTAAAGTTCTGGCGCGATTCTTAAATATCTATCTATTCCCAAAGCATTATGATGTGTTACAAAAGGTTTTGCATTTGCCCCACCTGCAATTGGATGCATCATAGGTGTTTCAACCTCTAAGAAACCTTTATCTTCAAAGAAACGGCGAGTTAGAGAGATTACACGTGAACGAGTTTGAAAAGTTTTACGTACTTCTGCATTCATAATAAGATCAAGGTAACGTTTACGGTATCTTATCTCTTTATCTGTGACGCCATGAAACTTTTCTGGCAATGGAGCTATAGCCTTTGTTAGGAGCTTGACATTGTCTGCATGAAGTGAAAGTTCACCTTTTCCAGTTACAAAAGGGTAACCAGAAACTTCAATAATATCACCAACTTCAAAAAGTTTTTTAAAGGTATCATTGTAGAAACCTTCAGCAAGATTATCACGTGCTACATAAATTTGTAACATTCCGCTTTCATCTTCAATTTTTACAAAACTTGCCTTACCCATTATACGAAAAAGTTTGATACGACCACTTACAGTATAGTGGCGATGTTCATCACGCTTATCTTCTTTTTCTGCAATATCCGAGTTGACATTAATATATTTTGCAATTGTTGTAGTTCTTTTAGAATCATTAGAATAAGGGTTAATCCCTGCTTCTCTTAATAGTTCAGCTTTCTCAATTCTTTGTTGTATAAATTTATTTTCAAACGCCAATAGTTTTCCTTTTGTATGTGTTTATATTTATTTGTTTTGACACTCTTTGCAGATACCATAAATTTGCATGGAATGGTCACTCATTTTAAACCCAAGTGCTTCTGTGATAACATGTTGTCTTTTTTCTATGTTCTCATCTACAAACTCTGTAATAACTCCACACTCTGTACAGATAAGGTGATCATGATGCTCTTTAGCACCAAGCTCATACTTTTTACCTTGTGCTCCAAAGGAGAGAGATGTGACCATGTCTGATTCTTCTAGGAGTGCCAGTGTTCTGTAAACTGTAGCTATTCCAGTTTTTAGATCGGGTTGTTTTTCTTGAATGAGATGGTGTAAAGATTCAGGTGTAAGATGTTCATCTGAATTATAAAGAGTCTCAAGAATCACTTCTCGTTGTATTGTAAATTTAAGATTGTTTTTTTTTAATAATGCTTTAAAATCATTAAGAAGTTCCGCATACTTTACTGTCCTGTCATTAAAATCTGTAGTCAATTGGTTCATTGTATCTCTTTTTCTGCTTTTGGGATAGAATTTTTTAATTCTTCTTTTATCTCATTGACTCTATCTGTCGCTGATTTTTCTACAACTTTTTCTATATGTTTTTGTGCTTTATCTACTTGTTTATTAATGCTTTTATTAATATCATCACTAATATCTACTGGATCAAGTTTCATAATCACACTTCCAGTTTCAACCAAAATAGGAAATAGTATACTATCGTTTAGAAGTGGGTCGATGGTAGTTTTTATAGCTTTAATATTATAAGCTGAATGTGCAATTACTGCTGCTATTAAAAAGAATTTACTTGCACCAACTACAAAACCCAGTAGTTTATCAATAGGTCCTAAACCACTTAAAGAACTTAGTTTTTTAAATGCATAACCTACTCCAATCATTAGCAACCAGAAAACTAATAAGGTTGTTATAAAGCCAGTAAAACTGATTGCTGCATTGTTCTCGAATTTAAAAATTAAATCACTTAATATCTTACCAACTTCATCACCAACCCTTGATGCTACAAATATACCACCTATAATCCCTATAAGACCAAAAACTTCTTTAAAAAATCCATTTATAATACCTTTTAAACCAAGAAAAAGGATTATGATTGCTGCTACTAAATCAAAATAATTAAATTCCATATTTACACTTCCGTATACATTTTATTTTTACCATTTGTTTTTGCTCTATAAAGTGCTTTGTCAGCTCTAGCAAGAAGTGAATCCGGTGTATCATTTTGAGAGTACTTTGTAGTGCCGATACTAATTGTTACTTTAATATCATATCCTTTGTAAATAAGTTTATTTGTTCTTATTAAATCTAGTAAACGATTTGTTATATTTAAGCATTTAGAATTGTCAATACGATTTAGAGCAATTACAAATTCTTCTCCACCATATCTAAATATTTTATCCCCATCTCTTAAAGTCTTTTTGAGTATGTTAGCTATGTAAATCAGAATTTTATCTCCTGCAATATGTCCATACGTATCATTTACAATTTTAAAATCATCGATATCGAGCATTAAAATATGCATCTCATAGTTATTTTTTTTACTTTCACATGTCTTATTTAAATAATTAATTAAAGCGCGTCTATTGTAGACCTTCGTCAGAGCATCTATAGTAGATGTTTCCTCTAAAATTCTCACCTTATCAGATAGCTGACTAATTACTGCATTTGCTTTTTTGACTTCATCGCTCATGTGTGATTGAATTTCATTGAATTTTTCTGTTAAAACATTTAAATCAATATGAGGCTCTTGACATTTATTAACAGTTTCTTCATGCATCTGAGTGAGCTTTTCAAATCTTCCATTTGAATTTTTGTATGAAGATAGACTTTTTTCAGCAATCTCTTTGTAAGCATTCTTAAATGCTGCTTTAGCATTATCAATACTATCTAGTTGACCATCATCTATACTCTCAACAGTAGTTACAGCATTTTTGAGATAATTTATTACCTGTTCTTTTGTTGCATGTTCTTGTTGATCTATTAAATCAAGTAGGTTATCATGAATTTGTGTTACTAAAGATTTTAAGTCATTGTTTTGCATGCTCAATTATATCCAAAAGAAAATATACCGATATTATACAAAAGAAATCATAAATGAAGCTTTTACATTTAAATCTTAGCTTTTTATTAAATCAGAGCTTTTTTAGATATTTTTAGATAAAATTGCGAAAATTATTTAAACAAGGTTTTATTATGAGCGTATGGAGTCCATCAAGTTGGAGAGAGAAACCAATATTACAACAACCAACTTACCCTAACCAAGCAGAGCTTGAGAAAGTTTTAACAGAATTAAAAAACTATCCACCACTTGTTTTTGCAGGAGAAGCTCGTTCATTAAAAAGTTCTTTAGCTGATGTGGTAAATGGAAAAGGTTTTTTACTTCAAGGTGGAGACTGTGCAGAGAGCTTTAGTGAATTTCAAGCGGCAAATATCCGTGATACTTTTAAAGCTTTATTGCAGATGGCTGTTGTTATGACATATGCCGGTGGTCTTCCTGTTGTAAAAGTAGGTCGCTTAGGTGGTCAGTTTGCAAAACCGCGTTCTAGTGACACAGAAACTATCAATGACGTCACATTAGATTCATACCGTGGAGATATTATAAATGGTGTTGAGTTTACTGCAGAAGCACGTACTCCAGATCCGGAACGTATGCTTAAAGCATATAACCAATCTGCATCTACACTTAACTTGCTTCGTGCTTTTGCTTCTGGTGGTTTAGCTGATTTACACCAAGTACACAAATGGAACTTGGACTTTGCCCATCAAGGTGAAGTAAGTAAAAAATATGAAGCACTTGCTCAAGACATAGGGAAATCACTACAGTTTATGGAAGCATGCGGTGTTACATCTAAAACATACAGAACACTTCGTGAAACAGATTTTTATACATCTCATGAAGCACTTTTACTTCCATATGAAGAAGCATTTACTAGAAAAGATTCCTTAACAGGTGAGTGGTATGATACATCTGCTCATATGCTATGGATTGGAGATAGAACACGTCAACTTGATGGTGCTCATGTAGAGTTTTTAAGTGGTGTTAACAATCCTATAGGTATTAAAGCTGGTCCTAGTATGGACCCTGAAGATTTAGTACGTCTTGCTAATAAATTAAATCCAGAAAATGAAGCTGGACGTTTAAATGTTATTGTAAGAATGGGTGCTGACAAAGTTGGTGATGGTATGCCTGCTCTTATTCGTGCAGTTGAACGTGAAGGTTTAAAAGTACTTTGGTCATGTGATCCAATGCACGGCAATACTATTAAATCATCAAATAACTTTAAAACTCGTCCAGTGGATGATGTTCTTAGAGAGATGAAACAATTTTTTCAAGTGCATAAATCAGAGGGTACATTCGGCGGTGGTGTTCATTTAGAGATGACAGGTAAAAATGTTACAGAGTGTATAGGTGGAAGCTTTACTGTAACAGAAGAAGACTTATCTTCTCGTTATCATACACATTGTGATCCTCGTTTAAATGCTGACCAGGCATTAGAGTTAGCATTCTTAATTGCAGATTCTCTTAAAGAAGGGCAAAAATAGCTTTGAGCTATTTTTGTTTAGCTTTAAAAAATAGTTTAACTGTTAATTAATTCAGCTTTTTCCTCAATATTTAATAGCTCTTCAACTTTTTCTTCATAAACTGATTCTAACTCTGCAAGTTCATTAGCAAGAACACTTATACCAATATCTTCATAACATGAAGGATCTGCAAGACACTTGTTCATCTCTTCTATTTTAGACTCTAACTCATCTATCTCTTGAGGAAGTTTTTCCAAGGCTATTTTTTCTTTAAATGTGAGTTTTATGCTTTTTTGTTTCTCACGTACTGGTTCACTTTTTTTTATGCTTTGCGCACTTGACGCCATACTTTCAAATTCGTTTAACTCTTTTTCAAGTTCTAAATATTCCGAATATTGCTGGTGAGACTCTTCTATATGTTTATCACTCTTAAAAATAAAAAGTTTTTTAGCTATTTTGTCCACAAAATATCTGTCATGACTTACAATTATAACTGCACCAGGAAAATTTGTAAGTTGCTCTTCTAGAATATTAATGGTTGGGATATCCAAGTCGTTTGTTGGTTCATCAAGGATGAGTATATCTTCATCTTTTGTAAAAAGTAGGGCAAGTGCTACACGGTTTTTTTCTCCACCACTGAGTACACCAACTTTTTTATCTAAAAATTCACGTGGAAATAAAAAGTTTTTTAAATATCCATAAACATGTAAATCACTTCCACGCACTTGAACTCTATCTCCACCATTTGGACAGAAAGTCTCTATAAGGTTTTTGTCATCATCTAACATCTCTCGATGTTGATCAAAGTAACCTATTTTAAACTCACCACGTTTTATAGTTCCACTAGTTGGTTCAATTCGACCTAAAAGGGTTTTGAGAAGTGTTGATTTACCACTTCCATTTGGTCCAACTATAGCAATTACATCTTTTTGCAGTATTCGAGTTGTGAAATTTTTTAAAAGCTCTTTATCTCCTAGAGTAAGGCTCACATCCTCTACCTCAAAAAGCATCTTTTGTTTGTTAACACTTTTATCGCGGTTAAAATGTTTTGCTTCGCGCTGAAGCTCAAGAGACATTTTTCGTATTTTTGCAGGGTTTGTTTTAGCTGCTTCTCTAAGCTCCATCAGACGCTCTTTACGACCTTCATTTCGTTTAAGTCTTGCCCTTACTCCTCTTGCAAACCATTCATTTTCCCGTTTTAAAACACCTAAAAGATTCTCATGCTGTTTGGCAAGAGTTCTTAAATACTCCTCTTTTTGAGTTAAGTAATTACTATAACCACCACTATATTCACGTAAACTACAATCTTCAACTTCGATAGATTTAGTTGCAATTCTATCAATAAAATATCTATCGTGAGAGATAAAGACAAGGGTGAACTTCTCTTTAAGTATGAGTTCTTCTAAGAATTCAACCATATACACATCAAGGTGATTGGTTGGTTCATCTAAAAGTAAAACATCTGGTTTTTGTAAAAGTAGGGATGCAAGAGCTACTCGTCTCTGTTCACCACCACTAAGTAGTGCTATAGATTTATCTTCGTACTGTTTCAAGTCAAAGTGCTGAATAATACGTTCAATTTTATCATCTAAATTCCAAGCATTGTGATGCTCTATATAGCGAGAAAGTTTTTCATGCTCATCAATAAAGTTCTTATTATCAAAATCATCTGCTAAAAGCAAAGAGAGCTCATTGTATCTCTCTTTTGCTTTATTAAGTTCTCTAAGTCCATCTTCAACTGCTTCTCTTACATTATGTCCCTCTTTAAACTTAGGACGCTGATCAAGCATTTTGACCTCTAAGTCATTTTTTGTAATTCGCTGACCACCATCATGTTCAAGTGTACCATTAACAATTTTCATTAGTGTAGATTTACCACTACCATTTTTCCCGATAATCACGATACGTTCACCCTCATCAACATGAAAATTGACCTCGGTGAGTATTTTTTGTGCAGAGTAGTGTTTTGAGATGTTTTGTAGGTCTATTAGTGCCATTTTTCCTCTTAGGTTGTTGATTCTATGCTAGATTTTGAGTAGAGTCATCTTCATAGCATAACTCTTTGGCTACAAACCACTCAGCAATAGCTTTGTCATTGTATTGATATTCTAGTTGATTAGGTGGTATCACACTATTTCTAATTTTTGAACGGATAATTCCCATAATTATATAACTTAATAATAATGAAGCAATTGCAATGAAATAATCATATAGATACCATACTATTAATCCAACTACAAAAGTGGTAAACTGTAAAAATATCCTTACTGTAAATGCTATGATTTTACATCTTTTAGTATGAATTGTAGGTGTTTGTTCAATCAAATCTATATAGTCTGTTTGCATAATAGAATTATATCAAAGAATTTGTTTTTAATGTAAAATTATTTTATGACTAAATAAAGCTTAGTCAAATAGACTAAGCTTTGTTGATATTTGATTGTTTTATTAACCTTTGTTTGTTATACTTGCATAAATTAATATTTAAGGAAATTAAAAATGGCAAAACATCAGTTTCAGACAGAAGCAAACCAAATACTAAATTTAATGATTCACTCACTATATTCGAACAAAGAGATATTTATTCGTGAGTTGGTTTCAAACGCTTCAGATGCACTTGATAAATTAAATATGTTAGTTTTAACAGACGATAAATATAAAAATGTAAACTTCGCGCCTCGTATAGATATAGTAGCTAACAAAGAAGCGAAAACATTAACAATTAAAGACTCTGGTATCGGTATGAACGAAGAAGATTTAATGAATAACCTAGGTACTATCGCAAAATCAGGAACAAAGGCATTCTTAGAAAACCTTTCGGGTGATCAGAAAAAAGATTCTCAACTAATTGGTCAGTTTGGTGTTGGTTTTTATGCTGCATTTATGGTAGCACATACAGTTGAAGTAACAACAAAAAAAGCTGGTGAAGAACAAGCGTACTTATGGACAAGTAAAGGTGATGGTGAATTTGAGATAGAAAATGCAACTATGGATGGTCACGGTACTCAAATTGTTATGCATTTAAATGATGATGAAGATGAGTTTTTAGAAAACTATAGAATCGAATCAATTATTAAAAAATATTCTAACCATATTCCATTTGCAATTTTTATGGATAAAGAGAAACATATTCCAGCAGTTAAAGACGACGAGGGTAATGAAACAGAACCTAGTAAAACTGAGATTGAAAATGAACAAATCAACCGTGCAAACGCTCTATGGACTATAGCTAAAAAAGATATAACAGATGAAGAGTATAAAGATTTTTATAGCTCAATAGCACACTCAAGTGAAGAACCACTTACTTGGATGCATAATAAGGCTGAGGGTGCAGTTGAATATACTACACTTTTTTATATTCCAAATAAAGCTCCAATGGACCTTTATAGAGTAGATTATCAAACAGGTATTAAACTTTACATTAATCGTGTATTTATTACTGATGATGAAAAAGAGCTTATGCCAACATATTTACGTTTCTTACGTGGTGTGATTGATTCAAAAGATTTACCATTAAACGTTTCTCGTGAGATATTACAATCGAATGCAGTGATGAATAAAATTAAAAATGCATCTGTGAAAAAAGTTCTTTCTGAACTTGCTAAAATGGCTAAAAAAGAGAGTGAAAAATATGATACTTTCTATAAAGAGTTTGGTAATGTACTTAAAGAGGGACTTTACAATGATTTTGCAAATCGTGAAAAAATCTTAGAACTTCTTAAATTTAACACTTTCAATTCTGATGAAACTGTTATGATTGAAGATTTTGTTAAAAATGTAGATGAAGAGAAAAAAGAGATTTACTATATCACAGGAAAAACTTCTTTAGCAATGCTTAAAAATTCTCCTGCATTGGAGCGATTTAAAGCACGTAATATTGATGTACTAGTGTTAAATGAAGAGGTTGATACTATTATTTTTCCAATGGTAACTGAGTATAAAGAGTATAAACTTGTTCCAGTTGCTGATGCAAAATTTGAAGAGAGCGAAGAGGAGAAAAAAGCTGAAGAGGAAGTTGCAAAAACTTATGAAGGTTTAGCTGCGCAGTTTAAAGAGGCGTTAGGAGAAAGTGTAAAATCTGTTGAGACTACTTCTGATTTAGTAGAGTCTCCTGTAGCTATAAAAGTTGATAAAGAAGACCCATCTTATATGATGGCACAGATGATGAAACAGATGGGTCAAGGTGGAGACACTCCAGAACCAGCTCCAATTTTACAAATAAATCCTAAGCATGAATTACTTGTGAAGTTAAAAGATTCTTCTGATGTTAATCTTGTAAATGATGCTGCTCATGTTCTTTTAGATCAAGCAAAACTCTTCGATGGTCAAGAGCTTACTGATACAGCTGATTTTATCTCTAGACTAAATAGAATAATTTCTAAAGCATTATAAAATTTTATATGAGTGCAATTGTAGCACTCATATGTTTCCTCTATATATCTTCAATATTTAATTTATATCAATATATAAATATGCTATCTTACATCCATGTTTGAGATATTTGGTTTTAAAAAAGAATTATCTAAAAAAGAAGAGATTGAAAAGCTTCTTTTAAAAGCTAGAGAAGTGTGTGAAAATTTGTCACATGCTGAACTTGAAAAATTAGATATAAATAGGTATGTCTACTCACCAACAGAAGCTATTGAAGAGCTTGGTTTAGATGAAGAATTAGTTCATCAACTTCTTGAAGACTATGTCATCCAAATTTTAAAATCAATACATCAATTTAATATATATATTGACATTATCCGTTCATCAAACAATAAGTCGTCAGCCCTAAACTATACAAACTTAAGAGAATTAGCGCATAAAAACTTAGGTGTTGCTAGAAACTTAAGAATAAAAGATGCTGAAAAGATACTATATGTATTAATGAAAGAAGATAATCTAAAATATTTAGAAATGTGTGTGAAAGCATTAGAATCCTGTGCAATCAAGTTAAAACCTGAATGTGCTTATGATACTTTAAAGCTTTTAAAAGTTAAAAGTAATTTATAAAATTATTTTAACGATTCAGATATTTGTTCTAACTTTCCTTTGGGTTTTTTTATTAAAATGACTTCTTTATCTTTTGAGGGAAGAGCAAATGCTAGAATGATAAATATAAATGAGAATACAATCCCACTTAAAACACTAAGTATTAGCTTTAATTTAAAGTCATCCATGTCCTACCTCTACTTTAATTGCATTTATTATATCATGTTAAAATGTTAAATGTTTAAAATCATATACATTTTTATTTTAACTTTTACATTAACACCTTTTATATCTGCAAAAGAGCCTAATTTAGTATTTTTACAGAGTGTTATATCTAATGAACTTCAAAAATATTCTATAGGGAAATATAATTTTATATGTCATCCTTATGGTGTGATTACAGTAGATAGACTGTATAAAAAGTCAACTTTTAATTCAACATGTAAAAAAAGCGTTGAACAATTTTATAAAAAAAATCCGCAAGCAAAATATTTTTCTTTAAATAAACTTAAGGTTAAACAGATGTATCATGTTGAATTTATAGATAAGCAGTGTCTTGTATTTGCTCAAGGTGAAAAAACTTTATCCGAGTTACTCTTGGAAAATGGACTTGCATTTAGGGAACCATTATTTGAGGATAAAGAGTATATTTATACTTTTGAGAAGGCACAAAGGAATGCAAGGTATCAAAAAAGAGGATTATGGTCTGAAAATATTATTAGAGACTGTATATCGGAAATATATAAATAACTATTTATTTTCAGAATGGGTCATGTAAACCCAAAATTCTTTGTGTGTATGCCCCTTGTTTAAAAAATAAATTTGTAAAATTGATACACGATATAAAGTTACAAGCATTTTCGCAAAAGGTATAAATAAACTTATACTTACTAAAATTGATTGTTCTTTATCGCCTTTTGATGAGATCATCTCTTGCATACCAATATTTTTACTTAAATAGAGTCCAAACAGAATTGAAAATACAAAATTTAAAATTAATCCAAAAATCATATATGCTATAAAGTCTTGTTCATGCATTCCTGCTATCATCATTTTTCCTACAAAGTTAATTTAAATTTTGACATTTTACCAAAAAATACTTTTACCATTCGTTATTCATATGCTTGTATTTTTTTCTTTGTAAAAAAAGTTCCAAAAGGTATTAGTGAAGCTATAAAAAATATTATATTCTCTTTAAAATCCCATTTTTTATTTTGCCAAGCTATAAATAGAAGAATTACAAATAAAATAAATAATATTCCATGTATCATACCTGCTATTTTTACAGCTAGTGGGTACCCTAGTAGATATTTTATAGGCATTGCTATGAAAAGTAAAATCAGATAGGAATACCCCTCTACAGTGTTTATTAGGCCAAATTTTTTAACACTATTATTCATATACACTCACTTTAAAATTTAATTTGGAAAGTATATAATCAAAAAGTAACAATCTAGCTGTAATTAAAAAATAAGATTCTTTATCAAAACCTAATTTAAACATCTTTATACTATACTTTGTCTACAAATTATTAAAGAAGGGTAATTTTTATGGAGACTAACCTCATACTTGAGGGATTTAAATTTATGGGATTAGGAATGGGAACAGTTTTTTTATTTCTAATCATTATGATAGTATGTATGAATATCATGTCATCTATCATACATAGATTTTTTCCTGAACCACAACCAAGTGCTACGCCACCAGTAGAAAAAAAAGATAATAAAAAGATTATTGCAGCTATATCTGCAGCAATAACACATCACAGACAAGGTTAAGGATTATAATGGCTAAAAAATTTATAGATGTAATGGACACAACATTTAGGGATGGTTTTCAATCAGTATTCGGAGGTCGTGTATTGATGAAAGATTTTCTTCCGGCTGTTGAAGCTGCGAAGACAGCAGGAATTACTCACTACGAATTTGGTGGAGGAGCTAGATTTCAATCTTTATACTTTTATTTGAGAGAAGATGCATTTGAGATGATGGACGAATTTAGAAAAATTGTTGGTCCAGAAGCAAATCTTCAGACTTTAGCTCGCGGTGTAAACACTGTAATGTTAGATACTGGTTCTAAAGAGCTTATAGATTTACATGCAAAAATGTTTAAAAAACATGGTACTACTACCATTAGAAACTTTGACGCATTGAATGATGTTGAAAACTTAAAGTATTCAGGTGAAAGAATTTCTCATCATGGTTTAAAGCATGAAGTTGTTGTGACTATGATGGATTTACCACCAGGTTGTAAAGGTGCTCATACTACGGAGTTTTACGAAAAAACACTTAGAGAAATATTAGATAGCGGTATACCATACGATAGCATCTGTTTTAAAGATGCATCAGGAACTTCTAATCCTCAAAAAGTTTACGAAACTATTAAGATGGCTAGAGGTTTAGTTCCTGAAGGAACTCATCTTCGTCTACATACTCATGAAACAGCTGGTGTTTCAGTTGCTGCTTACATGGCTGCTTTAGAAGCGGGTGTTGATGGTATAGATATGGCCGCTGCTCCTGTAAGTGGTGGAACAAGTCAACCAGACATTTTAACTATGTTACATGCTACAAAAGGGATGGATTTTGACCTTGGTGGATTAGAGATTGGTAAAATTTTAACATATGAAAAAGAGTTGCAATCTTGCTTGTCTGATTACTTTATGCCACCAGAAGCTACTATGGTTTCTCCTGTTATTCCATTTTCGCCAATGCCAGGTGGAGCATTAACTGCGAATACTCAAATGATGCGTGATAACGACATTTTAGATAAGTTTCCAGATGTAATTGCAGCTATGCAAGAGGTTGTAGAAAAAGGTGGTTATGGAACTTCTGTAACTCCTGTGTCTCAGTTTTATTTCCAACAAGCTCTAAACAATGTTATGCAAGGTCCATGGAAAGCAATTGCTCCAGGATACGGAAGAATGGTTCTTGGTTATTTTGGTAAAACACCAGTAGCTCCAGACCCAGAGATAGTAAAAATTGCTTCAGAAAAATTGAATTTACTTCCAACAACGGAAAAAGCACTTGATTTAGCTGATGCTGATCCAAGTAAATCTTTAGAGTCTTGGATAAATAGGCTAAAAGAGGAAGAGATAGAGATCACTGAAGAAAATATTTTTATTGCAGCGGCTTGTCAAGATAAAGGTATCGATTTCCTAAAAGGAAAAGGTGAATTAAACGTACGTAAAATATCAGAAATGAAAAAAGATTGTAATGAAGGAGAATCAATGGGTAGCGGAAATTATACAGTAGTAGTAGATGGTCAAAAGTTTAGTGTTCAAGTAGCAGAGGGTGATGCAGATATTCAAGTAGTAGCAGTAGATGGGGAAGCGGCAATTGCAGCTCCAACTCCAAATGCTCCAGCTGGCGAAGGTGTAGATATTAAGGCATTACTTCCAGGTAATGTTTGGAAAATAGTTGCTAATCCAGGTCAAAGTGTTCAAGAGGGTGATGTAATTATGATCTTAGAATCTATGAAAATGGAGATTGATGTTGTTGCACCGAAGGGTGGTGTAGTTAAGTCTATTAATGTTGCTACAAATGATAAGGTTGTAGAAGGTCAAGTCGTAGCCGTAATAGGATAATTTGATGAAAAATATTGTACTTAAATTTCTTGCACTCTTTATGCTTATAGCATTAAGTAGTGCATCTGCAAATGAACATGCCGCCACGGTAGAAAATGTCTCAGCTCATAAAGAGGAAAGTTATCAAACTAAACCTTTTTCTGAGATGATTTCAGGTTTCTTGGCTTCGACTGGTATTGTTGCTTTAGTAAACCCAGATCCAAATCAGTTAAGTGCTCATGGAAAAGAGATGAGTGATTTTCATAAGGGTGCAGGTCGTGTGATCATGATCCTTATCACTTTTTTCCTTTTTTGGCTAGCCATAGCAAAAGGGTTTGAACCACTGCTTCTTCTTCCAATTGCTTTTGGTGGATTTTTAGCTAATATTCCTGTTGCAAATATAGCAGGGGAGCACGGTTTCTTAGGTGTAATTTATAATATGGGTCTTTCAAACGAAATGTTTCCAATTATTATATTTATGGGTGTTGGAGCGATGACAGACTTTGGTCCACTTCTTTCAAATCCTAAAACAGCACTTCTTGGTGGAGCAGCTCAGTTTGGTATTTTTGGGACACTAGTAGGTGCAGTTGCATTATCACAAGTTGGTCTTGCAGATTTTACCCTTCAACAAGCATCAGCAATTTCAATCATTGGTGGAGCAGATGGTCCTACATCTATCTTTATTGCAACAAAACTTGCCCCTGAACTTTTAGGTGCTATTGCAGTTGCTTCATACAGTTACATGGCTATGGTACCAATTATTCAACCTCCAATTATGAAAGCATTGACAACTGAGGCTGAGCGTAAGATTAAGATGACTACACTTCGTCATGTTTCACGTTTGGAGAAACTAGTATTCCCTATACTTGTTCTATCATTAGCAATTTTAGTTTTACCAGAGTCTACACCACTTATTGGTGCATTTATGTTTGGTAACTTCTTAAAAGAATCAGGTGTGGTTGAGCGTCTTAATGACACACTCCAAAATGCACTTATTAATATTGTAACTATTTTCTTAGGTCTTGGTGTTGGTTCTAAGCTTGCATCTGAAGAGTTTTTAGTTCCAGATACAATGTTTATTATGGCTCTTGGTATTATTGCATTTTCTGTGGGTACTGCTTCGGGTGTACTTATGGCTAAGTTTATGAATCTATTTCCTGGTCATAAAGTAAATCCATTAATCGGTTCAGCTGGTGTATCAGCAGTTCCAATGGCAGCTCGTGTATCTAATAAAGTTGGTATGGAATATGATCGTTCAAATATGCTTTTAATGCATGCTATGGGTCCAAATGTTGCAGGTGTAATTGGTTCAGCAGTAGCTGCTGGTGTTCTTATATCTCTATTTCAATAGAGTTTAAAATTTAAAGCACTTCATTTACGCTTTAGTAACTGGAGTGTCGGCATTTAGTGCCAAAAGCGACGCATCTTCTTATGCGGCGCTATATTCGCCATGTGCATGAGTGCACTTCCTCATCTGGTTGTTTAAATATACGTTATCCTTTAAATTTATGTGATGAATTTGGAAATTATTTTATTTTGATTGGAAAAAGAGAAGGGATTAATTATTTCATAAGAGAAATAATTAATGGGATAATATTATTACTTTTGGTTTTATCTATAAAGCCATTTGCTCCAAGAACTTGAGCCTCACGTTTGTTGTTGCTGCCGGTCATAGATGAATTGACAATTAATGGAATATCGTGAGTATTCGGATTTGTCTTTAATAGTTTAATCACTGTAAAGCCTGACATCTCTGGCATCTCTATATCTGTAATAATTGCTGGAATCTTATCTGCATTTTCACCTAATTCAGTAACGTAGTCAACAAGTTTTTTGCCATTATCAAAAAGTTTCATTTTAATGTTAGCATTGCTAAAAATTTGAGTCAATGCTCTTTGTGCAGTCTTTGAATCCTCTGCAATAAGGACAGTTCCTGTTTTAAGTTTCTCAGGTATAACAACACCTGTTAAATCTGCAGTATTTTGAAGAACATCAACCATAGCTTGTGGTATTACATCTGAGAGCAGTTTTTCATAATCTAGAATTAGACACAAAGAACCATCTTCTAATCTTGTATCATTCATTACTACACCATCATCTTTAAGTCTATAACTATCTGGTGCATGCATCTCATTCCAATTCTTTTTAATAACTCTATATGCAGACATTATTCTTAAACCAATGATAATTCCATTGAAGTCACATATTAAAATATTTGATTTTTTAGTATCATTTCTAGATAAGGGTTTGTTAAGCCAAGATGGAAGATCAAGAATTGGGATCTGAAGTCCACGTAAAATAATAGTTCCTTCTAGTAAAGGATGCGAAGATGGTATTTGTGTAAGATAGTGATTTTTAGTCTCAACTACTTCACGTGTTTTAAATACATTAATTGCATAATATGCAGATTCAAAATCTTCACTAATTCGAAATACTAAAAGTTGTAGCTCATTATTTTTCGCCAGATTCGTTGCTGCGTCAACATTATCTAAAACAGACATGATACCCCTTTGTTTTAAAACTTATTCAATAGTATCTAAAATAATATGAAATATGCTTGAAAGTTAATAATGAAATGGTAAAATAACTATAATTAAAACAAGGAATTAATAGTGAAAATATTAGCTTTTTTATTCATCTTCTCAACTCTGCTTTTTTCAAAGGTTTATTACTCTAAGGTTGAACCTTATGAGATACGAAATATTTCATCAAATGTTTCAGGATTAGTTCTTTATGCAAATCAGGATGATATAGGAAAAAAATTATCATCAAAACCTTATATTAAAATTGATTCAGAACTTGATGAAGAAGAGCTTAAAACTATTGAAAGTAAAATTGTTAATTTAAAAAGTACGATAGTGTCTAATGAAGAGATATTAAAAAACTTAAAAACTTCACTTGATAAAAAAAGAGAAAACTATAAGGCAATTGAGAGTCTAAAAATTAAATCTCAAGTAGAAAAAGATAGAGAGTTTTATGACTTAGTAAATAGTGAAAACGCTTACCTAAATACACAAAAAGAGATCAACAGTTTAAAAATTCAGATAAGTGACTTAGAACTAAGGGAGATACAGCTCAAAAGAAGTATAAAAGATAAAAACTTAAGTGCAAAAGGTTTTGTTCTCTACTCTGTTTTAGTCAAGCCTGGACAAGTTGTTGGGATGGCTACACCTTTAGCGCAAGTGGCAGATACTTCAAGAGCACTCTTAACAATTTATCTTGATGAATCAGAGATAACTAATGCGCAAGAAAAAAGTGTTTTTATCGATGGCGTCAAGAGTAAGTATAAAATTTCAAGGATACTAAATATTGCAGATAGTAAAAATATTTCAAAATATATGGCGCAAATTATAATTGAGTCTCCAAAACTATTTTCTAAATTAGTAAGGGTTGAGCTAAGAGATGAGTAAACATACAGCTTGTCCACTCGACTGCTATGATGCTTGTTCAATAGTTTATACTAATGGGAAAATGAAAGGGCTTAAAGATGGACATACACAAGGATTTTTATGCCCCCACATGAATCATTACAGTAAGCATAAAACTATTACAAGCCCTCGTTATAAAGGGAATGAAGTTAGTATTGATGAGGCTGTAAAAAAGTTATATGATCTACTTAACTCCTGTGAGAAAGAAGATATTCTTCATTACAGAGGAAATGGTAACTTTGGATTGATGCAAGAGGTAAGTGATCATTTTTTTAGCTCTTTTGGTGCTACACTTACAGATGGAAGTTTATGTGATGGAGCAGGGGAAGCTGGAATTATAGAAGGGCGAGGAAGTAACAAAAATATGTCACTCTCAGAGATTGTAAAATCTGAAGTTGTCATTTTTTGGGGTAGAAATCCTCATGTAAGTTCAAGCCATATCTTGCCTTTGATTAAAGACAAAACGATCATAGTTATCGATCCTGTGAAAACAAAGATAGCTGAATTAGCAGATTTATTCATACAGATAAAACCTCATGGAGATTTAACACTCGCAATGATGCTTACAAGGTTTTTACATATTCATCACGGTTGTGATGAAGAGTATATGGAAAAATACGCAAGTGAATATGAAGACTACTATGAATTGACGCAGACTATCAGAATTAAAGCAAAACTGGAAGAGATAGATGTGACTTTGGGTGAAATAGGAACTCTACTGGAGATAGTTAAAGATAAAAAAACTGCAATAGTGTGTGGTGTCGGGATCCAGAAGTATGATGATGGTGCTGATATTATGAGAGCAATTGACGCTTTTGGTGTATTTTTAGGCCTTTTTGGTCAAGAGGGCTCAGGTGTAGCATATCTTGGTAATTCAAAAGAGGGGATAGTATCACCTTTTTATACAAAATCCAAAAAAATCTCAAAAGTAAATACTGACTTTGCTCAGTACAAAACAGTATTTGTTCAAGGTGCCAATCCTCTCTCACAGATGCCAAATTCATTACAGGTTAAAGAATCCATATCTAAAGTTGAGAATCTTATATATTTTGGTCTGTATGAAAATGAGACAAGTGAGCTAGCAGACTTAGTTATTCCAGCAAAAAGTTTTTTATATAAAGATGATATACGAGTATCTTACTCGCATAATGGCTTTATGTTAATGAATAAAGTTGAAGATAATGATGTGGGTATAAGTGAGTATGATTTAACTGCAAGACTTTGTAAGATGTTTGATATCCCTTTAGAGAGTGAAGTGTTTTATTTAGAGCATTTTAAAAGTTTTGCAAGTGTAAATGATGATGGTTCTTTTACTGTAAATGATAGAGAAGATATCCCATACCTTAATGGTTTTGATACTGATGATGGCGAATTTGTATTTCTTGATGAGTTAGATGATGACTTTAATATGAATGAAGATATGTTTTTAATTACTTCAAAATCTGCTAAAAGTTTAAATTCGCAATTTTATAGAGAAGAAAATGTTTACATACATAGTTCATTAGGTTTTGAAGAGAGTGAAGAACTTTGTATCTCATCTTCAAATGGAGAAGTACATCTAAAAGTAAAGCATAAAGATGAACTGCGGCAGGACTGTGTATTGATTTATAGTGGCACAAGGGGCTTAAATAATCTAACAAGTTCTAAACACTCTTATGAGGGCAAATGTGCAGTTTTTCAAAACAATAAAGTAAAGATATCAAAATTAAATAATGGATAATGTTGTAAAATATATATAAAATTTTATAACTATTTTAATCAAGGCAAAATTATATGAGTGATACAAAAGAATTAGGTAATAAATACATACTTCCAACTTATGGAAGATTTGATATAGAATTTGTAAGTGGTAATAATGCTACTTTGACTGATGTGAATGGTAAAAAATATATAGATTTTACTTCAGGTATAGGGGTTGTAAGTGTTGGTCATGCCAATGAGAGAGTAAATGAAGCGATATGTAATCAGTTATCAAATATAACACATATCTCAAACCTTTACCACATAGGTCCACAAGCAAAAGCTGCTCAAAAAATTGTTGAAGCAAGTGGCTATGATATGCAATGTTTTTTCGGAAATTCAGGTGCTGAAGCAAATGAAGGAGCTATTAAAATAGCAAGAAAGTTTGGTGAAAAAGATGGTGAGATAAAACGTTATAAGGTTATAACTTTACAACACTCTTTTCATGGGCGTACTATTACTACAGTAAAAGCTACGGGACAAGAGTCTATGCACAACTATTTTGGTCCTTTTCCTGATGGTTTTGTATACGCTGATACTATGAGTGATATTGAAAATTTAATAGACAATCATACAGCAGCTGTAATGATAGAACTAGTGCAAGGTGAGGGTGGTGTGCAACCTCAAGATAAAGCTGAAGTTCAAGCACTTGCCAAACTTTTAAAAGAGAAAAATATTTTACTAATTGTTGATGAGGTGCAATCAGGTGTTTATAGAACGGGAGAGTTTACAGCTTCTCAGGTTTATGAGATAGAGCCAGATATAATTACACTCGCTAAAGGTCTTGGTGGTGGTGTACCTATTGGTGTAGTAATGACAAGTTTAAAAGATGTACTCTCTGCTGGTGATCATGGTTCTACATTTGGTGGAAACTATCTTAGCTCAACCGCAGCTTGCAGTGTTGTTGAGATTTTAGAGGAAGAGAAAAAAAGTGGTAGACTTGATGCAACCATTACATATTTTAACCAAGAGTTAGAGAAATTTTACGCTCAAAATACAAAATTGTTTACTCAAAAAGTCGGTATTGGTATGATGTGTGGGCTACGTGCTAAAGATGCACAAACACTTACAGATGTAATCAATAATGCTAGAGCTAATGGCGTCATGGTTTTAAAAGCTGGACGTAATACTTTAAGATTTTTACCACCACTAACTATTACAAAAGAGGAAATTGATGAAGGCTTTAAAGCTCTTAACATTGCTATCGCTAGTTTGTAGTTCTTACTTAGTAGCAAATGAGAATAACGCATCATTAGATTCATATATCTCTGAGTTGAAAAAAGAGCAGTTTGATTTAGATTATAGAAAAAATGAGGCTGAGGGCTCAAAACTTAGAGATTCATGGATAGCGCCTCTTACTATAAGCTATACAAATTCTCGAAGTAAGCCAGGTGAAAGAGAGCTTACAAATCAAAATGCAGCTATTAAGATGGATCAGCCTATTTTTCAAAGTGGCGGTATCTACTATGGAATTAAGTTTGCAAACGCAAATAAACGTTATGCAGATTATAGTATAGATGTAGCAAAGCGTAAAATGATAAAAGAGACAGTCGCTATACTGATGCAGATAAAGCAGAATGTTTTACGTGAAAAAGCGCAAGAGTTACAAATACAAAATTCTGAAATAAGTTTAGAACAGAAGAAAGAGCAGTATCTAAGTGGACAGCTTGATTCAGGTTTTTTAGATGATGCTATCATTCAACTTAATATTGTAAAACAAGCACTCTATGATATACAGACTGCCAAAGAGAAACTTGTAAACACTTTTTATACTTTGAGTGATTTAGAGTATAAACAGGTGTCTATTCCACATTTAGAGCTTATAGATGCTAGTAGTTTTATGCAAAACAACATTGTCCTGAAGCAAAGCAAAGCTGAGATCGAAAAAAATAGATACTATAAAGACGTTACAGTAGCAAAATATCTTCCTAAAGTAAATTTCACGGCTGGATACACATGGTCAAGTAATCAGCAGTTTATATCAAATACCTTTCTTGTTGAAAATGAGCTCTCTTACTACAACTATGGTATTCGAGCTAGTATGCCTT
>Ga0193965_1000200_pt1 | contig 20756 bp, 21 predicted proteins | sample FB_8_MG_FD_140330 | JGI IMG/M metagenome (GOLD analysis project Ga0193965, IMG submission 140330) | Microbial mat bacterial communities from the Broadkill River, Lewes, Delaware, United States - FB_8_MG | ecosystem: Environmental > Aquatic > Freshwater > River > Microbial mats | place: USA... | reverse complement strand
GAACCGAAGTAACCTGAGTGAGAAAAATATTCTTTGTTTGCTATTTTACCAAGACCATTAAATTTAGCCTTAGAAGCGTTAATGATAACTACGTAGTCACCACAGTCAATATTTGGAGTCCAGCAAACTTTGTTCTTACCACGAAGAATAGTAGCTACTTCAGTCATCATACGACCAAAAGTCTTACCTTCAGCATCAATCAAAATCCATTTTTGATCGATTTGCTCAGGAGTTGCAATTTTTGTAAATTTCATTCTTGAACCTTTTCAAGTTATTTTTTAAACAACACATTATATGCTTGTTTTAGTAGTCGAAGTATAGCCTCATAATCTTATATAAACCTTAAAATAAGGTTTATATAAGGTTTGTTGAGATTATTTAGATGTAGATTTTTTTGATTCTTCTTTTTTTCGCTTTTTTTGCGCTTTTTTCTCTTTTCGTTCTTTTTTTAACTTCTCTTTTTTCGCTCTCTTTGCTTTTCTTTTTTCCTCTTTAGATTTTTTAAAATCACCTTTTATATCTTTTCTTTCACTTTTTTTCGAAGTATCAGTATAATTTGAGTTGTCTGAAGTTGAACTTTTTGCACTACTTTTATTACTTGAAGATTTTCTTCCACCTTTTACATCATTTTTGACATTATTAACTATACTGTTACCAATACCTTTGATGTTTTTTAGATCATCAGCACTACGAAGCTTATTTGTTTTTCTATATTCTATTATAGAATCAGCTTTTTTAGAACCAACACCTTTTATACTCATAAGCTCCTCTTTTGAAGCAGTCTGAACATTTATTGAAGCGTATATACATGATATACTTAAGAGTAACGCAACTATGATTTTCTTCATATCCTATCCTTTTAAATAAAATTCCTAAATTATACTTTAATTATCTTAACAACATCTTTTAGTAAATAACAGATATAACCGTTGACACTTTCACCTGTTATTGCTTTGACAGCTTTTTTATAATATCTTACTTGTTTTAGATGATGTTCTGAGTAAGCTAATGAACTTTTATAGTCAATAATATTCCAAACACCACTCTCATGCTTTATAAGTAGATCTAAGTAGCGTAGATTGTTTTTATAACGAAGGGCTTTTTCTTTAAATATTTCACCATCAATTAAAGCCATAAACTCTTCACAAGCAAGAAGTGATTTTACTCTTGATTCTATCTCTACAACTTCATCATTTTCTAAAGAAGCTCCATATTTATTTATCATCATATCTTTAGCATTTACTATTGATTCATTCTCAAATGACCCCAACATCTCTAACATATAGTGCATCGCTAAACCAAAGTTTACAGATTTTAAATCTTCAGTTAGATTCTCTTCAAGTTTTAAAATATCACTTTGTGTACCATAATACAAAGCTTGATATTCTAAAGGCTTAAAATTGTCTTTTAATTTTTTATTATTTGATAGCTTACATTCTAGCTTTCCATGCTGTTGCTCTTTTAAATCTAATATATCAAACACAGAATCTTTAGATTTTAAAATAATTATAAGATTCTCTCTAGCTCTCGTAAATGCAACATAAAGCGTATTTAAGGTATCTTCTCTCACTAAAGATTTCTCTTTATCTAGTGCATTTTTATAAGCGTTATCTATAGAATCTCGCCCCTTTGTTCGTAAATAAAGATTCTGTAATCGTATCCCATCATAATCGTAAATAATAGAATCTCTCGCAGCTGGAGCTTTTTTGATTCTATCTAAGACAATTACATGTTCATACTCTAAACCCTTTGATTTATGAATAGTTAGTACTCGTACACCACTCAAATCTGATGCTGCTGCAGCTACATCGAGTCTTTCATATTCAAAAAGTAACTCCTCAATATCTTTATATTTTAAAATTACATTCAAAAATCTTATAATGTGAAAATCATCATGAAAAAGATTATATTTATCTATCGCTTTTTTTATCACATCGGCGAGTGATATATTATTAAAATCAACTCTAAGAATCTGTTCCTCTTTTGCATTTATAAGGGCAAAAAAGTTATGTTTATAAATATCTTCATTAAAGTACAAATATTTCAAATACTCCAATAATGCTTTTACACTTTTTTGATTGATGAGCTTTGTAGTGGTCTCTGTTACCACCTCAATTTGCTCCTCTTGCAAAGCTAATTTAATAGCTTCCCCATCACCATTTGTAGCACAAAGAATAGCTATCTCATTTATATCTGCACCTAAATCTATGAGTCGTTTTACTTGCTTGATGCTCTCTACTAAAAGCTCATCATTTTGAACGACCTCTACAAAACCACCATTAGCCTCTGCTCTTACTTTTTGCTCTGTATAGTTTTTTATTTTTGTATTAAACGCTCTATTTACAAACTCCACTACCTCTTGAAGTGAGCGATAGTTTGTTACAAGTTTTTGTACCTCTGTTTGATTCTCTTCAACCACTTTACCAAACAAAGCACTCACCCCACCACGAAAACGGTAGATTGACTGTTTCACATCACCCACAAAAAAGAAACTCCCCTCATCAAAGATTCCATGCCCTGAGGTTATCTCATTTATGAGTGGTTTTAAAATATCATACTGCATAATACTTGTATCTTGAAACTCATCAAGAAGAATATGTTCTATCTGAGAATCTAGTCTAAAATATAAAAATTCACTATCGATTCTCTCTTTTAAAAGGTAGTGAACCAAAACAGTTACATCTGAAAAACTCAGCTCACTATCGTCTTTATAAAGTGCCTGTTTTGCTTTTTCATAAATACCCGTAAGCTCATTGAGTGCATAAAAAAAGTTTTGCTCTTTTGCACTATGATGATTCTTTATAGCTTCTTGAATAGTAAACAAATAAGAATCCATCTCAGGAGTAAAACATTTAGAAAATGTTTTATAATCAAGAGTTTCTCTGCTAATCCAACTCTTTGCTAAAAGTTCGTCAAAGTTTTCAGCCTCTACAGCTTTTTTAACCGTGGCAGATGCTCCACCACATTTACTGATTATCTCTTTTAAAAGAGAGAGATTAAGCATTGCATCTTTTTCAAAATCTAAATAGTTTTGTTTAGTAAATGTGATGTGTGAGAGTTCCTGTTTTTTGGTATAAAACTGATCTAAAAGGGTAAATATATCCCCTAGTCTCTTTTTCGATTGAAGTGAAAGAGTGATTAGGGTATCTTTTTTCCCTGCAACACTTACCTCTTTTAAGAATCGTGAAAGTAACTTTATCTCATGTTGTGATGCAAAAGTTGAGAAGTCAGGCATCAAAGAAGCGTAGAGTGAGAACTTTCTAAGAATCTGAGTAAAGAACTTATCAATAGTCATAATTCTAGTGTTTGAGTTCAAAAACTCATCTAAAATTCGTCTGCGATTCTCCAGTAAATACTCTCGAGTAAAACCTGTAACACTCACAATCTCATCGAGTTCACCGCGAGATTCTAACTCCTCAAGTGTAAGAACGATTCTCTCTTGCATCTCAAAAGCAGCTTTATTTGTAAAAGTAAGAGCTAAAATCTTAGAAGAATCAGCACCTTGAAATAGAAGCGAAAGATAACGCACAACAAGCATAAAAGTTTTCCCACTTCCAGCACTTGCTTCGTAGGCTAGGTTGTTTATAAATTTACTCATTTTTTTTCCTTTTACTACTTAAAAATAATATTTAAACAAAAGTGAAAATGTCTGTTCATTCTCTAAACTATCATTTATATATTTATCTTTATAATCATATTTTACTGCTATTTGAGTGTTTTGAGATGTTTTAAAACCTTGTGACACTTTTATAAGTGTTTGGTTTTTTGCATTGTCATAGAATCTTTTTGTTAGTTCTATATTTGTGTTCATAAAATCATATTTATCTACACTGATTCCAAAGCTTCCACCTATACCTGCTACAAATTTATCTTTTGTATAAAAAAGTGCATCTGTTAAAAAATAGATAAAAGCAGATTCATTACCTATGCTGTAACCAGCGCCTATCTTTGTACTAAAAGATGGTTCAGTGAATAGAGAATCATTGTCCCAGCCTATCTTTGCTCTCCATGAGAAACTTTTAAAAAATTCACTTCTTTGGGTGAGTGAAACTATTGATAATATGGTTGCTTTTTCTATTTTGCTTTCCTCTTTTGAAGTAGATATTAGTAAATCTAAAAACTCTATCTGTGTGCCTCTTAAGAATCCATAATTGCTATCTTCTAAATCGTGATAAGCTGGTCTGATTCCTAAGTAGCTTACTAATTTACCCTCTTTATTACCTACACCAAATGTAACTTTTGCAGCCCTATGACTATGGAGTGGATTTGGAGGAGTTGGTATCTCTATTTTTTTTCTCTCACCTAGTGTTGCACGGCTTTTTGTAAAAGTGTGAAAGAGTTTTAAGTATTGCTCTTTTTTAATTTTTCCTTTGCTAAATTGATACTCCAAATACTCCACAGATGCTTCTAAAATATACCTTTTTTGCTCTAAGCTAATCTCTTCATTTTTCATAAAAATTTCAATATTCGTTTTTGATTCAACTAATGATATTGGGAGTGATAGTAACTCCTCTTGTATCAGTTTTTCATAAAGTAATAATTTTGTTCTTTTTGAGGGTCTATATGTTTTTTTTACTATAAGATTCTTTTCTTGTGCAATGTGTACTGTTTCTAATGGTAAAACTTGATAAGTAAAGTTTTTTCTTAAATCTATACTTGGTCTTGCAACTTCTAATAGCCATAACATACTATAAGAGCAGTTTTTTGTAAAAAAATAATAATCAGAATTTATACCATTTAACTCCCAAATATGTTGAAACATTTTTTCTGTCTCTACAGGGGTGAAATTTAGGTCATATTCCCATATATCTCTTTGTTCACTGTCTCTATATTCTTTGAGTTTTTCATAATATGGCAATAAAGAGTACAAACCGTAGTAACCACCAAAAAGCCCTTTTAGAGCGAAAACTACACCGTTTTCTGTATCTGAATTTGCATTGGCTGCATAGTTAATAGCGTATGATAAAAGTTTTGAATTGAATGATGAGTTGATTCTTAAAAAGGTGTGTCCAAACATAGAGGCTGGAGAGTTGATATGGGCAGATGGAAATACTAGTGTAATTGATTTTGGGTCAACTCTTTTGTATAGTTTATTATACTTTTTACAGTTTGCATTTGGAAAATCTTTAGCATCAAGTTGCTCTTTTATCCAACTATACCTAGCTGGAAATCTACATATACTAGAGTTATCATCTTTTTTGTGAGTAATATAAAAAGAATCAATAGTTGCTAAGAGTTCACTTTTTGGATCTGTTTGTCCATCTTTTGCATAAAAAAAATTTGGATCATCTATCTCACTGATATTATTGTTCATGTGTAGAAGAGTTTTCCAATAATGTTTATCGGATAGTTTGAGTTGTTGTGCTTTGTTTTTATAATTTATAGCACTTGATGAGAATAGCAGTGTTGTGCTAAAAAGTATAAAAAAAATAATTTTAAATAAAAAGATGAAGAGACCTTAATCAATAATTCAAGAAAAGTTTTTCTTCTTGAATTATTTTGAGATTATATTGCAGTTACAGAGATATTATCTAAAACATCAGCCATTTTAACTGATTCATTAGAGTAGATTCTATTGTAGTTAGCTTGAAGAGAAGAAGCAAATAGTGCTTTGTTTTCAACATTTAAAAGTTCAGCTAAAGTATCTACACTCTCACCATGACCTACAGAGATCTCTTTTGCTAAAGTATCCATGTTTGAAGCTACAAACTCTGAAGCTCTCTCATTCATAACAATCTTAGTTTTTTTACAACCTAATGTTCCTGTAGTGATACCAAAAGTTTGATTTCCTGATGTTCCATTTGTTGTTGCTTGAAGTGCCAACATAACAGCACTTGAGTTATCTTTGATAAGAACAGAACCAAGTCCACAACCTGTTTGGTTATTTGGGCTAGCAAACGCTGCAGTACTTAACGCAGCAACTGCCACTAAACTTACTAATACTTTTTTCATTTTAAGACCTTTTGTTTAAGATAAACTATTTTATATGAATCATTCTTAATTATTTATTTTCTAACAATTAATTTTTTCATTTCCTCATAAGTGAGATTATTTTCTCTACTTCTATGAATCATTCTATGGCAATTTGCGCATACTGGCAATAGATTCTCTAAGGCTTCGCTTATTGTTTTTTTTATATCATCACCATCGAACTGAAAAACTGGTTTTTGGTGGTGAATCTCTATATAAGCTTTTCCTTGTTCACCATATACCTCTTCAAAATCAAAATCACATATTTTGCATTTGATTCTTCCATTTTCATCACTAAAGTGCTTTATTGCTCTATCTCTTAAGAGTTTTGAGCGTTTATATTTTTTGGAGTTTGTCACATCTTCCATACCCTCATAAATCATAAGATTCTCATCAAAGTTCTCAATCTCTTTGGGTGTATTACGATTTAAATGAGCTTTACCAAATGCCTCTTTTAACTCTTGTGAATCAAGATGGTTGTTAAGAAGATAATCAACAACAGATTTATTTTCATCTAAATACTTTTTACCGTGTTTAGAGATTTTAAAACTACCACTTCTCTCACCAGCTTTTCTTGGCTGGTACGATGCAAATCCGAGATTCTCAAAAGTGTTATGGGATTTTAGATTTCGTACTTGCTGGGTGAAAATATTATCTTTTCTCCCTTTGAGCTGTTTCGCATCTTCACCAGTTGGTTTAAAAATAGAGATAAGATTATTTTTGAGTTGGGTGATTGAGATAGTTTTATTCTCAGCATTTTCCATCAGGTAAAGTGATGGAAGAATTAACTGCTCTTCTGTGATTCTTGACACTTATGAATCCTTTATTCTAATAGTTTGTTATAACTAAATGCTCAACTTTTTTATCATTTCTATTTTGAAAATTTACTAGATATTTTTTAGAAAAAGTACCTATATTTATATTTGGCTTATTATATAAATCATATATAAAATCTGTGTGTTTTATAACCATCATCCAGTTTGCTTGAGTCTTGTTTATAAGATAAGAAGCCAATCTTGCTTGGTCATCTCTTGTAAACTCATTTTGTGCATAAGTGCTAAATTCACTATCGTAAGGTGGGTCTAAAAATATAAAATCATCTTTTTTTGGTTTATTTTTTATAAAAAATTCTTCAAAATCCAAGTTATCTATAGTCGTTTTTGATAGATGATTTACTAACTCTTGTGATTTTAGATAATCAACTTTTTTAGATAAGTTTTTTCTGTTGTATCCGATTCCACCATAAGGTACATTAAAACCACCACTTTTGTTATATCTAAACATCCCACTATAGGCATAGTTTCTTATAAAAAAGAAGATGGCAGTTGCAAAACTATGGTTTATTTTATAGTTTGCTATGTTGTTATAAAGATGTCTAAAGTGCATATAAAAAGCAGATTTAAGCGATGATTCCATATTGTCTAAAATATCTTTATCTGGAAGCTCACCTCTCTCTAGTTCTATCTTTTTCATCCTTTTCATTTTACTTAATATATTTTTATTTAACTCTTTTGAAAAATTTGCCAACTCTATGTTAAAAGAGCTAGAAAACATACTTTCAAACTCATCTACACGATGCACTACAAAATCATATATTTTATCTTTAACTTGATTCTCATCTAATTTATCAGCAGAAAAGTTTTTATAATTCTCTATAAATACCTTTTTATTTTTCTCCACAATTTTTTCTAATGCAGCCCAGTTTAGAATCATCTCATCTATCACATCGTAAAACTGTTTATCTTCACTCGCAATTGCATTATAAAGATTTATAAGCTCATGAGATTTATCATTGATAAACATTTTCTTAGAATCCATAGAGAAATATACAGCACCACCACCTATAAAAGGTTCATAAAAATTGTTGATTTTTTTAGGCATTGCAGGGTGGATATGTTTTAACTCTTGCTCTTTTCCACCTGCCCATTTTAAAATAGGAGTTAGTCTATTTGTTTTAATATTATTGTTTTGTAATTGAGTTATAGACATTATTTTCCTTATTTTTTATTACTTATATTTTAATCTAAATAATTTTTTTATTTAAAGAATATGACATATTGTCATAGAATTTTATAAAAACTTTATCTTTCACACATTATTTTATAATCACAAAAGAGGCAATTTTTCGTATCTTCACACTTTTTAAAATTCACCTCTTCTATATTTAATAAATCTTTTATATTTGATTCTAAGAGTGCTAATTTTTCATTTAAAAATGGTTCTGGTACTATTTTAGATTCTTTTAAATCATAGTATCCACACCCTACAACATTGCCTAAACCACCTGCTAAAAGATAATAAAATTCTAATTGAAAATCATCTGCCTCTGTAACATTATTTTTGTTATAGAGTGGATAAGAGCCTGTTTTGTAATCTAATACTTCAATCTCATTGGCTTTTTTATCAATTCTATCAATAGTACCGTGTAATATTGCTCCAGCAAAGTTACATTCAAAATTTTCCTCACAACTATAAACACTCCAGCCGTTTTGAAATCTTTGAATCTCAGCTTCACAAAAGGAATCCATTCTTCTTTTTTGCATCGCTATAAGGTAACTATCAAGTTCGCTATCACCCTTAACTAAGTCAAGTTCTCTGTGCAAATCTTTTTTAAGTTGATTCACATCTGTGTAATAATTTTGTTGAGTGTATAAATTGTTTAAAGCCTTGTGAACTGCATCACCTATTTCCCACTCTTGTGGCATATCTTTTGGAATTGTGTGTGATTTAATTTGCTCTATATATTTATAATAATATTTTCTTTTACAACTCAAAAAAGTTTTTAATCTTGTTGCAGATATTTTTTTGTCTTTAAAAGAGTAATCTAAAATAATCTCATCATTTAGCATTTTATTTGATTCCACTCTATTAAAAACAACATTTGCATAATCAAATTCTGAGTAAATATTATTCTCTTTAATATTAAGGTATTTTAAAAATCTTGATGCAGAACTCTCGCTTGATTTTACATAACAAAGAGCCACCTCTTTACTTCTTTTGATGAGCATATCGTAGTAGTGCTTTTGGAGATTCTCTCTATCGCTCATAGTTGGCAAGTTTGCATTTTCTCTAATCTGAGTGTTTAAAAACATATCTTTATCACTCTTTTTAGGAACATTAGAATCTGAAAAATCTACTATAACTACACCATCAAACTCTACACTTCTTGTCTCTAGTACACCCATGACTGTTATTTTACCACCTCGAACATCATCTATTGTTCGTGCAGCTAATCTTTGTAAAAAGATACTTAGAAGTGATTTTACACTCATCTCTTTCATAAACGGTAAAATATATTTGAAACTATATGCTTCTTCATCAAATATCTTTATCTCATTTTTGTTTGTAAACTCTTCTTTATATTCTTTTAAAAAAGATATAAAATCTACCTCTTGAGATTTTTGATGATAAATAGCTTTTAGTTTTAGATATGTGCTATCACCTACCCTATTTAATCTTGCATAGTTTTCTTTAGAATCTTGGTCTAGAAACTTACAAGTTGCATAAAGAGTTTGATAAATTTTAGTTTTGCTATAAGGCTCACCCATTGCAAAATTAAAATTTGATTTATCATCAAAACTTTTTAGTATTGAAGCCATTTTTTCATCAGGTAAAACCACCGCTATATTTTCTGCACTGTAACCTTTTTTGATAAATTGATAGATCTTTGTTTTTATAAAAGCCACTTGCAATAATGATTCACTAAAAGATTCACAGGTGATATTTTGATTTTTATCTACTTTATTTTTTGAAACTATCCGTTTCTCATTAAAAGCGATTTTATATTCATAATCAAGCTCTAAATCAATCCCTAAATCAATAAATTTACTTTGCATTTTAGTATTAAATTTACTTGTATTAAAAATTATATTTATTTCACAAAACTCACAACATTTATCTAAAAGTTCTAATTCAAAATTTGTTAAATGTCCATCTACTTTTACTTCAATTATTTTATGAGATTTTGCAAAGGCTTCATTAAACTTATACAGTTTAGGTAGAAATATTTTATCAAGAACTTGTCTATTACGACACAACTCTTCGTATCTTTTATATAACTCTTGTAAAATAATTATATGCTCTTCATACTCTGCATAAATGTCAGAAGTATCAAGTGTTGCAATATCATAAAGTTCAGCACTTAACTCTTCAAAAAATTTAAAAATATAAGAGGAATTTTTAGTAAATGTAAAAAAGTTTCTCTCAATAAGTAGGTTTGAAAAGTTACTAAAATCTGAAGCTTCTAATAAAAGTAAAACTCTACTGTCTTCATCAAGAGTTTTAAAATTTTCAACTATGCAAAGTTTGGAGATAAACTCCGACATAGTAATATATGATGGTAAGAAAAGTGTATCAGATTCTATTTTAAACTGCTCATGTCTAATCGCACGAGCAGATGATAATACTATAGTAGTGTTTTGCACCCTTTAGTACTCTTTTACTTCTTTTGTTCTTGTGTCTGCTTTAAAATTATAAAATCTCTGATATTCATCTACATTGATTTTAGCAATAATATCCCATCTACCTTTTTGAGGTAATTTAACACTATCAAATACATATAGCCCATTTTCATATCTTGGATTAACTAACTCTTGATCATATTTATGATTATTAGGACGGGTAATAATCGCTTTGATTTTTGCATTTTCAATAGGGTTTGATTCTAAGTCAGTAACTCTATACTTTAATACAGTATTTTCACTATTTAATTGATCACTTAGATTTTCTATTTTATATTTTTTATCAAATGCTATTCTTGCTAAAATGAACTTGTTAGCATTTTTATCAGCATCTTGATAATATGTCATATATGTATCACTATTTTCAACTGGCATTTTACTTGTAACAACTATTGTCGCTACACAAGCACCAAATATAAATATAATTGATGCGGCTATAGAGTATGGCCAGATTCTTCCACTATTTTTCTTCAAGTTTTTGCCTTCTTAAATATAATTTTTTCTTTATGTAAAAGATTACACTTATGAGGATAATACCATAGAAAAGTGTCTTAACAACTAATATACTAATCTGATTAGCGTTACCTATTGCATTATCTAGCTCAATATTTTTACTATTTGCAATCTGCTCTGCAATATCTGCGTAACCGTTAAACATTGAACCTGAATATTTACCAACCTGATTCCCTTTTTTTGCTTTACCTGCAAGTAAAGGGATAATAGTTCCACCATAATTACTAGCTATCTCTTTAAAAGATTCAAAACTATCACTATAAAAAAGAGCCATAGTAAAAGCTTGAACAGCTGAAGTTACGGGGCTTAAAACTTGTTTCTTATTAAAATATTTATATAAGGATGTATCGTTTGCTAATATATCTACTTTAGAATCTAGTTCAGAAAATGTAAGTAGTATTGTTGGCTCACTAAAGTCTTGAATTAAGCTTTTCTCATAATCTACGATACTTTGATTAGCTGGTAGTTCTCGAATCATTACAAGTCGTAAAGAGATACCAGTTTTTGTGAATAACTCTTCACCTAACTTTTCAATTTCATTATTAAAACTAGGGTTGTGAACCACTTCATCTTTATATAAATACTCTGCTACTAATGTTGTTTGGAAAAATATTGTGAGGATGAGGGCATAAAGCCCTCTATTAAAAAATTTCAAAGAAATTCCCTAACCTATAAAAAGGTGATTTGGTGTTAAAACAGCGAATGCTGTATAGGCAGCCATTATAACTAAACCTACTGCGATTATTTTTTCCATTATACACCCCTTACTTTACATCAACCAAATGATTAGCATTATTTACACTTTTCATTTGAATTGAGTTTGCATCTTTTATATCATAAAAGTTATTTGCATTAGCATTTTGTACACCAAGACCTAAAACTGTTAAAACAGCTAAGATAGTTAGTAATAAAACAGTTGCAATTAACATACCTGTTACACCGTCAAGAGCAAAAACACTTCTATTTTCATTCATGTTAGTTCTCCTATTTGCTTAAGTTAGTGATATATGCACCAACTGCTTCTTTTTGCTTAGCATTTAATCTATCAAATGCTGGCATAGCACCAATTGCACCTTTTTTACCATGGTTAAGAACATTAGTAACAAGTGCTGGAGTAAATTCAGCAATATTTGGAGCTACATACTCCATACCTTTACCATCTTCACCGTGACAAGCAGCACAAGTTCCAGCAAATACATCAGCACCTGCTCCCTTCATACCATTAGCAACAAATTTAGAAACTGCATCGATTTCTGCATCAGAAATTAAAGCACCTGTATTTGCATTAAATAAACCATTACGGTCTGGCATTGGATTCTCAGAACCCATAATATGGTTGTTAGCACCGTTAAGAACAGCATGTTTAACAACATTAGCTTCAAGTCTTACATTAAGATTTGCTGCCTTGCCATCAATACCATCTGCACTAATACCATGACAAACTTTACATTCTGCTAAGAACACAGATTCACCCATCTCTACTAGTCTATCACCAGTAATAGAAGCGTATTCTGCTTCGAATTTAGCATTATGTGCTGCTGTATCTTCATTATATTCACCAATTTGTGAATATGCATTTACAGGATAACCAATTGTAAAATACCACATACCCCAAATCATAGTTAATAAAAATGAGATTGCCCAACCCATAGGTAACTCATTGTAGTATTCACCAATACCATCCCAACTCTCATCAGCAAGCTGACCAGTAGCAGTATCTGTTTGCATCTTACGAACATACCCAATTACAACAAATACTGTAATAAGTACTAGTATAACAGCAGCCGCAATTGTAAGCATATTAACGATATCACCGTTTAGTCCACCCTCAGAGCTACCAACTGATAAGTAAGTAAGTCCAAGCATTGCTACTGTAACGATAATTCCCCAAAGATAAAGCTTATTCATATATCTCTCCTATTTTCTCTTTACACCCGAATCGGGTACCTTGTCATCAGATATAGATGCTACCGGAGTATCATCTATATCATCGTGTAGTGCCATATTACTATACTGCTCATAGTCAACTCCGTCAGCATCTTTTTTATTTGTATATAAATGATATATATACGCATAAAGCCCAATAACCAAAAATGTTATTAATCCAAAATAACCATAAGCTTGTAAATTAGCAATATCCACTATCTTCCCTTATTACTTAAGACTGTTCATATATGCAATAATTGCAACGATTTCAGGAATCTGACCGTTAGCTACTGCATCTTTAACATCTTGATCTTTCATATCTGCAACAATCAATTTTGCTTCTTCTAAAGCTAAAGCATTTGCTTCTGCAAGATTAGCACCCATTTTAACAATTTTAGTTGACCCATCTTTCATAGGAACTGGTTTGTTATAAGGAGTTGAAAAGAACTGTGCTACTGTTAATTGCTCTGCATAAGCAGTGTCAATATCAGCAAGGTTTTTGTACATCCAAGTATATTTAGGCATGATTGATCCTGGAACAACACCAGCTGGATCTTTCATGTGATTTTCGTGCCAGTCAGTAGTACGGTAGTTACCTACACGCATTAAATCTGGACCAGTTCTTTTTGAACCCCATAGGAATGGACGATCATAAGCATACTCACCACTTAAAGAGTAATCACCATAACGGTCAGTCTCTGATTTAAATGGACGAACAAGTTGTGAATGACAAGCATTACAACTATTTTTAATATAAACATGACGACCCGCTAATTCTAAAGTAGAATAAGGAGCAGTACCGATTACAGGACGAGCTTGTTGTGCAAAGTTTGGAAGAATTTCAACTAAACCTGCAAATGAAATAACTAAAAATACACCTACCGCAAAAAAGAACGGATGTTTTTCTAACCAATGAAACATAATTATATCCTTTCTATTAAGCGCCCATAGGCGATGCGTTTTGAAGCTCAGACTCTTCTACTTTACGACCAGCAGTCATAGTTTTGTAGATGTTATAAGCAAACATTAAGAAACCAACTAAGTATAATAACCCACCAACACCACGAATAGTGTAATAAGGATGAAGTACAGTAACAGTATCAATGAAAGAGTAAGCTAAGTTACCAAATTCATCGTGTGCTCTCCACATCATACCCTGAGTAATACCAGCGATCCACATAGAAGTGAAATATAAAACAACACCTAAAGTCTGAATCCAGAATTGCGTAGCCATAAGCGACTTAGAGTAAATCTCACGCTTAAATACACGAGGAGCCATGTGGTAAAGTGCAGCCATAATCATAAAGCCAACCCAACCAAGAACACCATCATGAACATGACCAACAATCCAGTCAGTAAAGTGTGCAATAGCATTAACAGATTTAATTGCTTGAATAGGACCCTCTAATGTTGAGAACATATAGAATGTAGAACCAAGAACCATAAACTTAATTAATGGAGATGACGCAACTTGTTGCCACTCACCCTTCATTGTAAGAAGCATATTAATCGCTGAACCCCATGATGGTAAAATCAGAATTACAGAGAAAATTGAACCCATTGTTTGAACCCAGTCAGGAACAGTTGAGAATAATAAGTGGTGTCCACCAGCCCATAAATATACAAACATTAATCCCCAGAAAGAAAGTAATGATAATTTATATGAATAGATAGCTTGACCAGATTCTTTTGGTAAGAAATAATAAATCATAGCAACAATAGGAACAGTAAAACCAAATGCAACCGCATTGTGACCATACCACCATTGAACTAATGCATCATTAGTACCAGCATACATAGAAACAGAGTGCCACCAGTTACCAAAACCAGATTCACCAATTCCATTAGTACCAAGAATTGTAGGAATTTCCATATTGTTAAATAAGTAAAGCATAGCTATACCTAAGAAAGTAGCAATATAGTACCAAATAGAAATATAAAGTGATTTTTCACGGCGCATACCGATTAAACCAAAAATACTTGTACCAAAAAGTACCCAAACGATAACAATAGCGATATCTATTGGCCATTCGAATTCAGCATACTCTTTTGAAGTTGTTACACCAGCTAAAAGTGATACAACAACAGCTGCAACACCTACCACATATAACCAAAAGTGTAACTTACCAACAAACATCAAAAAGCTTGATTCTGCCATTGATACTTTAAGTACACGCTGACCAACATAATACCAAGTAGAAAAAATTCCACTTAATGTAAAACCAAAAATTACTGCATCTGTGTGCAGTGGACGAAGACGACTAAAGTTTGTGTATTCACCTAATCCCTCACCTAATAACAGATTTAACTCTGGAAAAGCAAGTTGAAAAGCTAGAATTACACCGACGAGCATACCAACAATTCCTAAAACAATTGTTGTAAGCATGAACATCTTTGCAACAGTATAGTCGTACTCTAATGGACGATTCTCCATATATAGCCTCCTTAAAAATTCAAAGCAATTATGCATAATTAATTTTAAATTAATTAATTATACTAATTAACATCGCCATAGTAGCAATAAAATTGTTCAAGTAATCTTAATTAAGTATAATGTTTCTTAATTTATTGTCTTTTTGTTTACTTTTGTAAAATTGTCTGTTTTATGATTATTTATTATATGTTGAGAGGAGTATTGGCTTCTAAAATTATTTAAATAAAGAGATATAAAAATATCTCTTTATCTTTTGATTAATGTTAAAAATTCATTAAAAATATATCTGCTCTCTTTTGGTCCAGGAGAAGCTTCTGGGTGATGTTGTACTGAGAATATTGGAGAATCTTTATATTTTAATCCTTCTATTGTATTATCAAAAAGATTACTATGCGTTACATCTGCAATCTCTGTAATATTATCTGGCACATTATAGTTATGATTCTGTGCTGTAATCTCTACTAATCCAGTTTTTAAATTTTTAACTGGATGGTTTCCACCATGGTGACCAAACTTTAATTTAAAAGTATCATAACCGTGAGAGATTGATAAAAGTTGGTGTCCTAAACAGATTCCAAACATAGGGATTTTCGCTGCTATGAGCTTTTTAATCTGTTCTTGTTCTTTTTTTAATACTAACGGATCACCAGGACCATTTGATAAAAATACTCCATCAATACTTTTGTTATTAAATTTTTCTATTAACTCTTCAGCTTTAAAATCATTTGGAATCACTTCAACACCAATTTTTGCTTGAACTATCTCATTTAAAATATTTCTTTTAACACCAAAATCAATAACTGCTATAGTAGCTTCTGGAGTTGGAGCATTTTCATACTCAAACTTAGTTTCAGAATATGTTCCAGAAGTATGTGCATAAACCTCTTTAGTACTTACTTCTTCTATATAATTAACATCTTCAATTCTAGGAGATTTCTCTAAAATCTTTTTTAATTCATTTTTGTCACTAATCTCACTTGAAGCTACCATCATCATAGCACCTTCACTTCTAATCATCTTAGTTAAGTATCGTGTATCAATATCACAAATACCCATTACATTATGTTTTACTAAAAAATTATCTAATGAATCTTCTGCTCTAAAATTAGAATATCTTTTTTGATATTTTCTTACAATCATACCTTTAGCATGTGCTGATTTACTTTCCATATCTTCATCATTCACACCTACATTACCAATCTCTGGCATTGTAAAAGTAACAAACTGTCCTGCATAAGATGGGTCAGACATAATCTCCTGATACCCACTCATTGATGTATTAAAAACAATTTCACCTACAACAGTTGAATCTGCACCAAAACTATTAGCTTCTAAAAAAGTTCCATTTTCAAGATATACCCAAGCTTTTTTCATTATTGCATCCCTCTTTTAATCATCTCTTCTTTATATAATTTTTCGTATAAAATATCAAACTCATCCGTTCCCGGAATATACTTTTTCTTATAAGTTCTAATTTTCTCCATAATTGCATCATCTACTTCAGAAACATCTGCAATAAACGAAGTTATTGAATTATAAATAATATTTTTTATACGATTCTCAGTTACCTCATAAAAAATCAAATCTTCTTCGTAAAGTTCATCTAATATTTTATGTGATAGATCTGAATATCTCTCTTCGTAATTTAAAATTACATCAAACTCTTGAGCTAACTTTTTCTTAATCATAAAAAATAGTTGTCTCTCATCTGCAAGCATAAATTCAATCTCTTCTTCATTAGCATCGCATATTTCAGCTACTTTATCTTCTAATGCTTGTTCTTGATGAATACTTTTGAGTAATATTTTCTCTGCCTCTTTAGCTACTGGTTCAAGGCCTTGTGTCATTTTAACAACACCACTTCTATTTAAATCGATAGCAATTTTGCTAGATATATGAGGTACTGTTTTAAGTGATATTTTCATCTATAGACCCTACTTTAATAAAATAAATTTTGTCATTCTACACTAACTTAGGTAAAGGTATGGTTAGAGTAAATTATTGTTTTCTATTTACTCAGTAGAATAGTCAATTCTGAAGCTTTTTTAGCATCCATTTTAGTCAAAATCTGTCCAACCACTTTTGGCTTTAGAGATTGCATAATCTCGACAGCTTTTTGTGCTTGCATATCCGATAATATATTTGCTGAAGAAGCCGCTTTCATTTTCGAAAATGTTTGGGCTATTTTATTGATTTTTATCTCTTTAATCTCTTTTAAAATAGCTTCATTTTTAGAAAGCATAGTTTTAATAGATTCCTCTTTTTGAGTAATTGTTGCTAAGTTTTTTTCAACAACCTCCTCTTTTTGAGTAATTTTCACCTCTTTTTTCTTCAATAATTCTTCAGTTGCTGTTTTAAGAGCATTTAATGCTTGTTTTTGTTCATCGATTCTTTCTAGCTCTACTAGTAACTCACTTTTTCTTTCTTTAAAAATCTCAGTACAATCAAATAATCTATCACTTGTTTGTATTGCAAATATTTGTGTAGCTATCAGTATAGTAAATAAAAAATATCTCATGTAACCTCTTGTTTATTATTTCTAGTGTGTGTAATTAATGCAACCTCGTCTAAATCTTTTGCATCTTGTATCTCTTGTTTTTTAAGTATTTTTTTCATCTCTTCTAATTCTAAATATTTAAATTTTTCATGCTCAATCATATCTAATTTTAGTTGCCCTTTAGCTTGATTAACTTGATTTTTTGCAAAATCAATCCAAGCTTTATTATGTTCAATTGTATTTCTTTGAGAACTTAAAAGCATTTTTGAAGCTAAATAATCTTTAATATTTCCAGAGATAGGGGATTGTAAATCATTTAATGAATTATATGATTCTTCAAGTGCTAAATTAGCATTTTGAAGATCAATATTTGCATTTTGAAGAGAGCGTTCACTTTTTTCCATAGCACTTTTTTTTAAAGTTACCAATGAGCTAAAACGGGTCTTCATGGAGAGACTTCCTATAAAATTATAGTATCATCTCTTTCAGGAGAAGTTGAAATTATTCCAACTTTTGTTTGTGAAATCTCTTGAATCACTTTTACATACTCTTGAGCAGTAACTGGAAGATCTTCAAATTTTCTAACACCAACAGAGTTATCCCAACCTTTAAAAGTTTTATAAATAGGTGTTACAGAATCTAAATCTGATGGCATATAATCAATCTCTACTCCATTAAGCTCATAAGCTACACACACTTTTACTTCATCAAAACCATCAAGAACATCTAATTTCATAAGTGCAAGTTCATCACAACCATTTAATCGAGATGCGTATCTTGTTGCAATTGCATCAAACCAACCACATCTTCTAGCACGCCCTGTTGTTGTTCCAAACTCATGACCTTGTTCACCAAGACGCTTTCCATCTTCACCCATATCTTCAGTTGGGAATGGTCCATTACCAACACGAGTACAGTAAGCTTTTACAATTCCAGTAACTTTTCCTATATCTTTAGGGTTGATTCCAAGACCTGTACATGCCCCTGCACTCACAGTTGCAGATGAAGTAACATAAGGGTATGTTCCATGGTCAATATCTAAAAGTGTACCTTGTGCACCCTCAAGTAAGATTCTTTTATTTTCATCTAAAGCTTTCCAAACCATTTGAGTTGTATCAGTGATAAATGGAGCAAGTTTTTCTTTAAAACCTTCTAATTGAGCAAGGAGTTCAGATTCTGATGGAGTTGCAATCTCATAAATATCAAAAATAGCTCTATTTTGCTCAAAATATTCAATAATAGAAGCAGTCAGTTTAGTAGGGTTTAAAAGCTCACCAGCTCTAAAGCCTGTACGGCTAATTTTATCTGCATACGCAGGTCCAATCCCTTTACCTGTTGTACCAATAGCTTTATCACCTTTGAGTCTCTCTTTTGCTTGATCGATTAAAGCGTGATAATAAAGGTTTAAATGTGCTTTATCTGAGATATAAAGGCGACCTTCTAAACCATCAAACTGAACCATCTCTTTGATTATAGATTCAGGAGATAAAACAACACCATTACCAACTACATTAATAGCTTTAGGGTTGAGTACACCTGATGGGATAAGATGTAGTGCATACTTTACACCATCTACCCAGATAGTATGACCAGCATTGTGACCACCCTGACTTCTACATACCATATCGTACTCAGCAGCTAGTTTATCTACTATCTTACCTTTCCCCTCATCACCCCATTGAATACCTACAATTAAATCTGCTTTCATCTATTTTTATCCTATTTTTATTTCTATTATTTACTTAATGTTTCACAAAGTGCATCTGTATAAATTGCAAAACCTACTGATGTTAACTCTTGCGTTTTATATCTTCCACCACGAGCATAAACTTCATTTTTATCAATCACTCTAAAAAATAGTTCATCATAATAAAGCATTTTTGCGTAATACATTGGTGCTAAAACACTATTTTCACACGACATCTCTGAACATAACTCTTTCATTTTAATAAGTTCTGTTTTAATAGAATCTGGAGCAAGTTGTATAACTTCATCTATTTGTTCAACATATTGAAGATAAACAAGTTTTTCTAGCCACTCTACTTTTAAATTTAAAAATTTTTCTATATTGATATGTTTAAAATCTTCAATACTCAACTCATCAAACATCTCAACTAAAAGTTCTGGTATTTTTATGTTTGAAATTTGCACTAATGGTTTTATCTCTAACTTATCAAAAATATCTACAGCTATATTCATCACACTTGATAGTTTTTTCTCACCCATAAACTCAACACCAACTTGGTATTGTTCTTCTGTTGGGTAACGAAAAACTGGCTGTATATAAAACCATTTTTTATGCTCAGTATTTGAGCCTAATCTTTTTTCTATGATTCTCACTACATCAATAGTAGAATCTGCACGAAGTGATAAGGAATTATTTTTCGCATCATTAATTCTAATAAGTTCTTTATCATCAGCAATACTCAGATGTTGATGATAAGAAAAAACAGGTGTTACTATCTCTTCAAAACCATTTTTATCTAAAATATCACTTGCTATAGTTTCTATTTTTCTTTTAGTTTTTGCACTATTACCAAAATAAAGTTTACTTCCTGTTGGAATCTCATGTTCTAAAATCATTATTTAGCCATTGAGAAAGTGATCTCATTAAATATTTTGTTTGCAGTTCCATCATATGTTCTTGAACCTACTTTATCTAGTGCTAATTCCACAGCATTCACAACCCATGCCATCTCATAATCAGGTATTAAACCCATTTGATTGATACGGAAAATTTTTCCTTTGAGATGATCTTGTCCACCAGCTACATTCACAGAAAAATCATTTTTTAAAATATTTCTAATTTCAGATGCTTTTTCATCATCTATTGTAGTCATAGATTTAGCTGGGGTAATAGGGTAAATGCGTAAACCAATCGCTTGTAATGCTGCATTAACTGCATTTGCTCGTATCTCAGTTTTCTCATAAAGTTTTTCTATGCCACCATCAGTTT
>Ga0193965_1000198_pt1 | contig 20878 bp, 24 predicted proteins | sample FB_8_MG_FD_140330 | JGI IMG/M metagenome (GOLD analysis project Ga0193965, IMG submission 140330) | Microbial mat bacterial communities from the Broadkill River, Lewes, Delaware, United States - FB_8_MG | ecosystem: Environmental > Aquatic > Freshwater > River > Microbial mats | place: USA... | reverse complement strand
TGGCTTCTTCAAGACTTTTGAGGGTAGTGTTTATTTTTCCTTGAGATTGTTTGGCGAAAAGCAAGCCGATAGTTAGCATCATTAATGTACCTACTGCCATGATAATTCCATAACGCCATAAAGTAGATAAAAACTTTGTGTAGTCATCTGTGATATTTACAAGATAGAGTATCTTACCAAGATTTTTGCCTGAGATATCCTTAAGGGTATTAGTGTGACTTATGTAAACTTGATCCCCAATGTCGACCCAGCTGAATTTATCATTACCGTTAATCAGCCAATTGATATTTGTTGGAACAACAGTTGTCTTATATACAACATATTGCTTAGAAGTCACTTCAATGTTTTTTAATTTTTCTTTGACAAATCCAGGTGAATTATCAAAAACTGATTTGTTAACAGCAAAGTAAATCTCAATTCCAAGTTGATCACTTATTAGGTCTATAACTTTATCAATCTCTTTACCTATCTCAATAAAACCTATAAGCTCTTCATCAATTATCAATGGATGAACAACCCGTAAGGTGTAGTTTTTTTTCAAACCAAATTCAAGTCCATGAAAGGGAGCCAATGTCTCTTTTGATTTAAAAAAAGTATAACGCTTTACAATATCTGAGTATCTATATTTATCATGAACCCTTAGTAGTACTTCACCATTAGGTTTAATAAAATAAAAATGCGTTATGTCATCATTGTTATGAAGATGACTGAATATTGGTTGAGAGAGTTCATACAATCTTTCACGGTTGTTTTGTTTAAAATTTTTTTGTAACTCTTTTTTATCTTTGACTAATTCTAGATAACTAGTGATTTTACTTGCTTCACTATCGATATAATTTGCAAATTGTTTTTCATAATTTGGAATATGATCAAGGGTATGTTGTTCAACACTATTAAGTTGAATATAGTAATTACTGATTAAACCAAGTACTGATAAAAGAAGCACACCCGTAACTAATTGTATATATAAAACTGTATTTTTAATTGCTTTCATAATTCTTTTCTACTTTCATTAACTCATTATATCTCTTTTTGAATTTTATTTATATAATTTAACTCATTATCTCTATCTAGAATAAAACTTGCAATTTTCTTTTGTAACTAACTCCAAAGGAGTCTACAGATGATAAATAGAGTCAAGATCAAAGAGCTAATGAATGAGAGTGCTTGTTCACACTCTAAAGATAAAAAACCGGGAACTGGATGTGATATGCCAAAACCGGGTTTAGCGGCAGGTGGTTGTGCCTTTGATGGTGCGCAAATTTCTTTGTTTCCTTACGCTGACGCCGTTCATTTGGTACACGGCCCACAAACTTGTTTAGGAGCTTCTTGGGAAACTCGAGAGACATTAAGCTCTTATGAGGGAAGAGACCATACCTATATGGGTTTTACTACAGGAATTACTACAAATGATGTCATTTTTGGTGGTGATAAACGCTTAGAAGAATCTGTAGATTATGTGATGAAGCATTATACACCTGAAGCAATATTTGTTTACTCCACTTGTGTTACTGCGATGGTGGGTGATGATATAGATATGACATGCAAACTAGCAAGTGAGAAGCATGGTGTGCCAGTAGTTCCTGTCCATGCACCCGGTTTTGTAGGGGGTAAAAATCTTGGCTCACGTTTAGCAGGTGAAGCTGTCCTTGAACATCTTATAGGTACTAAAGAGCCAGAACTTGTTACGCCATACGACATTAACCTCATAGGTGATTACAATGTTACTGGCGATATGTGGCAGTATCTGCCTCTATTTGAGAAAATTGGTATTCGCGTTTTAAGTTCTATGAGTGGAGATGGGCGTGTTGGAGATATTCGCGGTGCTCACCGTGCGAAACTTAACGTTATAGTCTGTGCAAAATCGCTTGTAACTCTATGTAGAAAAATGCAAGAGCAGTATGGTATACCTTGGATATCAGTTTCCTTTTATGGAAAACGCGATACTAGCTTTGCAATTCGTGAGATTGTAAAAGCTTTAGGCGATGAGAAACTCATAGCAAAAGCTGAAGAGGTTATAGCAGAAGAAGAGGCAAAACTTCAAGAGAAGCTACTCCCTTATCAAAAACTTTTTGCTGGTAAAAAAGCAGTGCTTAACACTGGTGGAAACAAAGCGTGGTCAATCGCTTCAGGCTTACAAGATTTGGGTGTAGAAGTTGTAGCAACTTCTATACGAAAATCAACGGCAGATGACATTGAAAAAGCAAGAGAGTATCTTGGAAAAAATGGTGTATTGATGAAAACACCAGCTTCAGAACAAGCAAAAGTAATCGATGAAAGAGGTGCAGACATACTTCTTGCAGGTGGTAGAAGCCTCTACACAGCAATAAAGAAGAAAATCTCTTTTATCGATGTAAATCAAGAGAAAAAAGTTAGCTATGGAGGATATAACGGACTGCTTAACCTTGCAGAAGATTTACGTTATGCTTTTGCAAATCCAGTTTTTGCAAATGTATCTAAAAAAGCTCCATGGGATGTGCTGTAATGGAAGCAGATATGAAGTTCACAGCTACAAAAATAAAGCTCTCAAGAAAAGAGCATAAACCGCTTCAAGTAAATCCTATAAAACACTCACAACCTATGGGAGCAGCACTCGCTTTTATGGGAATTAAAAACTGTATGCCTCTGATGCATGCTTCACAAGGGTGTGCTTCATATACAAAGGTTTTTTATACACGACATTTTAATGAGCCAATTGCTATGTACAACACCTCTGTGAGTGATATCACAGCAGTGTTGGATGGTGGAGATTATTCGATACTAATGGCTATAGAAAATATTACAAAGAAAAATAAAACGATAAAACCAGAACTTATAGGGCTACACACAACGGGACTTACTGAGACAAAAGGGGATGATGTTCGTAGTGTTGGAATTCATATAGAGATACCTTACTGTTATGTTAACACACCTGATTATGAGGGTGGTATGGAGAGTGGTTGGGCTTTAACTGCTAAAGCACTCATAAAACAACATACAAAAAAGACAGAAGAACTAAAACCAAACAAATTGCTAATTCTTCCACATGTAAGTGTGCAACCTGTTGAGATTGAGAAAATAAAAGAGTTTTGTGAAGGTTTTGGTTTTGAGACTCTAGCACTTCCAGATCTCTCAACTTCACTGGATGGTTATTTGAGTGAAGGGCAAGGAAAACTAGGTACTGGAGCAATCTCAATAGAGGATATTTCAGATTTAGGTAATAGTGCTACGGTAATAACTATAGGTAGCTCTATGAAAATTGCGGCTGAAGCTCTTTTAGAAAAGAATGAGAAGATAATACATTTACATTTTAATCATCTAATGGGACAAGAGATAAGTGACAATTTTGTAGCGTCATTAATGAAAATACGACAAATTGAGCCAAGACCACTAACAAAACGTTGGAGAGGAAGACTTCAAGACGCTATGCTGGATAGTCACTTTTTAATCGGTTCTTCACATTTTGTAGTAACTGGTGAACCAGATATGTGTGTTGGTATGTGTGAATTACTTCAAAGTGTTGGAGGAACTATAGACGCCGTTGTCGCGACAAATTATAGTGCTGTATTAGAAGAGATAAAAAGCGAAAATGTTTTTGTAGGGGATTTTGAAGATGCTGCTCAGTACTTTGCAGTTGCAGATTTAGTTATTAGTAATTTTCATGCAGAACGATTATTGCACTCACAGGAGAAAAGTACGGCTTTAATACTACGAGGTTTTCCAAACTATGAAGAGCTTGGCAACCAGTTAAAAAATGATTTACTTTATGAGGGGAGTACTTACTTTCTTTTTGAAGTTGCAAACAAGCTTCGTGAAGTGAAACATCAACATTAAAAACTTAAAAGAGGATATAGATTATGAGTGATACAACGAAAATTACTGTTGAGAGTTCGGACTCTTTGGAAAATGCAATGAAAGTTGCTTTTGCATCTAAAGATATGGAGACAATAAATGCACATTTCGGTGGAGCAAAAGAGTTTGTAATCTATGATATTTCGAAAGATGGTTTTAACCTCAGTGGTGTCATTAAAACAGACACATCTGAGCTTAACGGGGATGATAAAACAGACTTTAAAGTTAAAGCTCTAAGCGGGATTAATATCATGTACTGTGAGTCTATCGGTGGAACAGCTGCAGCAAAAGTTATTCGTGGTGGAATTAATCCTATGAAAGTGCAAGAAGCTCGTAAGATAGAAGAGGTTCTAAAAGAACTTGTAGAGATGATAAATACCAACCCTCCGCCGTGGGTAAAAAAGATTATGAATATTCAAACAGATACAGACCCACGCCTAGAGCGTTGGACTGCAGAATAAAAACAGCTATACAAGAAAAACAAAATTAAGGATATTACTGATGAGTGAAGCATTAAAAGAGAAAAGTTTATTTACACAAGAGTTAATCCGTCAACTTCGTGCTACAGACCAGTTTGGGAATTGGTCTAAGATGAGTGATGAAGAGTTACTAATTAAAAAATATGTAAAAACAAAAGAGGACTTAAAAAACCTTCCTATTATTGCAGATATTGATGAGATGTTAATTGGTGAGATTAAAATGATATTTAAAGCAGTCGCTCTCCAGTTTGAGAGAAAAACTGGCGTTATGTGTAATGTTGTAATGGAGATGAGCCATGAGGGGTTTGGTCGCTGTATAGTTATAGCAGGTCGTATAGTATTAGTAGATAAGTATTTTAAAGATGCACATAGATTTAGCTTTAGAACAATAGAAAAGCTGTATGAAGAGGGCGATAAATATTTAGCTGCTTCATTTAAAACATATGAACAATATAAACCGTGTATAGGATAAGGAGAAGTTAGATGGCAAATATAGGAATCTTTGTAGGAAGTAGTGGAGGAGTGACACAAGCAGCAGCTGAGAAACTAGAAGAGATGTTTGAGGGTGCTGAACTTATTAATATGGAAGAGGATTTTGATGACTTAGAACAATTTGAAGATTTTGATGTACTTTTAATAGGTTCTTCTACGTGGGGCCAGGGTGACCCTCAACGTGACTGGGTTGACCCACTGTATGAAATGGATAATGACGAGCCTGATTTAAGTGGAAAGAAAGTTGCATTTTTTGGAGCAGGCGATCAAGATACTCATGGTGAATTTTTTGTAAGCGCTTTAGGAAAAATGGAAGATATCTTTAAAAAATGTGGGGCTGAGACAGGTTTTGGATATTGGTCAATTGAGGGGTATAACTTTACATTTTCAGATGCACAAAGAAGTGATAAGTTTTGTGGACTTCCTATAGATGAGATTAATCAAGCAGATTTAACATATGCACGTTTGAGCAGATGGGCTGTACAAGTAAAACAAGAGATGGGTATCTAAAGGGCACTTAGACAAAAATGTAATTTTTTGTGTCTAGATAGTGAGAGTGAAAATTGCATCTACTTTATATATTTAAACAAAGGATTTTAGATGAGCAAATATGAAGAATTTAAAGCTTTGAGTGATACGGAAGATTATTTTGATTTTTTTGATCTTCAATATAATGAACGTTTGGTTTATGTTAAGCGTTTTCATATTATGAAAAAGTATGGTGAAATGATAGCAAAGGGTGAAGAAAAAATAGAAGAAGAAGATAAGTTGCTTGATTTTTACAAATTTGCTCTTATAAGTGTATATAAAAACTTTGAAAATGGGTACTCACCTTCTGCGGCTGATGTATGGAACACTTATGATAATCCGAGTGCATGTTCAACATGTTCAACATCAAGTGATTGTAATGATATAGAGGAGGTTTCTAATGGAACTCACGCATGCGCAAGCCAGCCAAGTATCAGCTTCAACTAAGGACGAAATACTTCCCGTTTTTCGTTTAGGTCAACGTGTTCGTATGACAAAACCGATTCGTAATGATGGCTCAAACCCTTTTAATGAACCAAACGAAATTTTAGTTCCTGCTGGAGCCGAAGGGTATGTAAAACATATAGGCGATTGGTTGCAAGTGATTCGTATCTATGAAGTACATTTCATAGAAGAGGGTGATACTTATGGTTGTCGTGAAGCGGAACTTGAAGCGATTGATGACCTTGATGGTTATGATGAAGTCGAAGAAGAGTTACGATGGTTACGCCAACACAGAGCAGAAAAAGCAGCTAAAAAAGCTCTAAAGATGCAATCTCAAAAAGAAGGAGAGTAGAAAGCTTTTTGTGAATTGACAATCACTAAGATGTTAGACCATGATAGATTAGTGTGAGAAATAAAAGGAGATAAAATGGTAAATATAATATTTTGCGGTTTTGGCGAAGATATGGATAAACGTGTTATTGCTAAAGAGGGTGACTTACTCTTACGCGTAGCTCAAAACAATGGTGTGACAATCCCAACCGAGTGTAAAGATGGTATGTGTGGAAGTTGTGCTGTAAAAGTTGAAGAGTTAGATGGTGAACTTGTTGATACTGGCTTTAAAAGTGAAGTAGACCCAGATGCTTGGGATAAAACTAAGTACACTACATATATGGAAGACAAAGAGCTTGATACCCTTGTTGAGATGGGAGCTATAAGCAAAAAAGAGGCTGAGTCTGCGCAACAATATGCACAGCAAACACCTATTAGACTTGCTTGTCAATGTATCATCAAAGGCTCACTTCTTGTTAAGCCATTTGACTAGAAAAATAAATATTAAACCTAAGGAAAAATAATGACAACACGTGTAGAAATTATAAATGATTTTTTAGCTTTAAATGTAAAGCCAGGTAAAACTATTCAAGATATTGTTGAAGCATCGGGAAGTGCACTTCCTTTTGGATGTAGAGATGGTGAATGTGGTACATGTATTGTAACTATAGAATCAGGTATGGAGTTTTTAAGTGAAATAACTGAGAAAGAGAAAGCAGTTATGAAAATGCTTAATGAACAAAGTCCAAAAGCTCGTCTTTCATGCCAAATGAAAATTGTAGAACCAAATGGTTTAGTGCGCCTTAAGTACTAATCTTCTTTTCTCCTCTTTTTAGAGGAGTATTCCCCATCTTTTATATTATTTACTAGAACAATTTATGCAGTTGTATATATATTAGACACACATTATAAAAAAGAATAACAAATATAGTATAAAATAATACAAAGAAAATAAGATGAAACAACAATTTAATTTTAAGCAAAAGCAGCTTCCCCGCTTGTCTATGCAAACTTGGCTTCCATTGTTACAATGCTCTTTGAGTGACTTAGATAAACATATTCAAGTGATTACAAATGAGAATCCTTGCTTAGAGGTTTCATCTGGATTTGAGATTCCTGAAAGCTCTTCTGAGCGTTCTCATAGTACTTTTATGGAATATCAAAATCATGTTTCAAACTCCTCAAGCGATGAGATAGAGTGGATGAGTGTTTCCTCTCAGTCATTATATGAAAAACTTGATGATCAGATAGCAGCACCTTTATTTCCAACACCTATATCGCAAAAGATTGCAAAACAGATAATCTATTATATTAGTGATGAGGGTTACTTTGAAGGCAACTTAGAAGAGATTGCACAACAATGTGATGTGGATGTATATAAGGTAGAACAAATAAGACAACGTTTTGCATATTTAGAACCTATAGGAGTTGGAGCAGTTGATTATAAAGAGTCTTTTCTTTTTCAATTAAATGATTTTGATTTGGATGATGAAGTGAGTATATTACTTAGTGCCATAATTACTCAATTTGAAGATATAGAGAAATTTTTTAATCATCCTCGAATCCATGATGCAAAGGAGATTATAAAACATCTAAATAATCCACCAGCTATAGCATATATGGAAAGTGAAATTGCTGTTTTGCCTGACATATTTGTAGAGTTTAAAGGAGAAGATTTAAATATAAAAATCAATAATGATTTTTATCCTAATCTAACTGTCAATCAAATAGATAAATATGATAATTTTGCAAAACAAAAATTCAAAGAAGCACGTGAATTGGTAAAGTTATTAGATTTACGAAAAGCAACACTTTATAATGTAGCTTTAGTTCTTATAGAAAAACAATATAGTTTTTTTATGGGAAGTGAATTAAAACCTCTGAAGCTTCAAGATGTTGCAGATGAATTGGGCTTTAATGAATCAACAATTTCACGAGCTATAAGTGACAAATACTTGGAGTGCGAGCGGGGAGTATTTTCATTTAAAGATTTTTTTTCAAACGCTATTGGGGAGGTTTCCACTTCTGAAATCAAACAATTTCTCAAAAGAGTTGTTGAGAGTGAAGATAAAGAGAAACCTTTTAGTGATAAATATTTACATGAGAGTATTGAAGCTCGTTTTGGAGTAAAAATGGTACGTCGCTCTATAGCTAAGTATCGTCAAGAGCTTGAAATTCCCTCTTTTAAAGAGAGAAAGTTTTTGTATAAACTATCTACTCTGTAGTATTTAACTAGCTGGTGTATCAATAGGAGTAAAGTAGTTTTGCAGATGAGATGAAGTTTCTGAGATATCAGAGTGTCTTAAAGCTGCTTCATTAATCTCACCAGTACGTATTCGCTCAACTTCTAAAACAGGAGTAACCCACATTTTCCCAGAACCTTTACTAAGATCTCTTGTATTTGAGCGTATAACCTCTTTAGCGAGCTCTTTATACCCATCATTTGAGACAACTATCTCTACTCTGATATTGTCACTTAAATAAAGTTCATTTTCTGTCTCATCAAGAGTGTAATTTCCTTTTCCAGAAACATCACTAATGGTTATTCCTTCAATCTTGTGTTCTTTTAAATCTTGTATAACATCGCCAAGACAACTCTTGCTAAATATTGCAGTTAATAAATACATAATTACTCCTTTAGTAATACAAACTACATTTTTTAATGCATTTTTTGTTCTAGAAAAAAAGATTTTTTGCTAATCAAGACAATTTTGTCGCTTAAAAAATAATTTGACAAAATTGTAATTTCTTATACTTTTTAGTATCTCATATTGTCAAAACGCTTAAGAACATAAATTGCAAATAACTTTAATAATAATTGATAGACTACTTAAGGAGCAGTTATGGCTAGAGATGATTTGATTGGTGGAGCATTATGGGAGGAGTATTCAAGTGAGGTACAACGTCGTATGGATAATCCATCAAATATGGGAGAAATTACAGAAGAGGAGAAAGGTGACAATAAGCTTATAATTGCTGATTTTGGAGCGGAGAGCTGCGGGGATGCTGTAAGACTTTACTGGTTAATTGATCCAAAATCTGACACGATTAAAACGAGTAAATTTAAAAGTTTTGGTTGTGGTACTGCAATTGCCTCTTCTGATATGATGGCTGAACTGTGTATGAATAAAACAGTAGATGATGCGCTTAAAATCACAAATATAGATGTTGAAAAAGCACTCCGTGATAATCCAGACATCCCAGCTGTTCCTGGTCAAAAGATGCACTGTTCTGTTATGGCATATGATGTTATTAAAAAGGCAGCATCTATGTATAAGGGTGTAGATATGGAGTCTTTAGAGGAGGAGTTCATTATCTGTGAATGTGCACGTGTAACACAAGATACTCTTATACAAGTTATAAAGCTTAACAAACTCACAACTATAGAGGAGATAACAGATTATACAAAAGCAGGTGGTTTTTGTAAGTCTTGCATCAAACCAGGAGGACATGAGAAAAAAGATGTTTATCTTGTAGATTTACTCTCAGAAGTTGCAGTAGAACTTGATGCAGAAGAGAAATCTCGTAAAATTATAGAAGCAAAAGGTAATGGTGATTTTGCATCTATGGGACTGGTTCAGAAGATAAAATCTGTTGAATCAATTCTAGAGGAATATATCCGTCCTACACTCAAAGCTGATGGTGGAGATGTTGAACTAATTGATGTTAAAGAAGATGGTGATATATTTGAAGTTCTTATTAAGTACCAAGGGGAGTGTATGAGTTGTTCTATGAATACAACTACTACACTTGCTGGTATTCAAGATATGTTAGCGTTTAAACTCAAAGCAAATATCAGAGTTATAGTAACATAATGAGTCATGCAACCAAAGAGGGAACGTTTTCTTATTTAAAACAGTTTCCCAAATATTCAAAAGACTTTTATAGATTTAATGGGGAGTATTTTATCTCCTCTTTGGGTTTAGGTACATTTAGAAAAGAGCCATACCGAGAAGAAAATTATGTAGTTAATTACAAAGACTCTGTGAAAATGGCAATTCTTAATGGTATAAACCTGATTGACACTGCAATAAACTATCGTTATCAAGTAAGTGAGGAGGAGATTGGTGAGGCTTTAAAAGAGTTATTTGAAGAAGGACGTGCTTCAAGAGAACAACTTGTTATTACTTCAAAAGCTGGTTTTTTACCTTTAGAGTTTCCTTTTCCAGAAAATCCTTACGAGTGGATTAATGAAAATGTTGTAGAGAGTGGTTTGGCAACTAAAGAGGATATTGTGATAGATCAACACTGTCTTTCCCCAAAATACTTACGCTGGAGTGTTGAGAAATCACTTCAAAATCTAAACCTTAAAACACTTGATATTATGTTTTTGCACAATCCTGAAACACAATTAGGTTATGTTGATTATAAGACACTTCTTCTAAGAATAGAAGAGGCATTTAAACTTTTTGAAACACTTGTCAAAGAGAACAAAATCAAGGCGTATGGTATTGCTACTTGGAATGGATTTTTATATGAAGATACACATAAAGAGTACATGAGTCTTGGCGATATAGTACAAATTGCACAAAAAGTGGGTGGTAAAGATCATCATTTTAAGTATGTTCAATCCCCTTTTAATTTAGGAAAACCGGAAGCCTATAACTTTAACAACCAAAAAGGACCAGATGGTCGTTACTACACTTTAGTACAAGCGGTACATGGTTATAGACTCCAACTAATGGCGTCATCATCACTTCTGCAACTCAACCTCTTTAAAAAGAAGTTTGCAGATACAGTTGGTGAGGTCTTAGGAACCAGTGATTTTAATGATGTGACATCAGCATTACAGTTTGCCCGTTCAGGTGGGGCTGTAAGCGCCTTATTTGGTGCAGTTGACCCAAGTCATGTAGAAGAAAATTTAACACTAGCTTATCTTCCAAGTGCTACAAAAGAGAGTATGAACACCCTTACAGGCAAGATGAATGCTCTATGATGTAATTGTTGTGGGAAGCGGGATTGCCGGACTTTTTTCAGCGCTATATGCAAAAAAATCAGGTGTAAATGTTGCAGTGCTTACCAAAAGCAACCCTTTTAGGTCTAATTCTGCCGTAGCTTCAGGTGGTATAAATGCTGTTATCAATCTAAGTGAATACGATTCTATACTCAATCATATAAATGATACCATTGATGGGGCTGATGGCTTAATAAATGAGAAAAATATCATAGATATGTGTCATGAAGCACCTGACATTATTCAAGAACTTAGAGAGATGGGTGTAGGTTTTGATGCAGATGAAGATGGTAAGGTGATGCAACGCCCTTTTGGTGGGACGAAGGCTCATAGAACCTGTTATATAGCAGATAGAACAGGGAGTGCAATTGTACAGAAACTTTTAATCGAATGTCGTAATCGTGGTGTACATATCTTAAGTAACCATCAGTTTTTAAATATTGCAAAGTATAAAGAGCAACTCTCTGGTGTTACAGTATTAAGAAGACGCGATTCTCAAGTTATTGCTCTTGCGTGTAAGTCTCTTGTTTTAGCAGGGGGTGGGTATGCCGGAATTTACAGAGGACACTCTACAAACTCACAAGAGAGCTCAGGTGATATTATTGCAGCAGCATTACGTGCAAAACTAAGACTCTCAAATATGGAGTTTGTACAGTTTCATCCTACAACCTTAATCAGGAGTGGAGCACTTATTAGTGAAGCCGCTCGTGGAGAGGGTGCTTATCTTGTAGATGAGCGTGGGAAACGTTTTACAGATGAATTGCAAACTAGAGACAAACTCTCGCGAGATATTACTAAGCATATGCAAGATGGGCACAAGGTTTATCTTGATTTTAGACATTTAAATAAAAAGCTTATTGAGAAAAAACTTCCTTCAACCCAAAAAATGGCAATGAGTAGTGCCGGAGTTGATATTTTAAATGAACTTTTAGAGATTACTCCCTCTGCGCACTATAGTATTGGGGGTATCTGGACAAGAGGGGATACATCGACAGATATTGCTGGAGTATTTGCTTGTGGTGAGTGTGCAGTTACTGGCGTTCATGGAGCAAACCGTTTAGGGGGAAATTCTCTTTTAGAGGGGGTGTACTTTGGTCGATTAGCAGGAAGTGAAGCTGCAAAAAGAGTAGTAAGAAAAGAATTTTTGCCAATTGATTATGCAGATATTGATAAAGAGATACGACGAATTGATTTGATTGTAGATGGTGAGAGCCATTTTAATATTAATGCAATGCGTAAAAATTTGGGGGAAACTCTTTTTAGAAATGTTGGAGTGTATAGAGATGAAAAGTCTATCATTGATGCGTTTGAATATGTGCAGTACCTAATTAAGAAACAATACGGTCTTCACTGTGTAAACAAAGATAGAGAGAATAATGTAGAGCTTTCATCAATTTTAGAGTTTAAAAATGCTCTTTATATCGCAGAGGTGATGACACTATCAGCTCTGAGAAGGGAGGAGAGTAGAGGGGTGCATTTTAGGCTTGATTTTAATGAGCGAAATGATAAAAAGTTTTCCTCACCTTCATATGTACGCTTGTTGGATGAAAATCTATTTGAGATTACTTTTGAGAATTTTGCTTTAGACAATCTATGGCATAGAGTCAAAAAGAATTTATTAAAAATTAAAGGATAAACAATGGCAAAGATAATGTTACGTGAAAATGATGCCGGGGAGATTTTATTTTACCTTGCAAAAAGAGATATGGAAGAGATAATCAAAGAGTTGGAGTTTGATACACAAGAGAAGTGGGGTGGTAATGTTAAGCTTACAAATGGCGACACTTGGTTTATAGCCCCACAAGTTAAAAAGCTTCCTGATGAAGTGGTGGCTAAAATAGTTGAGCGTGGTGACAAGGACTAAGAGAGATTTCTCTCTTAGAGTTCAATGCCATATTTTTTGATTTTATAACCAATCTGACGAGCTGTCATACCTAACTCTGCAGCAGCTTTTGTTTGAATTCCTCTATTATCTATAAGTGCTTGTATAATAGACTCCTTCTCTAACTTATGTAAACTTTTATTTGTTATGATTGATTGTTTTTCAACTTGATCAACCGGTTTAACACTTTTTTCAGGGCTTATACTCTCCTCTTGCATGTATACTTTTTGGTAATTAAATGGAAGTACATGATTTAACAATTCTGGTACTATGGTGCCATCAGGGCATATAAGTACTATCCTCTCCATAGTATTTTGAAGTTCTCGAATATTTCCAGGCCACGGATAGTTAAGTAAAACCTCAATGGCTTCTTTTGAAAAGTTCATCTTTTTTTTATGCTCTTTTGTAAACTTTTTCAAGTAGTGCTCAAGAAGTAGTTTTACATCTTCATAACGCTCTCTAAGAGGTGGAAGGTTTATAGGGATAACATTGAGTCTATAAAAAAGATCCTCACGAAACTCCCCTTTTTTTACCATCTCTTCAAGATTTCTGTTTGTTGCAGCAACTAAACGCACATTTGTTTTAATCGTTTTTGTACCACCAACTCTCTCAAACTCTTGCTCTTGTAAAAGACGGAGTAGTTTTACTTGCAGGGATGCTGAGACATCCCCTATCTCATCTAAAAAGAGTGTCCCGCCATCTGCAAGCTCAAATCTACCCTTACGCATCTCTTTTGCATCAGTAAAGGCACCTTTTTCATGTCCAAAGAGCTCACTCTCTAAAAGAGTCTCACTGATCGCTGCACAGTTGAGTTTTATAAAAGCTTCATTTTTACGCTTACTAAGGTTGTGTACAGCAGTCGCAATCAACTCTTTTCCTGTTCCTGTCTCACCACGTACTAAAATAGTAGCATCTGAAGGGGAGACAGTCTCTAACATACTAAATACCTGTTGCATTTTTGAGCTGTTGCCTATGATATTTTCAAATTTGTGTTCATCGAGTAATTCTTGTTTATAGTAAGTTTTCAACTCTGTGAGCGTTTCTTTCTCTTTAGCATACTTTTTTTGTGTAGCTAAAGTACCACCAAACAAAGAGCCTACAATAGTTAGCATTCTAACAATATCATCAAAATCCAAGACTGTATCTTTTGCAATATTTGCAGATATTACACCAAAAATCGATTCATCTTGGATAATAGGTACAGCGATATATGAGATAGAGTTTGAGTTTAGTTTTCCCATCTTGTTAAGATAATTAATATTGTTGTGAACGTTTTCAATTACAACAGGTTCACCACTTTGTGCTGCAAGACCAGTTGCCCCTTCACCTACTTTATAAATAGCCATCTTCTTTTGTTGCGGTGTGAGATCGATTGAAGAATATAGCTCTAGCTGAGTTGCATCATCTGAGACTAAGAAGAGGGTGCATCTCTCCAAATATGAGTTATGTTTTAAAATACGCATAGACTTTTCAATACTTTCTAAAATATTAGTAGTATTGGAGAGCATAAGAGCAGTATCATAGAGTATTTTAATCTCATTATACGCAAATGTTAAAGCACATGTTTGACAATCTTCATTGTCAGGAATTTTTAGATCTTTATACATAAAGTTTTTCCAATAAGTATCTCTTTAAAAATATATTATATTACAATTTAATATAAAAAGTATAATTTTTTGTATAAATAATAACCATTTATATGGTTACAATTAGAACATATTATGCATACAAATTATTTAAAAAATAGGAGATAAGATGCAAATAACAGTACATGGAACACCAACAAAACTAGATGGAAAAAAAATTAAAGTTGGTGGAGAAGCTCCAGCTGCAAGAGTCACAAAATTAGATGGGAGCCAAAATGTTATTGGGATGATAGCACCAAATACCCAACTTATCATTGCAATTCCTTCTTTGAAAACTGAAGTATGCTCCTTAGGTGCCAAGAAGTTTAATAATCTAGTAAAACAGTTCAAAAAATTAGACACTATTATGGTAACTACCGATGATCTAGAGTTTGTAAAAGAGTATGCAGATAAAGAGGCTATAGATAATGTTGAGATTGTGATAGACAAAGAGAGACAGTTTGCTAAGAAGTTTGGACTTTTGATAACAGAAGGAAAACTTAAAGATCGTTTGGCTCGTGCTGTATTTATAATAGATAGAGAGGGTGAAGTGGTTTATAAAGAGTTAGTGAGTGAGATAGTTGATGAGGTTGATTATGACGCTTGTATAAATGCTATAGACGCCATTGTAAATGTAAAACAAAAAGGGCACACACATGAGAATTGGATGTCAGTATAGTAGATGAACTCCTTATATGAGAAGACTGCTCTGACGCCATTAAGAGTAGCACAAGAGAGTGGTTTTTTAGATTGGTCTTCTCAGCCCTCTATTTTTAAACATTATCCCCATTTTCTTTTCTCTTATAGTTTTGGTGAGATTGAAGCACTTCACGCTATAGAGCTTGCTAGAATGGTTAGCTCTGCTAAAGAGATAGGCTCAAAACAATATTATCAGCTCACGACGCCATCTGCTGGAAACCTTCATCCTGTTGAATTTTATGTACAAATACGGGGTCTCAAAGGTGTTTTAAGTGGAATCTATCATGTAGATGCAGGGAAGAGTCAAATCGTACTTATAAAAGAGGTGCAAGATGATGGTTTAGAGTCATTTGTAGGATTAAATGGCTCTTTGAATGGTATGCTTTTTATCATAACAACTGTCCCTTTTCGCTCCCAATGGAAGTATAAAAGTCGTGCTATTCGTTATTGTTATCTTGATGTAGGACACCAAATAGGTGCATTAAGTAGTAGTTTGAAGCTTTCTCAACAAAAGATGACAATTTTGTCTGAATGTGATACTACTATACTCAATCAAAAGATGGGTTTTAAAGAGGAGGAGTTTGTAGCTGCTCTTGGATATTGTGGAGAGTTACGAGAAAAAAGTATTAAACCTTTAAAAGAGGATTTAATGCATGTAATGCCAACAGATTATAGTGAGATGGATAATCTTTTAGTCAATGATATAAAAAAATGTGACTTGTTTAAACATAAAGATACAAAAATAACTGCTCAAATAGATTTAGATAAAATTCTTCAAAGACGTTCAGCACGTTTTTTTGATACTGAGATATCTATGCAAAAAGAGCAACTAAAGTTTTTTATGCAAGAGATACAGGAGATAGATGATTCTCTCTCATGCTATCTTATTTTGCTAAAAGATATCTATCTTCAAGCAGGTATTTACAATCAAGATAAACTTCTCAAAGAGGGGAATTTTACACAGAAGATATGTTCCCTTTTAGTTGATCAAAGATTTATAAAAAATGCAGATATGGTTTTTGTTATCACCTCTAAAGAGTTTAGTGAAAACAAACTTATGCAAGCGGGAGTTTTTGTGCACAATCTGTATATGTTAGCACAAAGTGAAGCTTTAGGATGTAGTGGAGTAGGGGCTTTTTATGATAAAAAGATGCAAAGTTTCCTCCAAACACAAGAGTATATACTCTATGTAAGTGTAGTGGGAGTCAATAAAAAGTAAAGGATACTTTTATGAATGTAAAAATGAAAAAGATTAAAAATGAAGAAGCTCAAAAAATCTTAAATATCTATAGATTTTATAATAGAGATGGGAATTTGTATCTAACTACAGATAAAGAATCTCTTGATGCACTCTATGAAGCAGTAGTAGACGCCATTAACGATGCAGGAGCTCTCAAAGCAAAACTCCCATACCAAGAGTTTGTCCATCCCTGTAAAATGGTAAGAGAAAATGATGTAGGCTGGGTAGGGCACTTTGAAGAGAGAGATAATCGAAGATTTTTTTTAAGTGATATTCATGACTATTTGAAATTGGTTTATGAATAGAATATTTAGCATAAAAAAACTTACTCCTTTTATTTTAAAATATTTTTTGATAATTTAATTTGTGTTTTTATATTTTGTTTCGCTAAAATGTTTTTTCAAAGAGAATATTTTTAAATCCTAACATTAAGATAGTAATAATTAAATGGAGTATCAAAGTGGAACGAGAGGCTAACAAGATAATTTATGCAGGGTTTTTTACGAGGCTTCTCTCTACATTTGTAGATATATTCATTGTTGTAGCAATGTTAGGTGTAGCGAGTGCTGCTCTTGATACAAAAAGTATAGTAGTTCTAATAGTTGTTTGGTGGCTGTATAACACTATGATGATTATAAAATACAAAGCTACTTTAGGGGCTAAATTATTTGGTATAGAGGTTCTCAACCAAGAGGGAGGGACACTTTCTTTTAAATCAGCATCTTATAGATCTTTTCTTAGTATTGCACCTTTTGCACTCTATATTCTGCTTAGAGGTATGCAGCATAATATGGAGTTAGCACCTTCACCTACAATCCAACAACTGCCTCAACTTCTTTTTCTTCTTCCACCTTTTTTAATGTTCTTTACACAAAAAAAACAGATGATACACGATTTATTGGCACAGAGTATTGTGGTCGATAAAAGTGAAGAAGAACATGCCAAAAGAGAGGAAAAAAAGAGTGTACTCTATATAGGACGAAACATCTTAAAAATAGTTGGAACAATTATTTTTCTTATTGGAGCTGGGTATCTAGTGGTTTATGTTGGAGTGTTCTATTTACTTGCAAAACATAATAACGACTCCTATAATGCCTCTTTTAAACAGCACTATAATGTTAATGATTATAATGATTCAAAGATTATATTTTACAAGCAAGCGTTAGAGAGAAATACTCAGAAGTTTATAGAGGCTAAAGGGATGTATGATATCTTTGAAGCAGATGTGAAAAAGGATTTAGCACTTAATTGTATTCAATATTTCCTTGCGCGAGAACATAATGAATCAGATTGGATAAATCTCGGTAGCGGTTTTAGAAAAAATGCACGAAACAAATATGCAAATACTGAAGATATGATTCAAAAAGCCAAAAAAAATGCAGATCATATGGGAAAATATTTTTACTATTATGATTTAAATGAGGTAAATCATATTGCAGATGATGTTGCCAATATATGGAATAAAGATGCAAATAAAGAAACATGTCAAAAGATGCTACCTGTAGATGAGATGTATACTATGTTTATAATGCCATATATAAAAAATAGAGAAGAGGCATTAGCTCGTGATAAACATGAATATAAGTACGCAAAGCCATCTGGGACACCTAACAAATCTTTTTATAAAAAAAAGATAGAGGAGACATCTGCATGGCTTGATATGCTTTATGAAAAACATCCAGATTATTCTAAATATCTTCAAAAACAAAATGAGCTTGCCCAAGAAAGAGAGAAACAAAGAGCAATACAAAGAAAAAAAGAAAAAGAAGAGAATGAAAAATTACGACGTGAACGAGAGAAACAAAAGATCTTAACAATGCAAAAAAACATTTGGCAAGATATGAAAAATGGAAAATATTATTCGATGAATGAAGTTAAGATGTTAAATTTTAATATTAAAAACTCAAAAGGGCAAACACCTTTAATGATAGCGGTTGAAAATGCTCAAGATGATATTGTTAATTCATTAAGTATGGTAGATGCAAATTTTTGGGCAAAAGATAATAGGGGTAAAACTGCCTATGATTATATTCAAAAACCAAAAACTCAAAGAGACAAAATATTTACTGATAGAATGTATGGCAGTCTACGAATGCTTGAAGCGAATCAAATTGTTTTAGGTAAGGCTAACATAATCTCCTCTTCATATCAGAATAAAGATGATAATTTAGAGATTTTTATTCAGGGCGCTGATTGTAAAGAGTTTAAGTTTGCAAAAAATACTGTATGCAAATCTAACTAACTCCCCTTAGCTTTATTTTGAAGCTCTATCCCAAACAGCTCATCTAGCATGATGAGTAACTCATCTTTTGCACTTCCAGCAAAGGAGTTTTCTAAAAATAGATTGATTCCTTTTCCTGCATGTTCTACGAGTGGGATGATTTTTATACCTGTTATCTCTGACATAAAGTGCGACTCATCACCCTCTTCATAAGCGTGTAGGAGTATTGAGCGGGAAAAGTTGTTGAGTATGTGGTAGTAGATATGTAAAAATTCTGATTCAAGAACCTCTAAACCATAAAGATGTGTCGTAATCTTAAACTCAAAAGCGGCTATTTCACTCACTTTCTTAGGTTTTATTGTGATACCTATCTCCTCTTTTACCTCACGTACAAGCGCATCTAAAAGCGCTTCACCCTCATCTACAGTCCCACCGGGAAAACCCATTCTTCCATCCCAGCGGTCTATCATAATAATAGCAGGGCATTTTATGTTTTTTATATCGCCATTGAAGTATTTCCACGGGGATATCTCTTTAACATAGATAGCTAAAAAAACTGCGTTTTTCTTATTTGGATCAAAATTTCCAAAAGCTATTCTTTTCATTATTTATTCGCTTTAATAATACCATTTTCAATGAGAAGTTTTTTTATGATATATCCAGCTGTTCTATCATCTTTAGCTGCATATTCAATCAATTGATTCTTTTGAGTTGGTGTAAGAGCTACTGATAAAGATACATTAGATTGCTCTTTTTTAACCTTAGAGCCAAATGGACGACCAGGTTTCTTAGTTTGTAGGTCTGCATGAGTCTTTACAGAGGATTTACTTGAACTGAGTTTTTCAAATTTAGCTTTAGCCATTATAGCTCCTTTAAATATTTATTTATAATATATTTAACTATATTCAATTATAGTTAAATATAACTTTTAATTAGTTTCATAAGTTCATTCATTGTAGTACTTATTTTTTTATATGTATGTCTTCTTAATCCTGAAGAGTTAGCAAGTTCTATGATACTTTGACCCTCATTCTCAGAAGTTTGTAACGCTCTAGTGTGGGGAATTACAAAATACTCTATATCATCTCTTGTAGTCTCTTTTAAGTACTCTATAGCATCAATTGCATCTTGATCTTTAATAATGGCATTTACAACAAATAAAATAGGAATATTTTGCTCAAATGCCCTTTTGTAACTCTCTAGTGTAGTACCGAGTGCATTTATGGTGGGGTTAAAAGGGATAATAATCAGGTCAGCATTTTTTGAAACTAAGTCTAGACGTTTATCATCAAAACCACCAAAGTCATAAACAACATCACCCTCGCTTATCTCTGGTATATCTTCATCTAATCCTATTTTATAAACTCTATCATCATCCAATGTTTGTGTTAAAACTCCATAGGGATCAAGTTCGACAATCGTAGCATCAAAAAAGAGTGCGATTTGTGTGGCGAGCATAGACTTCCCAACACCACCTTTTTGATTAAAAATAATTATTTGCACATATTTACCTTTATTTATAATATAAAAAGTATTATATACTATCTTATATTAAATTATATTTTTTATATTTAAATATAATATAAATAATATATGCACAAGAAAAACTAGATAGTACAGTAATTAAAGCACTAGCAGTATGACTCTTCTAGAATAAAAATTGCAATCGCTATAAATAATATCGAGGATATATTTTATGGTAACTCTATTTTTAAAAGAAGATAATATAAAAGTAAAAGTTTCAAATGGTAAAAGCCTACGAGAAGTTGCTCGTAAGAGTGGTGCTTCCATGGAGTTTGGATGCCGTGTAGGGGATTGTTCTACCTGTATAGCCAAAGTTATTAAAGGGAGTGAGCTTCTTAGCCCTGTAACTCCTAAAGAGCGTATAGCACTTGACGCCATTGCTCATGAAGATAATTCTTTGCGTTTGATGTGTCAATGCAATATAGATGCAAAAGAGGGCGAGATTGAGATCTCGTATTTTATTTAAGATGAGCGCTCTTACTGCACAGGTCTCTGAAAGTGTCCATTTTATAGGGGCATTTGATCCTAAAATCCGTACCTTTGACATCATTATGAAAACAGCAAACGGAAGCTCTTATAACAGTTATGTTGTGCGTGGCTCTGAGGGTGTAGCAATTATGGACACGGTA
>Ga0193965_1000197_pt1 | contig 21014 bp, 20 predicted proteins | sample FB_8_MG_FD_140330 | JGI IMG/M metagenome (GOLD analysis project Ga0193965, IMG submission 140330) | Microbial mat bacterial communities from the Broadkill River, Lewes, Delaware, United States - FB_8_MG | ecosystem: Environmental > Aquatic > Freshwater > River > Microbial mats | place: USA... | reverse complement strand
CTATCACTGCTGGTAAAGAGTTTGGTCCATTAGCTGCAACATTAGCATTTATCAACTACGAAGTTGAAAATGAAGATGCTGTAAATAATATTCAAGCATACTTAACTTTAAGCTTCTAGTCTTAACTCACTGCTCTAGCTAGCTAGGGCAGTATTTCATTTTAAATTTTGCCCATCAATTATTCTCCCGATGCTCATGCTAAGTTACATTCTTTGTATGAAATGGGCAAAATCCCTTCATAACTAATCATCCATTACAACAAAGAGTAAATTTATTTTTGCTATCATATCTTCATGAAAATACAAACACAATACAATTATGAAAAAACATGGACAACAACACGTGAACAAGATCTTCTTAGAATTATAGAAGAGGAGATTGGAGATGCTGATCCACAAGGAACACTCTTGTATGTAAAAGAGGCAATAAAATCAGGAAAAGTTATCTCTGTTGGTAGTTGTAAGTTTCGTAAAGAGGGGAAATAATGCAAGAAGATTTACAAGAATTTGGTAAATACTATGACGTAGTTATAGAGTTTTTCATAAACTACTCTATGCAGATAGTTGGTGCAATTATCATTTTCCTCTTAGGGATTATTGTTTCTAAATATTTACATCGATTTGTTTTAAATCTTTTACTTAGACATAAGTTTGATGAGACACTGAGTCAATTTTTAGCAAACTTTATTAGAATACTCATTATATTGATGGTCGGTGTTTTGGCTCTTGGTAAACTTGGTGTCTCAATAGCACCATTCATTGCGGCCTTAGGTGCACTTTCTCTTACTGCAGGACTCGCACTTCAAGGAAGCGTCGCTAACTTTGCAGCGGGTGTCGTCCTTATTGCTACAAAACCTTTTAAGATAGGTGACACAATAACTGTGCATGATGTTTATGGTCAAGTTCAAGAGATAAAACTAGCCTACACAGTACTTATAAATGAAGATAAAGAGCAGATAACTATCCCAAATAAATATATGATAGGAGATGTCTTGGTAAACTCTTTTGAATATAGAATAGTTGAAGGAAGTATTGGTGTAGCATATGATAGTGATATGAGTAAATCTATAGAAGTTATCAAGAATATCTTAGCTTCTCATGATGAGCTAGATGCTACTAATGAAACGATAGTAGGTATAGAAAAATTTAGTGACTCTTGTGTTGATATAGCTTATAGATATTGGGCACCAACGGAGAAGTTTTTTAAGACACAGTATAATGTGAACTTGAAAATTATAGAAGCTTTTAACGAAGAAGGGATTGAAATTCCTTTCCCTCAAAGAGAGATAAAAATTATAGGAGATAAGAATGTTTAACCAACCAGATATTGCAAAGTTACTTTTACGCTTAAGTGTAGGTATATTGATGATGTTTCATGGTATTCATAAGTTGATGCATGGGATTGAAGGTATTAAGTCTATGACCACAAGTGCCGGATTGCCAGAATTTTTAGCTTATGGTGTATATATGGGTGAGCTTATAGCTCCTATTTTTATCATATTAGGTATTTATGCAAGAGTAGCTGCGGCAATTTTGAGTTTTAACATGCTTATGGCAATTGGGCTTGCATATGGATTTAGTTTTTCACTTACAAAACATGGTGGATTAGCTATGGAACTTCCACTGATGTTTTTCATAATGTCACTGCTCATAGTGCTTTTAGGAAGTGGAAAATACGCTGTAAACTCTAAATAGAGTTTACGGATGTCTTACTTTTATCTTAGAGTTTAGACTCCAGCCAATAAGTAGCATCAAGACAATAACCAAAAGAGCAGGTAGAGGTGTGTAAACATTTGCTAAAAATACAAGCCAAAGTAAAATAGCACCTAATGGCGTCGGAACACCTGTGAAGTAATTATCAACTGAACCTGCGTCTGTATTGAGGTTAAAATGAATCAGTCTTCTAAGTCCTGAAATAACATAATATATACTTGCTAAAGAAGCTACAATCATCCAAGCCCCACTGAGCTGTGTTGTATACACAGCTTGAAAAACAAAGAAAACTGGTACAAGTACAAAAGTTAAAAAGTCTGCAAAACTATCAAGTTGCACCCCAAATTCGTTTGAGAGGTTGTATTTTCGAGCAATTTTACCATCAAAGATATCAAATGCTCCACCAATCCAAGCTAAAATACTTGCTGCAACAAAATTATTTTGCGTAATAAAATACGTAGCCATTAGACCTGCTGTAATATTAACAAAAGTAAATAAGTTTGCTAAATTAAAATGTGAAGATGGTGTCCATATAAATTTCATTTACTACCTTTAGGGTTTTTAGAGATGCCCTTTAATATTTTAATTTGTAATTGTATCTTAATTTTTATTACAAATTTTTAATTACTATTTTTGTTAACCTTTGGATAACACCGATTATTATAAAATGCCGTTAATATGAAAAATTTAAAAAAAATATTTTTATCAGTTTTATTGTTTTCATTTACGTTTTTAGTTTTTCATGATTATGTGATAAATGAGATTAATCCATCTTCACAAAATGCAGAAATAGTAAGTGTTTCTTATGAAAAATCAAAAGAGAATATAATAAACTCAGCTCTGCAAGTACATGACAAGATACATGCATTTGTAGCACTTTCTTTAACAAATATTCATATACTGACCAGTTTTACTTTTGATTCAAAACCTCTTGATACTGAAAAACAAATTATCTCTACTATCTCCTTTATTCTGGATCGTCCACCACTCTCTTAACCCTGTTTTTAATTATATATAAAATTTAATACAAGGTTGTCAAATGAAACAATTTTTACTTTTTTCTTTACTAGTATCTTTTAATTTAGATGCACAAAATTTAAATTCCATACTTGAATCTCTGCATGAGAGTCATATAGTCAAAACTTTAGAATATCAAAGAGATTCTGAGATAGCAAAAAACTCGCTAGTCTCTGATTATGAAGCACCACAATTAGGTCTGAGCGTAGCACATGCAAAAGACTCTGTTGAGGATGGCGTCGAGTATTCACTTGGGATCTCCCAAGAGATTATAAATCCATTCTCGACTTCAGAAAAAAACAAGGCACAAAATAATTTAGACTTAGCAATTAAGCAAGAGACTAGACATGAAATTCATCTCTTAGAATTAGAGATTGCCTCAAAATATTATGCTGCTTGTATCTCACAAGAGATGAGCGAGCAAACACAAACACTCTTTCAAGAGCAAAGTAGCAGATATTTACAGTTAGAGAATGCTTATAATCTCGGGGAAATTTCAAAAAAAGATTTACTTTTCAACAAATTAGACTTAGCTAAACTCAAGCAAAAAGCAACTCTTTACACAAGAGTGAAAAATGAAAACTTTTTTACGCTTCAAAGTGCTCTTGATAATGTGAATTTAGAGAGTATAGCCTGTGATGATTTAATTGCACCACAAAAAGAGATACATTTAAAAAATCTAAATAGACATAATGAGCTTAAAACTATAGCTTATAAACAAAATGCATCAAGAGCATTGTATCAACTTAACGATTCCTATTTACCGAGTATTACGTATGGGCTTATGTATGAACAAGAGCTGGACACAAAAAGGTATACTGCAAGTATCAATATTCCTCTTAGTGGAATGAGTACGAAACAGCAGAGCTTAAAGACGCAGCAATTGATGTTAAACTCATCTTATGTAGAGCAGGAACAAATGTTAAGAAGTGAAATTAAAAACAATTCTAAAAAACTCTTAACAGAAGTTGAGTCTATGTATACGGAATTAGATCTTTTAACTAGGGAGGTACTTCCTTTAAGTAAAGAGTTACTCACACTATCGAAATCTGCATTTAGAGAAGGTGAGGGAACTATTATGGAATATATTGACTCCTCACGTTCTTATAGTGAAAATTTGCTTGAGATGCTAGAAGTGAAAAAGAGTTATTATGAGAAGCTTTTTGAATTATATAAAACAGCTGATAAAGAATATGGAGAAATAAAATGAGAAAAATTATAAGTTTAATATTAATGAGTTATGCTTTACAAGCAGCCCAATTTATTAAAATATCACAACAACAACAACTTGACCTAGGTGTCAAAATGCAAAAAGCAACAAAGATAGAGGACATTTCTTTGACGCCATACAATGGAACTGTAGTACTCGATAAAAAAGATATTATCACTGTTAGCTCAAATATAGAATCAATTGTGCAAGATATTTATGTACGTGATTTTGAGTATGTGAAAAAAGGTCAAAAACTTTTAACTCTTCGAAGTAATGCACTCCTTAGTAAGCAAAAAGATTATATAGAAGCTGTTTTAGAATTAAAAACGGCTACACAAAATCTTAACAGAGATCTCAAATTAGAAGCAGATGGAATTATCTCAAATAAAAGACTTCAGGAGAGTATAAAACTCAAAAGCTCTCTTGATGCAAGAGTAAACCTTCATGGAAGTCAACTTTTAACAAACGGTTTTTCAAAAAAGATGCTTGCACAAATTCAGACAAGTTTGCAGCCAATAGTTGAGCAAAATATCTATGCAAGTAAAAGTGGTGTTGTGTATAAGATAGATGTAAATGTTGGAGAATTTGTTCAAGCTGAACATATGTTAATGGGGATTTATGCAGATGCAAAAAGATATATAGAGCTCAGTGTCCCAGTTAAAGAGATCCAAAATATCTCTTTGGGGGATAAAGCACTTTTTTCAAAATATAGTGCAACTATTATTGCTATAGGTAATGTAGTAAATATATCTTCCCAGTCAGTTCAGGTAAGAGCAGAGATACAAAATGCTCAAGATATTATGATAAATAGAGTATATGGCGTCAAGATTCATAAGAGTGTTAAAGATGCTGTAAAGGTTAAAAAGTCTGCTGTTGTATTTCGAGAAAACAACTCTTATGTATTTAAAAAAGTAAGTGATGGTTTTGAAGTTGTAAGTGTGGAGATAATTAGTGAAGGAGCAGTTTGTTATGTTGTAAAAGCAGACATTCATCCGGGTGATAACTTAGCTGTAAGTGCAACCGCAGCACTTTTGAGTGCAATGGAAACAGAAGATGAGTGAAAAATTAGTTAATTTTGCTCTTAATCAAAGAGTACTTATTTTACTTTTAGCATTTGCGGCTTTGTTTTTTGGAACATCTTCTATGTTAAAGTTGCCTGTTGATGCATATCCAGATGTAGCTCCTACGCAGGTAAAACTAATCTTAAAAGCTTCAGGTATGACGCCATCAGAGATGGAATCACGTGTAACGATTCCTATTGAGCAAAATATGCAAAGTATCCCAAATCAGACTATTGTACGCTCACTTTCTAAGTATGGGTTATGTGATATTACAATTGACTTTGAGGATGGCGTCGATATCTACTGGGCAAGGCAACAAGTTGCTCAAAGGCTCAGCGAAGTACTCGATCAGTTACCATCAAATGTTGAGGGTGGCTTAGCGCCCATTACGACGCCATTGGGTGAGGTGCTAATGTTTACCATTGAATCAGACACACTTGATTTAATGGAGAAAAGAACACTGCTTGATTGGGTTATAAACAAACGTTTAAGAGGTATTGACGGTGTTGCAGATACAAATGCCTTAGGTGGTTATGTAAAAACTTATGAGATAGTTCCAAACTTTACAAAGATGAAACGCTACGCCATAAATATGGAGATGCTTCAAGAGACACTCTCACAAAATAATCAAAATGAGGGGATAGGGCGTTTATCTTTAGGGGAACAATCTTTATATATACGCTCTGAGGGAAGACTTAAAAATATTAGTGATATTGAGAATTTAATTATTAAACATGATAACTCTGTAGATATTAAAATCTCAGATATCGCTGAGGTAAGAATAGGCTCACTCACTCGTGCTGGTTTTGTTACAAAAGATGGTGGAGCTGAAGCGGTCCAAGGTTTAGTTCTCTCAAGAAAAGGGGTAGATACCTCTGGTGTTTTAAATAGAGTAAAAGCTGAATTAGAGAAGATAGAAAAAGATCTTCCTAAAGGGACGAGTCTCAATATTTTTTATGATAGATCAGTTTTAGTCTCTAAGGCAATTAACACAGTATCAAAAGCTCTGCTTGAAGCACTTGTGTTAATTGTAATTGTTTTATTTATCTTCTTAGGTAATTTAGCCTCAGCGTTCAGTGTCGCAATCATTTTACCATTTGCAGCGATGATGACCTTTATGGCTATGGGTTATTTTGGAATCTCTGCGAACTTGATGAGTTTAGGTGGTCTGGCAATCGCCATTGGTATGCTTGTGGATGCCGGAGTGGTTATGGTTGAAAATATTACAGAATATTTAAGTGATGAACAAAATAAAAACAAGTCAAAACTAGAATTGGTAATTAAATCAGCAAGAGAGGTTGCAAGTCCTATTTTTACAGGTGTAGTGATTATTATTATAGTTTTTTTACCACTCTTAACACTAGAGGGTTTAGAGGGAAAACTTTTTGTTCCAGTGGCTCTGAGCATTGTATTTGCTTTGACATCTTCACTTATTTTAGCACTGAGTTTTATACCAGTAGTGAGTTTTTATGTCTTAAAACAAAAACCACACGCTAAACCTGCAATTATGGTTTTTTTAGAAAAATGGTATGAGAGAGTTTTAAATATTGCTCTTAAAAATCAAAGTGCTGTATTTATAACTGCGGTAATTTTATGGGCTTTAGCCCTTGGTGCTTATACGCAAGTGGGAAAAACTTTTATGCCTGAACTTGATGAGGGGAATGTGATTATAGGAATAGAGAAAAACCCTTCTATCTCACTTGATGCATCAAGAGATATTGATCTGAAAATTCAACAAGCGATAATGAGAGAGATTCCAGAAGTACTTTCAATTGTAGCACGTGGTGGTTCTGATGAGATAGGTCTAGATCCTATGGGGCTTAATGATACCGATACTTTTTTAGTACTTAAACCAAAAGATGAGTGGAGAGTAGCATCAAATGAGTGGTTACTTGATGAGTTTCGTCGGGTTTTAGATCAGTTTGTAGGGGTAGAGTATGGATTTACTCAGCCTATTGCTATGAGAATTTCAGAGATGCTCAGTGGTTCACGTGGCGATATCGTTGTCAATATTTATGGAGAAGATTCAAACAAATTAGAGCAGATTGCAAAAGATATATATAAAATTACCCAAACTGTACAAGGGAGTAGTGATGTATATAAAAAAGCAAATGAGGGTGTGGCTTATTGGGAGGTGATATTTAAAGATGCAGCGATGTCACGTTATGGCGTCACAAGAGCAGAACTCTCTGCATATCTTCAATCTTCTGTAAATGGTGTTCAAATTGGAATCATTCAAGAGGGTTTACGTCGAATTCCGCTTATGATTAAAGGGGATCGTGACCTACAAACAAGTATGAATAAAAATAAGAACTTGCAGTATGTTTTAAAAGATGGCACCGGAGTTGAGATAAACGAGCTTGTAGAGTTTAAGATGACCCAAGGGCCAGTTCAAATTGACCATGAAAACTCTATGAGAAAATCTTTGGTGCAAACAAATGTAGTAGGGCGTGATTTAGTCGGTTTTGTAGATGAATTAAGTGCTAAAATTAATGCTGAAGTGAAACTGCCTCAGGGCTATTTTGTTGAATACGCTGGTGAGTATCAAAACCAACAGCGTGCAGCGGCAAGACTCTCTTTTATTGTACCTCTGAGTATAGGGCTTGTATTTATACTATTGGTTATGACCTTTAAATCATCACTCCAAGCTTTTTTAGTACTTTTAAATATTCCATTTGCTTTAATTGGTGGTGTTTTTGGACTTTATTATACAGGTGAGTATATGAGTGTTCCTGCTACAGTTGGGTTTATTGCATTAATGGGGATAGCAGTTTTAAATGGCGTCGTGATGTTGAACTACTTTAACTATTTGCGTGGAAGTATTACAGACTCTTTAGAACTTGTAAAAGTTGGAGCTATAAGAAGATTACGTCCTGTTTTAATGACAGCTTTTATAGCTGCTCTTGGTTTGATCCCGATGCTTTTTGCAACAGGACCAGGTTCTGAGATACAAAAACCGTTGGCAATAGTAATTATAAATGGGCTTGTTTCATCTACATTTTTAACGCTTGTATTATTACCTATTCTTTATCACAAATTTGTTGCTAAAAAGCTTTAATATTAATAATGATATGTATTATCATTATTAAGTATGTTGTAAGTTGATATTCATTATCATTACATATTTATTTAAGGAAATATGTAATGATTGATATCATTGATATACAAGCACTAGAACAGAGTGGATTAATCCACTCTAAAACTGCAGGAAGATTTGAAACTGTAAAAGAACTACCAAAAGAGGCAAATAGCTTTGATAATATATTTGATTATGCAGATACTTTTGGGGTAATTCGTTTAGCTTATATAAATAGTGCACATCAAATTAGTTTAAAACCAAATAAAGAAGAAAAAAAGGCCTCTGCTATAGGAGGTGAATTTGGTTTTAGTACAGCAGCGTATAATGGCATCAATTTTCATTTAGCTGCTTACATCTCACAAACTATTAATGCCTTTAATCCTTCACAAGAGAAAATAAATGAAGATTTTACAGATGTAAACGGGGATCCTTTTATGTATATTGGAGAACTAAGTCTTGATTATACTAGTGATTTTTTAGAGCTAAAATTAGGTCGTGTAAAAGTTGAAACACCCTATGCGAATAGTGATGATATACGAATGGCGTCTAACACATTTCAAGGTGCATGGGCTAATCTTCATTATACTTCAAACTTTCATACTCAAATATTTTATTTTAATAAATGGGCCGGGTATGATTCTCAGGATGAGAATACACTAGAATCTCAAAATGAATTCAAGTATCTTGTAGATGATGATAGTTTAGGAATGATGAGTGCCTCTTTGACTTACGAGTATGCAAAAAATTCTGAGATGAGTGTATGGTTTAACTATATAGATAATATGGCGTCTATCTCCTATGCAGAGATAGTTGGAATCTATTTTATAGATAAAGATGGGTTTCATTTAGATTATGGTTTACAAGCAAGTTATATCTCTGAATTAGCTGATTCTGGAGTTGATGGAACCATTCTAGGGGCAATGGCTATACTTCATTATAATGGATTGTTTTTTGGAACTGCAATAAATGGAGCATATTCTGATAGTGGCAAAGCTGTTACAGATGGATTTGGGGGTGGTCCGTATTATACATCGCTTGATGAAGCGACAATTGGAGCTATCTCTGAGGCAGGGGCCGAACATATAGAATCTAAAAATAATGCTTATGCTTATAGAATAGGCGGTGGATATGAGTTTGAGAAAATGGGAGTTTATGGTTTGGTACTCGAGGGAGTTTACGGAAAACTTTCTAATGACCATGGTTCAATTACAGAAAAAGATGCTATTATAACTTATGAAATAACTTCTAGATGGTATTTACAGGCAATTTATACAGACTATCAATCTTCTCAAAATAGAAATACATTTGATAGAGCCCTTGTAAGAGTTGACTATAGTTTTTAGTTAATATTGAATTAATATGATATCTATTATCATTATAAATAAAGATATGAAAATAAAGAATAAATTATGCATACATTAAAAGATTGCAAGAAAGCTTGCAAAGTAAAAGTTACAAAGTTAAATGCGGAGACTGAATTAAAACAAAGACTTATATCTTTTGGAATTATGAAAGAAGCAATTATCGAAGTGCTTGAACATGCCCCAGCGAAAAGTACTATTGAAGTAAAAGTAGGAAAAATGAGAGTAGCTCTGCGTGCTAAAGAAGCAGAACTTGTAGAGGTTGAGAAAATATGAACGAAATAGATACTAAAGCTTGTCCTGTTATTGCAAATCATATAAAAGTAGCACTTGTCGGACAGCCAAATGTTGGTAAGAGTATGCTTATTAACTCTGTTTCAAATGCTCATTTGCATGTTGGAAATTTCTCTGGTGTTACTGTAGATAAAACAGAGGTACTTTTTGATTATAAAAATTTTCATTTTACTGTAGTGGATTTACCTGGTACGTATGCCTTTACAGATTACACAATCGAAGAGAAAGTAACGCATAATTATTTGTGTGCTGAGAGTTATGACCTAATCATTAATGTAATAGACTCCACAAATCTGCAAAAAAATCTTCAACTTACATCTGAACTAATGAGCATGAGTAAAAATATGGTTATAGCATTAAATATGACCGATGAAGCAGATAAAGAGGGGATAGAGATAGATGCTGAGTATATGTCAGCTTTACTTGGTATCCCTTGTATTAAAGTGTCAGCACAAACAAAAATGGGGATTGAGAATCTTATAGAAGCTGTAATAATAGCATTTCAAACACAAGATCAAGAGAGAAAACTAATATTTTCAGAGCCAGTAGAAGAAGAGATTGCAGAGATAGTGGCTTATCTTGAAAAGCATAAGTATGAAGCGGTGAACTCTTATAGAAATGTTGCAATTAATCTTCTAAAAAACAATAAAAAAACGTATTCAAAAATACATGACAATCCTATATGGACAGAGTTACAACCCATACTTATAGATGCTTCACGTCATATTGAACTGCATCATGATAGTGATGATATTAAAGAAGCTTTTGCTGAGGAGTATGCATCATTTAACAGGGGTATCGCTACAGAGGTTGTAAAACAAGCAAATAAAGTGGAGATGAAAACACTTACAGAGAAAATTGATAATGTACTGATCCATCCTGTATTTGGGATCCCTATCTTTTTGTTTTTTATGTGGAGCTTGTTTCAACTCACTTTTGAGATAGGCGCTATACCAATGGAGTATATAGATGGTTTTTTTGGTTGGTTTGGCGACACAATTGGGGCAACAATTGTAAATGATGAGATACGCTCTTTGGTTGTTGATGGAATAATCGCAGGTGTGGGAGCTGTTGTTTTGTTTGTTCCAAATATTATTATTCTTTTTATAGGGATTGCGCTCTTAGAGAGTACCGGATATATGTCCAGAGTTGCTTTTTTACTTGATGGTTTTTTTCATAAATTTGGACTTCATGGACAATCTTTTATACCATTAGTTACAGGTTTTGGATGTTCAATTCCCGCTTATATGTCAGCAAGAATTTTGAAAAATGATAGAGACAGATTACTTACGCTTTTCATCATAGGTTTTATGTCTTGTGGGGCTAGATTACCTGTATATGTACTTTTTGCAGGTGCATTTTTTTCAGCAGAAATGGCAGGAAATGTTTTATTTATTATCTATATCTCTGGGGCTATTCTTGGCCTTATCGCAGCTAAGATATTAAAACTTACGGCCTTTAAAGGGGCAGATGAGCCTTTTGTTATGGAGATGCCTAAGTATAGACTTCCATCTGTAAAGCTAGTCTGGCATACAGTTTTAACAAAGACGATGATGTATCTTAAAAAAGCGGGTACATTTATTGCGGCAGCTTCTATGCTTATCTGGTTTTTGAGTAATTATCCACATAACCTGGAATTAGAAGAGCAGTATGGCGTCAAGATTGAGAAAGCTGAAACTAAGGAACAAAAACAAAACTTAGAAAATGAACTTGGGGTTACTTTACTTGAACAGAGTTACTTAGGAGTAATAGGAAAATTTTCTGAACCAATATTTGAACCCTTAGGATTTGACTGGAAAATGAGTGTAGCTCTTCAAACAGGACTTGCGGCAAAAGAGGTAGTAGTCTCTACTCTAGGTGTTCTTTATGCTTTAGGTGATAATGTAGATGAGGAGAATACATCACTTATTAATGCTATTAGTAAAAATATTTCTTTTCCTTCTGCTATAGCATTTATTGTTGTAATTATGGTGTATTTACCTTGTTTAGCAGCATCTATAGTTTTTACTAGAGAAGCTGGAGGAATTAAATACTTCTTTTACCTTTTGGGATTTACCTCAATAGTTGCGTATGTTTTGGCCTTTATAGCTTATAATCTTACACGTGCGTTAATGTAGTTAACTAGTTATTAGTTGTATTGGGTTAAACTTTGATTATGAAAAAAATATTAATGATTGAAGACGACTTAGAACTAGCAGAGATACTTACAGAGTATCTTGAACAATTTGAGTTTGAAGTTGTAACAGAAGATGACCCTTTTAAAGCTGTAAGTATATTAAAACTTGAACCATTTGATTTGGTAATCTTGGATCTAACACTCCCAGGTATGGATGGCTTGGAGGTTTGTGAAGCTATCCGTGAGCGTCAAGATATACCAATTATCATCTCTTCAGCAAGAAGTGATGTTACTGATAAGATAAAAGCTCTTGAACTAGGAGCAGATGATTATCTTCCCAAACCTTATGACCCAAGAGAGCTAGAAGCAAGAATTCTTTCAGTGCTTCGTCGTTATGCTGCTAAAAGTGAGGCAAAAGAGGAGTCTAAAAGTGATTTTAAATGTGATAAAGAGACTATGGTTATCACATTTAAAGGTAGAAATATAGATCTTACTAATGCTGAATTTGGAATACTTTCGTATATGATTAGTAAACAAGGGTTAGTAGTGAGTAGGGAAGATCTTATTCATAACGTAAATGCAATTAATGAAGACTCTTCAAACAAAAGCATAGATGTTATGGTTGGTCGTATTAGAAATAAACTAGGTGATAAAACACTTATAGAATCTGTTCGTGGTGTGGGATACAAACTACTTAAATAATGAAAAAACATGCTGTTTTAATCACTGTTCTTTTTGCTCTTGTCGTTACAGTTGTAAGTGTAACGGCAGTCTTTTTGGAATTTTATAAACTTAATCGTGAACAATATATAAACCATATTTTTACAAAATACTCTGTTATTACACAAATCTATCGTGCCCATCATTTAAGTAAAAGCTCAGACATCATGCTAGAGGCTAATTTAGCTGTATATAAACTCGTAACTATTAAAGATAAAAAAACTATCAAAGAGGTCTTAAGAACTGCTGATGTTTTAAAAAGGGAAGGTTTTAAAAGTATTAATGGTTCAGTACTATTAAATCAAAAAGGTCTTTATACTCAAAATAACTTTACTGATCTTCGCGTAACTATGATGCAAAATGATAAAACAATATATTTTTATATGCAGACACCATCTAATGCGATACTTATACAAGATGAGGAGTTACAACCTTATAGAGCTTGGAGTGTTTTATATACTTATCTTACAGTTATTGGGATTATCATATTCTCATTTTTCTTAGTCTTGCAAAAACTAAGACCACTTATTAGACTAAGGAAAAAAATAGCACTTTTTGGGGATGGAAATATGAATATCTCTTTTAAAACATCTTCATGTGATGAGATAGGTCTTGTTGCAAATGAGATGGAAGCTGCACGTGAGAAAATAGAAACACTTTTAGAATCACGAACGCTTTTTTTAAGAAATCTGATGCATGAGTTAAAAACTCCTATTGCTAAAGGTACTATTGCAACACAAATGTTAGACTCGCAAAAACAAAAAGACAGGTTTACATCTATTTTTGGAAGATTAGAGTCTTTAGTTACTGAGTTTGCACTTATAGAAGAGGTAACAAGTGTTGATAATAAAAAGAATTTTAAAGAGTATAGAATTATAGATATCATAGATGGTGCTATAGATATGGCTATGGTTGATAGAGAATCGGTAAGTGTATATGTTAAAGCTTCAGAAAAACTTTTTGTAGATTATCATCTTTACACTACAGCAATAAAAAATATGATAGACAATGCTATAAAATATTCTCCTGATAAGCATGTTAATATTTTAATGATTAACAATGAACTTTCATTTGAGAGTAGGGGGGAATGCCTTTCACACCCTTTACAGTACTACATAGAACCATTTACAAAAGACAATCCATCTAAAAATAGCTTTGGTTTAGGACTGTATCTAGTTGATTCTATTTTAAAAGCCCATGATAAAGTTTTGGCACATGAATACCATAATGGAGTGAACCGATTTATATTTGCATAAGTTTATATATGTAAACTATTGTAATGAATAAATACATTTTAGCTTTTTTTGCAGTATTTTTTGCATCTTCTTTTTTTCTTTTTGGCTGGTTTAGTCACTCTGCATATACGCCTGTGCATAAAATTCAAGTACCCTCAATTTTAAATAAAATTAAAACGCAAAATAGTTTAAATGTAATTCTCTTAAATGCTCCCTCGACATACTATATAGGAACAGAGGGGAAGCAGGGGTTCGAATATGATTTACTCAAAGCATATGCAGATCACTTAGGTGTAGAGTTGAATATTACAGCTGTGCACACAACAAAAGAGGCTATAGAATTGGCTCAAACATTAAAGCCTCATATAACATCAGCTGCACTTGCCAAGACGCCATTAAGAGAGAAAAAGTTTCATTTTGGTCCCTCTTATTTCGAAGTACAAGAGCAGGTTATATGTCATAGAGGTATGATAGGTACAAATCGATTTCCAAGAGATATAGAGGACTTGGAGGGCTTAAATATCATGGTAGGTGCAGATACTAGTTATAGTGAAACTATTTATGCTCTTCAAGCAGATGGTTTTGAGATAAACGCTACAATGGATCCTGAATACTCCACAGAAGAACTTTTATCTATGGTGGCTTCACATGAGATAGATTGTACTATAGCAGACTCAAACATCTATGCAATTAACCTTCGATATTTTCCTGAGATCGCTTTAGCATTTGCGATTAGTGGACGAGAACAACTAGCATGGATTATAGATCCAGATGCTAAAGAGTTAGAAGCTGATCTTTATTCATGGTTAAATACTTTTAATCAGTCGGGAAAAATGGCTGAATTGAAAGATCACTACTACAGTTATGTGATTTTCTTCGATTATTACAATACAAAAATGTTTTACAAACGAATTGCATCAAGGTTACCAAAATATCAAAAGTTGTTTGAAGAGGCTGGTGAAGAGTATGGAATCCCTTGGAGCCTATTAGCTGCTGTTTCGTATCAAGAATCACATTGGAATCCTAATGCAAAAAGTTTTACTGGTGTAAGGGGTTTAATGATGCTTACCCTCTCAACTGCAAAAATGTTAGGTGTGAAAAATAGACTTGATCCAAAACAGAGTATTATAGGTGGAACACGTCATCTTAAGCAGATGATTAAATTTGTTCCAGAAGAGGTGGAGGGTGAAAATAGATTGAAGTTTGCATTAGCTGCTTACAACATAGGGATGGGACATATTCATGATGCAAGAAGACTGGCGAGAAAACTGAGTTTAAATGAAAACAGTTGGAATGATTTGAAAAAAGTACTCCCTCTATTATCTCAGAAAAAATACTATAAAGAGTTGAAATATGGTTATGCAAGGGGTGCTGAACCTGTGAAGTATGTTGATTCTATATACGACTATAAAAATATTTTAGAAAATATCAGTGAAGTAGCACCTGAAGAGAGTATAAAATAGAGTGAATTAAAATTAAGCTACTATTTTTAGTAGTTTAATTTTATAAGGCACTTAGAGTGCATCACCATCTTTACCTTCAGCCAAATCTCCAAGGAATTTTTCCATATCGTATTTAACTCTGTACTCAGGAGTCATAATATGGATAAGAATATCACCTAAATCTACAACAATCCAATCTCCACTTTCATCAACATTATTAAACTTTTCTTCTGGCTTCAATCCATTTTTTAAATGATCAAGTAGTGCTGCTGTGTGTTTTTGACCAAGTGAAGATGCAATGATTGCATAATCAACAAAGTAATTTTTTTCACTTAAATCAAAAACTTCTATAGCCTCTGCTTTGTTCATATCTAATATATTAACGATTTTTTCTATTCTATTTTTCATCTGTTTCCTTGTAAAATTCATATATCTCTTCTTGACACCTTAGTGGCAATTTAGATTTTTGGATATTTTCTCTTAAAGCAGTTGAAGATATTGTTTCAGCCACTTTAAGTATTGTAAACTTCTTATCAATCTCTATATTGTTACGTGAAGCAACGATAAAGTCTACTTTAGTATTAAGCTCTTCAAAGTTTGTCCAATTTGTTAGAGATTGTAAATTATCAGCACCAATGACAAGATAAATTTTTTTATACTGTGTTAAGAGATAATTTACACTCTCAATACTAGGTACTTTTTTATTTTGACTGACTTCATATTTAGAGATTTCAATGTTTTTAAAATCTTTAAATATTTTTTCTAACCACTTAAATCTAAGCTCTGCAGATGCATGAGATTTAGATTTAAAAGGGTTTAGAAAAGTAGGCATAATGATAATTTTATCAATATAAGCTAGCTTTTCTAAAGCCTCTATAATTGCAATATGACCAATATGTGGAGGATCAAAAGAACCACCAAAAAGTGCAATAGAAAGGTCTTCATTTGGCATGCACTTCACCTCTTTTTTAGCGTTGTATAATAAAGGTTCATATATTTAATGCGAATTATAACTAAGTTTGGATAAAATAACCGAATTAAATTTTATATAGGATATATAATGGCACTTAAGATAGCAATAAACGGATTTGGTAGAATAGGTCGTTGTGTAGCTAGGATCGCTGCAAAAAGAGATGATGTTGAGGTAGTAGCAATAAATGATATGGCAAGCATGGATATGATGTTATATCTACTTAAAAATGATTCTGTTCATGGAACTTTTAAAAGTGAAGTTGAGCAAATAGATGAACACAACATCTCTATTGATGGTCAGAAAATAAGAGTATTTTCAGATCGTGATCCAAAAAATCTTAAATTTGCTGATTGTGGTGCAGATATGGTTCTAGAGTGTACAGGAGTGTTCCTAACGCAAGAGTCAGCTCAAGTTCATATTGATAATGGCGTCGAGAAAGTTCTTTTTTCAGCTCCTTCAAAAGATACAGCTACTGATACATTTGTAATGGGTGTAAATGAAGAGAAATATGATGGTCAAAAAATCGTTTCAAATGCTTCTTGTACAACTAACTGTTTAGGTCCTGTTGCACGTGTATTAGATGATGCATTCGGGATTGAAAAAGGTCTTATGACTACAATTCACTCATACACAAATGACCAAAATATTTTAGATGTAAAACATTCAAAAGATAAACGTCGTGCTCGTGCAGGTGCTATCAATATGATCCCTACAACTACAGGTGCAGCAAAAGCTATCTCTTTAGTTATGCCACAACTTAAAGGTAAACTTCATGGTCAGTCTGTACGTGTTCCAACACCAGATGTATCTATGGTAGATTTAAACGTTGTAGTAAAGCGTGAAACATCAATTGAAGAAGTTACAAAAGTATTTAATGAAGCAGCAGATAATAGACTTAAAGGTCTTTTACTAATGGACAAAGAGATGAGAGTTTCTCAAGATTTTGTTGGTTGTGAATATAGTTCAATTGTTGCTGAAGATTTAACGCAAGTAATCGGTGGAGATATGGTTAAAATTATGGCTTGGTACGATAATGAGTGGGGTTACTCAATGAGACTTGTAGATATGGCTATTCACATTAGTAAGTAAGGATTGTATTTGGAACTATTAAACATAAAAAAATTAGATTTAGCTGGCAAAAAAGTTTTTATTAGATGTGATTTTAATGTCCCGATGGATGAGTTTTTTAATATCTCTGATGACAGACGTATCCGTTCGGCACTTGCTACAATCAACTTTTGTTTAGATCAAAACTGTGCAGTTATTTTAGCTTCTCACCTAGGTCGCCCTAAGGGTGAAGTGAATGAAAAATATTCACTTATGCCAGTTGCGCGTAGATTAAATCAACTTTTAAAAAGAGATGTTATATTAGCTTCTGATGTTGTTGGTGAAGATGCTGTAGCAAAGGCTGCTGCACTTCAGCCAACACAGGTATTACTTTTAGAAAATCTTCGTTTTGAAGCTGGTGAGACTCAAGATGATGCAGAGTTGTCAAAAAAGTTAGCTGATATGGCTGAATTCTATATCAATGACGCTTTCGGTGTTTCCCATCGTGCTCATTCATCTGTACACGGTATCACAAAGTATTTTGATGATGAACATCGTGCTGCAGGTTTTTTATTAGAAAAAGAGATTAAGTTTTTTGGAAAACTTATTAATGATCCTGTACGCCCTTTTGCCGCTATTGTAGGTGGTAGTAAAGTTTCTGGTAAATTAGAAGCACTTGTAAATCTTTTACCTAAAGTAGATAAAATTTTTATCGGTGGGGGAATGGCTTTTACATTCTTAAAACAGATGGGTTACAATATAGGAGCATCACTTGTAGAAGATGACCTTCTTGAAGATGCGCAACATATTATGGATGAAGCAAAAAAACTTGGTGTTAAGTTTTATCTTCCAGTTGATGTAGTTGCTGCAGATAGATTTGCAGAAGATGCTGTTAGTAAATTAGTGACAGCACAAGAGATTCCAGACTCATGGATGGGACTTGATATCGGGCCTGCAACTGTAAGACTCTATCGTGAAGCTCTTAATGATGTGCAAACTGTACTTTGGAATGGTCCTATGGGTGTTTATGAAATGGATAAATTTGCACGTGGAAGTTCTAAAATAGCTCACTTTGTTGCTGATTCTTATGCTACTACTGTTGTAGGTGGTGGTGATACTGCTGATTTAGTACAAAGAATAGGTGTTGATGAAGAGATGAGTTTTATCTCAACTGGTGGTGGAGCTTCTTTAGAACTTTTAGAAGGGAAAATACTGCCAGGCGTTGAGTCATTAATTATTCAAGAATAATTAACCTTCAAATACTTTTCCATGTTAAACATGGAAATAAAAACTATTAACTACTAAAGGCTACTAAGATGATAATTGCAGCGAATTTAAAGACTAATCTAACTCGTAAAAAAACTTCAGACTACATCTCTGAATTAGAAAAGTTTCTTGTTAAGAATGATATTTCACAAGAAGTATTGGTATTTCCTGCAACATCAAGTCTTAATGAACACTCCGGAAAAGTTTTAGTAGGTGCACAAAATGCATATCCAACTCAAAATGGTGCTTTTACTGGTGAAATTGGTTTAGATCATTTAGATGAGTTTGGAATCAAAACAGTTCTTATAGGTCATAGTGAAAGACGCCATGTACTTGGTGAAACTCAAGAGAAGTTAGTTGCTAAATATAATTATTTTAAAGATTTAGGTTTTAAAATAGTGTATTGTGTAGGTGAACCTTTAGAAAAACGTGAAGCAGGACATGATGAGATGATGGAGTATATATCGTCTCAATATGAGGGGATAGATACTACTTATGAAAATCTTATCATTGCATATGAACCTGTTTGGGCAATTGGTACAGGGTTAACACCCACTTTAGAAGATATAGAGTCTATTCATAAAGAACTTAAAGAAAAATCTTCGGCTCCACTTTTATATGGTGGAAGTGTAAAAGTAAATAATGCTAAAGAGGTGCTTGCGCTTAATAACGTAGATGGAATCTTAGTTGGAAGTGCAGCTTTGTATATTGAGCATTTTTGTCGAATGATAGAATATGCAAATGATCTAGAAAGTTAAACTAGATTCTACTTTCAATAACATAGATATAGAATTTCTCTTTTTATATGAGAGTTCTCATTCCTATTTTTTATTTCAATGTAAAGCTACTTTATCGACATACTTCTTTATTCTATAGTTAAATTTCCTATTTTGTATTTTATTGTTTTTATCTAAAAAGATGTTTGAAGTAATAAAGCATCTATTGAAGAAAAAATTGCTTATATTAATAATCTTTTTTTATAAGAATAATTATATTTGATTTAATATAACTTTTTCTTATTTTAAGTATTAAAATGTTACAAATCTATACAAAAGTGCTGATATTTAAAAGAAATATAGAATAAAATATATAAATCCTGATAGAATAGTTACTGTAGTGCATGAAAATCCAAACATGCAGCACAAGGAGAATATATGAAATTTACAAAAATGAGTTTAATTACAGCGTTATTAATAGGTTCAAGCGCATTTGCAATTGATAATGTACAAGTAAGTGGTGACGCTAATGTGTTTTATCACACACAAGATGCGGATATGACACCTAATGTACTTTCAGGTGACAGTGCGACACTATTTGGAAAAGATAATTCAGCAGCTGATGCAAGTTTAAACTTAGCTATTTCAGCAGATTTAGTTGGGAATGACCTTGTGAAAGTTAGTGGTAATGCAGCTTACACTATAATCTCTACTTTAGGATTAGAAAATAACTTTGTATCAAATGTTTGGGGTGCTTCTCATTCTGCAACTGTAGGTACAGGTGCTGGATATGCGGGTAGTGAGCATAGTGGTGCATTTGGTGGTGCTAAAGTTGAAAATGCTTCATGGATGACTGAGGCGTATGTAACTGTAGCAATGCAAGCAGCTACTAAATCTACTGTAATGTTAGGTCGTATGCCACTTGATACTCCATTAGCATTTACAGAGACTTGGTCGATAGAGAAAAATACTTTTGAGGCTGCTGTATTAGTGAACCAAGATATTCCTGGAACAACTGTAGTAGGTGCATGGGTTGGAAATGGTAACGGTGGCGAGAGTTTAGGTCAAGATGCTTCAGGTGCAGTATCACAAAATAGTTTGGCTATGGGTGCTGTAGTGAATGAAGATGGTAAATTTACCACTTTAGGTACTGATGGTGCTTATGCTTTAGGTGTTGTAAATAATTCTTTTGAGCCATTAACAGCTCAAGCTTGGTACTATGATCTAGTTAAAGTTGGTACATCATTCTGGTTACAAGCTGATTTAAATTGTAAATTAGTACCGGGTTTAATGGCTGGTGTACAATATACTCAACTTGATTTAGATGGTTTTGATGATACTGGTAGTGCATATGCTGCAATGTTAGGGTATGAATTAAAAGATATGGTTACTGTTAAAGGTTCATTCTCTCAAACTGATAAAAATGTTGGTATTCTTGGTAATGCTGGAACTGTGTCTGGTGATTTAGGATATAGAGGTCAGTCTAAATTATATACTGAAGCATGGTGGATGTATGGTTATGTAGCACAAGCTGATACAACAGGTATGAACCTAACAGTTGAGTCTCCAGTAAATGGACTTTTTGACTTAGGTGTTTATTATACTCAAACTACTGCTGATGCAGGTGATATGAGAGACTTAACTATCACTGCTGGTAAAGAGTTTGGTCCATTAGCTGCAACATTAGCATTTATCAACTACGAAGTTGAAAATGAAGATGCTGTAAATAATATTCAAGCATACTTAACTTTAAGCTTCTAGTCTT